>Ga0131853_10001399_pt1 | contig 43236 bp, 44 predicted proteins | sample TergutLab28metaG_FD_92764 | JGI IMG/M metagenome (GOLD analysis project Ga0131853, IMG submission 92764) | Labiotermes labralis P1 segment gut microbial communities from Petit-Saut dam, French Guiana - Lab288 P1 (version 2) (version 2) | ecosystem: Host-associated > Arthropoda: Insects >...
GCCACTTACCTCCGCGTGTTCTGTAGTTTACCGCCTCTGTATTCTTATTCTATCACTTTATTTGACAGCGTTTGGCACTTTTCATTCTCGTTTGTGCCTTTCGCAGAAAGGAATGGTCTTAATCATGAATAAAATTGTAAAAAAAGTAATCATTGGTGTGGCTTGTGTAGCGGTTGTGGGCGGCCTGGCATTTGGAGGAAACTACCTGTTAAACACAATGCGGTACAGGCAAATTATTTCTGAAATTGAACTAAACATTCCAGACTTGGCGCAAATTCAAAACGGTACATTCAACGGGTCATTTGACGCAATCCTTGTGGCTGCCGATGTTGACGTCACAGTAGAAAACCACAGAATTGTGGAAATTGTAATTAACGACCATTATCATGGCAATTGGGAGCCTGCCCCACGCGCTGAGGCTGTGATTATTGACGTAGTAAACAGCCAGTCGCTTGATGTGGATGCGATTGCTGGCGCAACAAACAGCAGCTTGGTCATACTTAGCGCAGTACAAAACGCACTGGAAGGCGCGGCAAATTAGCCGCCAAAGAGCAAGTGCAGAGTCACAAATGATAACAACTCAACGGAAAAAAGAAAGGGGTATTGAACAATGAAAAATGTAAATAAAAGAATGATGATTACCATACTGCTGTCTATTCTATTTATTCTGTCCTTCGGCATTTCAATGGGGATGCCGGTAGTGGCACATATGATAATAGGCATGATGGCAGGGGGAATGTCTTTTGCGCATGTATGGATTAATAGAAAACGCATGTTGTCCATGCTCAAAGCAAGCACGGCAAAAAAGTTGAATACCAAAACAAAATGGAAATACGGCATGAGTTTATTTTTAACAGTCAGTTGGAGCATATGTATTATTACAGGCATTTTGATTGGTTTCCCTGTCATACTTTATCAGTTAACAGGCATGACCAACCTGTTTATGATTTTTGCCATTCACGTGCTTTCTGCGTTTTTATCTGTGGTACTTGTTATTGTACATGCTGTGCAGCATGTGACGGCTATTAAATCTTATTTTAAAGTGAAAAAAACTGCGCTTCTTGTTTAAGGAACGTAGTTTTTGTTTTATGGTTTAATCATATTCTGAGTCACAGGTGCGACCCATTTACTGATGATTGGAATAAGCTTGCTAATTAACACTGCCACTATAATGGTACCTTCACGTATGCCGTATATCCCGTCCCAAAAACCAAAGCCGCGCAATTGCGCGGCTTTAAATTTTGCACTTTGTAGGAGGCGGGGCAAAGCCCCGTCGGTCTTATTATTTATCTTTAAGGTTAAACCAAGCATCAAGCCCTGGATATTCTGCCACATCATCCAATTCTTCTTCAATGCGAAGCAGTTGGTTGTATTTTGCCACGCGGTCGCTACGGCATGGTGCGCCTGTCTTGATTTGGCCAGCGTTTACCGCTACACAAATGTCGGCAATGGTTGAATCTTCTGATTCGCCGCTACGGTGGCTGACGACTGTGGTCATGTTGTTGCGGTGTGCCAGCTTCATTGCATCAAAGGTTTCTGTTAACGTGCCGATTTGGTTTACTTTAACCAAAATGGAGTTGCCTGTGGCGAGGTCTACACCTTTTTGCAGGCGTTCGGTGTTGGTTACAAATAAGTCATCGCCAACGATTTGTACTTTTTGGCCAATGCGGTCGGTGAGCAATTTCCAGCCGTCCCAGTCGTCTTCGTCCAGGCCGTCTTCAATTGAAATGATGGGGTACTTTTTAGCCAATGCTTCATACATATCAACCATTTCAGCAGAGGTGCGGTATACTTCTTTGCCTGTCATTTTGCTTTCGCCAGCGAAGTAGTACATGCCTTCTTTGCCGTTTTTCTTTGCATCGCCATAAAGCTCTGTGGCGGCAACGTCAAGCGCGATACGAATGTCTGTACCTGGCTCGTAACCTGCATTTTTTACTGCCTCTAATATTGTATCAATGACTTCATCTGGGGTTGCAAGGTCTGGTGCGAAGCCGCCTTCGTCACCGATAGCCGTTGCAAGACCACGAGATTTAAGGATTTTTTTCAAATGATGATAAATTTCTGCACACCAACGCAGAGATTCTTTAAAGCAGCAAGCACCCACAGGCATAATCATGAATTCTTGGAAGTCTACCGTGTTGTCGGCATGTTTGCCGCCGTTTAGGATGTTCATCATGGGTACTGGGAGTTGTTTTGCGTTAAACCCGCCAAGATATTGATACAGTGGTAAACGCAAAGATGCAGCCGCCGCTTTTGCCACAGCCATGGATACGCCCAAGATGGCGTTTGCGCCAAGACGTGCTTTGTTTGGTGTGCCGTCCAGCTCAATCATTTTGTTGTCTACTGCCACTTGGTCGATGGCGTTCATTCCGCAAATTTCATCAGCAATGATGTCGTTGACATTATCAACGGCTTTTTCTACGCCAAGACCCAGGTAACGGTCGCCGCCGTCGCGCAGTTCAACCGCTTCAAACGCGCCTGTTGATGCGCCAGAAGGCACGATTGCGCTGGCAGCGTGTAGTTTGCCACCTTCGTCTTCTACAATGACTTCCACTTCAACAGTGGGGTTGCCGCGGGAGTCCATGACCTCGCGGGCGTGTACTTCTACAATTTCGATGAATGTTTTAAGCATTTTTATCCTCCTTGGGGTTAGTGGTTTTTTCGAGTTCTGGCGCATCGTCAGCGGACAAGATGATACCCTCCGCATTAGCAATTTTTGCTATGCGCAGATAGGCTTCGTTTAAAGTCTTAGATGTTGTAAGAACATCGGCTACTGTTGCGAAAATAACTTTGGTTTCATACGCCATAGTCAGTCCTCCTTTTTTCAGAAAACAGTTTAGTGTCCAATCAACAATGATTTCCCTGTCATTTCCTTGGGCACTGCCAGTCCCATCAAATCCAGCAGCGTCGGTGCGATATCTGCTAACCGTCCGCCTTCTTTTAACCCATGACCAGCACTGTTAAACAGCACAAATGGTACAGGGTTTGTGGTATGCGCGGTAAACGGATTGCCCGTTTGAGTATCAACCATTTTATCTGCGTTGCCGTGGTCGGCGCATAGGAACATGCGCGCACCCGTTTTTAGCATGACACCCATTGCGCGGGCAACGCATGTGTCTACTATTTCCACCGCTTTAATGGCGGCAGAAACCACGCCAGTATGCCCTACCATGTCACAGTTTGCATAGTTTACGACAATCAAGTCATATTTTTTTGACTCCAATGCCTCAACCAATTTGTCTGTCACTTCTATCGCACTCATGTCTGGCTTTAAGTCGTAAGTGGCAACTTTTGGTGACGCGACTAGAATTCTGTCTTCGCCGGCATATGGTTCTTCGTTGCCGCCGTTGAAGAAGAATGTGACATGGGCGTATTTTTCTGTTTCGGCAAGGCGCAACTGTGTGAGTCCTTTATCCGCTAAATATTGTCCCAACACATTATCCATAGACTGGGCAGTGAATGCCACATGCTTACCTGCAATCGTGGTGTCGTATTCAGTGAAACATACATAATGCAGTGGAATTTGCTGGCGCGAAAACCCGTCAAATGCAGGGTCAACGAATGCGCGGGTGATTTCTCTTGCACGGTCTGGGCGGAAGTTGAAGAAAATAACAGAATCATTTTCGCCTATAGTAGCAGTAGGGTTTCCGTCGGCGAGAATGATTGTTGGCAACACAAACTCATCATTGATATTAGACGCATAGGTGTTTTCCATACACTTTATCGCGTTTTCAGCCGTTTCACCTTTGCCCGCAGTGAGTGCGTCATATGCGACCTGCACCCGCTCCCAGCGGTTGTCGCGATCCATCGCATAATAACGCCCATGAATGGTAGCGATTTTGCCCACGCCAATGTCATTCATTTTCGTTTCTAGTTCTTCGACAAAACCTTTGCCAGACGTGGGTGGGGTGTCGCGTCCGTCCAAGAACGCATGGACAAAAACACGCGTTAAGCCTTGACGTTTTGCAAGGGTTAGCAACGCGTATAAATGGTCGTTGTGGCTATGCACACCGCCGTCGGACAAAAGACCAAATAAATGCAGCGCGGTATTTTTGTCTATCGCGTTTTGCACAGCGGCTTTAAGCACGGCGTTATCATAGAAAACACCGTCTTCGATTTCCTTAGTGATGCGCGTCAATTCCTGATAAACAACACGCCCTGCGCCAATGTTGGTGTGACCCACTTCGGAATTGCCCATTTGCCCATCGGGTAAACCCACATCCATGCCGCTTGCCGCGCCCTGTTGGAATGGATGTTTTTCCATTAGCCAATCCAGATGCGGTGTGTCAGCTTTATGAATGGCGTTGTATTCACTAGCTTCGGCTAAGCCAAAGCCGTCTAATATCATTAATACAGTGGTTGTTTTATCTGTCAAAATGCACCACCTGCTCGAATGATGGCACAACACTTGCGCCGCCTACCAAGCCGCCGTCAATGTTTGGCATAGCGAACAATTCGGCAACGTTGTCAGGTGCGACGCTTCCGCCATACAGTATGCGTACGCCGTCTGCCGCAACATGTCCAAAACGCTGAACAATTTGGTCACGTATCAGCGCGCAAGCTTCTTCGGCCTGTTGGGTTGTTGCCACTTCACCTGTGCCAATGGCCCAAATAGGTTCGTATGCAATCACCACTTTTGTTACATTAGATGGTGTCAATTCATCTAGCGCAAATGCCAACTGCTTACGCAAAACACCTTGTGTGCGGTTTTGTTTGCGTTGCTTTTGGCTTTCGCCTACACAAATAATCGGAGTCAAACCATGCTCTAATGCCTTCAATGTTTTCAAGTTTACCGTGGTGTCTGTTTCGCCAAAGCGTTCACGTCTTTCAGAATGGCCAACGATGACATAGGGTATGCCCATGTCTTTGAGCATGGCGGCAGAAATTTCACCAGTATACGCGCCTTCGTCCATATAATGCATATTTTGCGCGCCTACCTTGATATTCGTACCTGCAAGGGCATCTTTCACCGATTTTAAGTTTACATAGGGTACACAAAGTACGACGTCAACTGTATCGGTGTTTAGTTTGTCCTTCATTTGCGCTGCAAATTCCTCTGCTTTGCTGGGGACAAAATGCATTTTCCAGTTACCTGCTACTATTTTTTTACGCATAAGAACACGCTCCTTATTTATCCTGCACAGCCACAACACCAGGAAGTGCTTTGCCTTCTAAGAATTCTAACGATGCGCCGCCGCCTGTGGAGATATGAGACATTTTGTCGCCATAGCCTAGCTGGTTTACAGCAGCGGCTGAATCACCACCGCCTATGATGGTGGTTGCGTCGTTCATTTCAGACATTTTTACAGCCAGTGAAAGCGTACCTTTTGCGAAATTGGGGAATTCGAAAACACCCATAGGACCATTCCAAATGACTGTTTTTGCGTCGTCCAGCGCATTGGTGAATAACTCGCGGGTTTTTTCGCCAATATCTAAGCCCATCCAGCCGTCTTCAATCTGGCTTGATGACACGGTTTTATGCGCCGCGTCTCTGTCAAATTTTTGTGAAACAACGGTATCCACGGGAAGCAACAGTTCAATGCCTTTTTCTTTGGCCTTTGCAATCATTTCTTTAGCAAAGTCAATTTTGTCGGCTTCTAAAAGGGAATCGCCAACGCCATAGCCTTGTGCCGCAAAGAAAGTATATGCCATGCCGCCGCCGATAATCAGCTTGTCCACTTTGCCAAGCAGGTTGTTAATCACAGGAATTTTGTCAGAAACCTTTGCGCCGCCTAAAATGGCAACAAATGGACGTGCAGGGTTTTCAACCGCATTGCCCAAGAACTTCAATTCCTTTTCAACCAGATACCCAACCGCAGAATCTTTCACAAATGCGGTGACGCCAACTGTAGAGCAATGCGCTCTGTGGGCTGAACCAAACGCGTCGTTTACAAACACATCGGCAACCGATGCCAAATCTTTCGAAAACGCTTCTTCGTTTTTGCTTTCTTCTTTGCGGAAGCGCGTGTTTTGCAGTAACACAACGTCGCCGTCCTGCATCGCGTCAACATCTTTGCGTACGTCATCACATACCACGCAGTCACAGTCTAAGAATTTTACGTCCTGCCCAAGATGTGCGGATAGTCTTTCTGCAACAGGTTTAAGTGTTGCAGTTGCATCGGGCCCTTTGGGTTTGCCTAAATGAGAGCAAAGCACCAGTCTGCCGCCATCGGCAATCAGCTTTTTTAGTGTGGGTAATGCGGCAATAATGCGGTTTTCATCAGTGATTTTACCGTCTTGAAGCGGCACGTTAAAGTCGCAGCGCACTAAAACGCGTTTGCCTTTGACGCTTAGGTCGTCGATTGTTCTTTTGTTTAACATTACAAAACTCCTTTTCGGAAATTTAAAGTGGCTTTAAAATGGCTCTTTTGTTGGACATATTCTAGCATTATTGTCCATGTGTTTGCAAGGAGAATCTTGTGCGTGGTGTATGCGGTTGTTGTTGGTATATTGAGAGAATAAAAAAAGACCGGATTCAACTTCTTGCAAAATGAAAGAAGTTGAATCCGGCCTCTTTTTATTTCACACCATGTATCCAATTTTCAGGATACAAAGGCCCACTCATTTTATGTGGTACATATGGGGCTTCTAAATAAGCCATTTCCTCCGGCGATAATGTAACACCTATTGCACCAATGGAGTCTTCCAAATGCGCTATTTTTGTTGCGCCAATGATTGGTGACACCACGGGCGGCTTATGCAACATCCATGCCAGTGCAATTTGTGTGCGTGTGACGCCGCGCTTTTCTGCAATTTCTGCGACGCGGTCAATGATTGTCTGGTCTTCGGCTTCTGTTGAGCCATATTTGCGCTGTTGCATGGGGTCTGCATTGGCGCGTGTGGTATTTGCATCAGTTCCACGAGACAAACGCCCCGATGCTAACGGACTGTATGGCGTTGACGCCACTTTTTGGTCTAAAAGCAGGGGCATCATTTCTCGCTCTTCTTCACGGTACATCAGGTTGTAATGGTTTTGCATGGATACAAATTTTGTTAGCCCGTGTTTTTCGGCGGTAAACTGCGCCTTTTGAAATTGCCACGCAAACATGGAGGATGCGCCGATATAACGTGCCTTTCCTGCCTTTACTACATCATGGAGTGCTGTCATGGTTTCTTCAATAGGGGTGTTTTCGTCATAACGATGAATAATGTACAGGTCAATATAGTCCATGCCCAGCCGCTTCAAGCTGTTGTCGATTTCACTCATAATCGCTTTGCGCGAAAGACCCTGCCCATTGGGGCCATCTTTCATTTTGATAAATACTTTGGTGGCAATGACTACTTCGTCGCGGTTGGCATAGTCTTTTATTGCACGGCCTAAATATGCTTCGCTGGTACCGTAAGAATAGCAATTGGCTGTGTCAAAGAAATTGATGCCCAAATCTAGTGCGCGTTTAATAATGCCTCGGCTGTCATCTTCGTTAAGCACCCATTTGCTAAAGCCCGATTCTACCGCGCCAAAGCTCATGCATCCAAGGCAAATTTTTGAAACATCCATGCCTGTGTTTCCAAGCTTTACATATTCCATGATATCCTCCCAGTTATTTTTTTCTTATAATACAAGACCTCAGCTGAAAATATCAAATACTTTTGATAAATACGCATCCATGCCTTAAAAGCATATGATTGCATTTGTCATAAGTATTTGAAATGGTTTGAAGTATATCGTATAATCCACCTGACACAGAAACGCTTTTCATCGTGCGCGATCGCACGATGCGCCGCACGGATTGTTGGCAAAGCCAGCATTGCGGAGCGTGGTTTTGCCACGTGTAGCGAGGGGGTTTGGGGGCGAAGCCCCATTCATATGAAACCTAAAATATTTTATGGTTGGTTTATTGTAGCCGCATGTATGCTCATTGCCGCCGCAGGCATCGGCTTTCACAATACTGCCAGCATTTTTGTACGGCCTGTCACCGAAGACCTTGGGCTTTCCCGCGGGGAATTTATCTTTTACCGCACAATCATTGTAATGATTAGCGCAGGGCTACTGCCCTTGTATGGCAAGCTTGCAAAACGGTTTAAAATAAAACATATTATGTTGGCTGGCACAATCGGCGGCGCGTTATCGTTAATTGGTTATTCATTTGCGTGGCAGCTATGGCATTTTTATGGTTTGGCGGTGATAAACGGTTTGTTTGCAAACGCCGCGCATTTTATGCTGATAGGTATACTCATAAACCGCTGGTTTGAAGATAAACGCGGCCTAGCCCTTGGCATTGCGTTTGCGGGAAGCGGCCTGGGCGCGGCAATGATGGTGCCTTTAGCAAGCCAGATCATTGCACTTGCAGACTGGCGATGGGGTTTTAGATTTTCAGGTGTTGCGGCATTGATTGTTTTAATTCCTACGATTATCTTCCTAATAAAAGAACATCCTGAAGATAAAGGCATTGCGCCCTACAAAACAAACAGCAGTGACAAACCACCTGTTGCCCCAGACCGTATACCCAAAGGGCTCATGCTGTCACAAGCGCGAAAAACGCCTACCTTTTGGATTTTGGCCGTCGCATTTCTTTGCATATCTATTAGCGCGGGCGCACCCAATGCCCATACTGCACCATATCTTGGCGATTTAGGGTATGCGTCGGTATTTTATTCGGCGGTTATTTCTTTTTCTTTGGTCGTACTTACTGTTGGCAAAATATTTATGGGGCATGTTTTCGATCGTTTTGGATTAATTGTTGGCGGCGCAGTGCTGGGTATTTCTCTGATACTGTCCCCCATTTTCGCGCTTTTGTCTGCGAATCCTGTCGCGCCTTGGTTTTATGCTTTCTTTCTGGGGCTGGGAAGCACAGGCTTTTCTATTGCTGTCAATATTTACGCAATGCAGTTTTTTGGGGAAAGGGATTTCACTGCCATTCTTAGTGTATTGTCTATGATAACGGCTTTTGGTGCGGCATTTGCTGCGCCGGCGGTGGGTTTTGTTTATGACTTTTTGGGGAATTATACTGTTGCATGGGTCACTTTGGCGGGACTTGGCTTTGTTGCAACCTTTTGTCTTATCGCTGTCAATTTTATAAGGGAGAGACTGATTGATGGAACTTAGGGTGCTGCAATATTTTTTAACCGTGGCGCGGGAGGAAAGTATTTCTGCGGCGGCAGAGGCACTGCATTTGTCCCAGCCCACGTTATCGCGCCAACTTAAAAATTTGGAGATTGAGCTAAACAAAACCTTGCTTATCCGCGGAAGCAAAAAAACCATCCTCACCGAAGATGGAATGCTTCTGCGCAAGCGCGCGCAAGAAATTTTGGACTTAGCACAAAAAACCGAAGCAGAACTGCGTCAGCCAAACACCCACATTGGCGGTGATGTATGGATAGGCGGCGGCGAATCGGAAGGAATGCGCTGGATTGCAAAAACAGCGCGTGCGTTGCAACACGACTTCCCCGATATCAATGTACATTTAATCAGCGGCAACGCCGTTGACATAGACGAAAGGCTAGAAAAAGGACTCATCGACTTTGGTGTGGGTGTGGGGAATGCTGACCCAAACCGATATGAGTCCATTTGGCTACCATCAACGCATACGGATGGATTACTCATGCGCAAGGACAGTCCACTGGCAAACAAAACGTTTATTGCCCCCGACGATTTGCAGGGCATTCCAATCATATCACCCCGCAGCGAAAGTCTTCATCAAAGGTACGCGCAGTGGATGAAACGCGATTTTGACACACTCAATGTGGTGGCTACGTACAATTTAATTTACAATGCGGCATTTTTAGTGGAAGAAGGTGTAGGATATGCCTTATGTTGGGATAAACTAATCGGTATAACCGACAATCACCCGTTATGCTTTATTCCTTGCAACCCTAAAATAGACGTGCGTATAGATATGACATGGAAAAAACATCAGGTTTTTTCAAAGGCTTCGCAGAAATTTTTAGAAAAATTGCGTGAACTGATATACCTACGCTAACAAGAAAGGATCGTATTTCATGGATTCAAACGCATATACACATCCAATAATCAAAGGCATACCGCACAAAAAAATGCTTCCCAAAGGGACTGCATTGGTTTTGGAAGGCGGCGGTACTCGCGGATTTTTTAGCGCAGGCGTGTTTGAGGCTTTTATGGATGAGGGCATTATGTTCCCTTACATCACCAGTGTGTCGGCAGGTAGTGCCAATGCCTTCTCATATATATCGGGGCAGCCCAGACGCGGGCGGTTTATTATTGAAAATTATGTAGGCGACAAAAGGTATGTGAGCTACCGCAATATGATTAGACACAAGTCGCTGTTTGGATACGATTTTATTTTTGGTACTGTACCCAGCAAGCATGTGTTTTTTGACTGGGAGGTTTTTAACAATACAGACACGCGATTTTTAATTGGAGCGATAAACTGTGCCACAGGCCAGACCGTTTGGTTTGACAAACATGAAATATCTAAAGACTTTCGGGAATCCATTGCGTCTTGTTCTGTTCCGCTGCTTGCAAGAATAGTCAAGCATAAAGGGCTGGAGCTGTTAGACGGCGGGGTAAGTGACCCCATTCCGATAGAAAAGTCTGTTGCTGACGGCAATACATTTCATGTGATTGTACTCACGCGCAATCATGGGTATGAAGCGCAAGCCTTTCGCCATATGCGTTTAATCAAACTGTTTTACAGAAAATATCCGCGCCTGATTGAGGCAATTGAACGCAGGCATGAGGCGTATAACAGGCAACTGGCGATATGCGAACAGCTTGTGCAGGAGAAGAAAGCGATAATCATTCGCCCGCAGCTTCCTGTGACTGTTGGGCGGTCTACTTCGGATACTGTAAAGTTGTTGGCGTTGCATGATGAAGGATATGTTGAAGGTGGGAGAGCTATTCGCATATTTGATTGCTTTATGTAAACTACATCAACTAGAAAAACCCCAGAAATGGGGTTTTTTCTTAGTTATCATCATTTTTCTTATCTAGTGGGCGTTTTTCAGCTTCCGCAATGATTCTTTTTACTACATTGCGGGCAGCCTGTATGTCATCTTTGTCTAAATGAGAATCCAACGCATATAAAACAGTAAGCAACTCCAGCTTTGTCATGCTCTCACCACCTTTTAACGATTATATCAGACAAGCACGACAGCAACAAATTTATTTTTTTAATTTCCCTGCTTGCATATGACGTAACGTTATACATTATACTAACCCCAACGTCACAAAAACAGGAGCTGGCAAAATGCAAAAACTAATGACCGTAAGCGAAATCGCCAAAGAAGCAGGTGTGTCTGTACGCACCGTGCAATACTATGATAATGCAGACTTACTAAAGCCTTCTGCGTACACCGAAGGTGGTAATCGACTATATTCAAGCAAAGAGTTGGTTCTCTTGCACCAAATCAGAGGGCTAAAGCAACTGGGGTTATCCCTTAACGAAATAAAACAGCACATCGTGTCCCTGGACGAACCAGAAAAAGTGTTGGAAATACTGCAAGGACAGAAAGAAAGCATCAACCAAAAAATAAAAAATCTGCAACTGACCCTGGGTGCGATAGACATACTTGAAGATGAAATAAAAAATAGCAATGTAGTAAACTTTGCCGAGTACGCAAAAATTCTTTCAGGCGCGAACGACAGCATGGAAAATCTATGGAGTATTAAACTGATGAAACCTGACTTGAGAGAGTATATTGTCAGTAAATTCCACAGCGACAACGCGACAGAAGCCATCCATTTTAACAATCAGTTTATGCAGCTTATTGATTCCATTTTACAGGCACAAAAAAATGGCGTTCAACCAAACAGTCCAGAAGGTAAAGCACTCATTACATCATTTGATAATCTGGTCAGTACATTCATAGACGGCAATATGAATTTGCTTCCCAGTTTGCGTGACTTTGAAAACGATTTGCAAAACCACAGCGGCGAATTTGCAACAAAATGGAAGCAAGTCGAACCATTTATAAACACACCGCGAGATGGATATGAGGGGGTGTAAGGCTTATGATTAAAGTGCAAAATGTAGAAAAAAGTTTTGGCGAGCAAAAAGTATTGTCAGGCGTTAATTTTGAAGTAAAGGAAAAAGAAATCTTCGGTTTGCTTGGGCCGTCGGGTTCGGGCAAAACCACACTAATCAATATTTTAACTCACCAGTTGGATGTAGACAGCGGCTATGCGCATGTGGATGTGACCCCGTTTGAAACTGGGCTGATGCTGGACGAAGACGGATTGTATCCGCGCCTAAGCTGTCTGGATAATTTAGACGTTTTCAGCCGCATTTACAGTATGCCGCTAGAGAAATCAATGGAAGCCCTTGAAAATGTAGGGCTTGCCGATGCCGCAAAAAAGCCTGTCACTTCCCTTTCAAAAGGAATGCGCCAGCGGTTAGCCATTGCGCGGGCCATTCTGCATTCGCCCAAAGTGCTTTTCCTGGACGAGCCAACCAGTGCGCTAGACCCGCGTACGACAGAAGGCATACACGCGTTAATCCAGCAAATACGCGACCGTGGCGCCACCATTTTTTTAACCACACATAATATGGAAGAAGCCGTAAAACTCTGCGACCGCGTGGTTTTGCTTCACAAAGGACATATTGTAGAAGAGGGCGAGCCGCTTGAAATATGCCGCCGCCATGAATCTATGCGTACAGTGCCAGACCTGGGCAATGTGTTTATGAAAATGACGGGGGCTGATTTACATGATTAGCGCCAATGCCATATTTATCAAGCAGTTTAAAGACATCACAAAAAATTCTGACGTACTCAGTCAGTTTATCATATACCCTGTGATGGCATTTATCATGACCACGGTCATTGACATGAACATGCCAGGGATGCTCGAGTCATTTTTTATTACGATGTTTGCAGGCATGTTTGTGGGCATGGCATTTATTGGTTCTGTTGCCGCCGCCATTGCCGAAGATATAGAAAAAAACGCTTTGCGGTTTCTGTTGATGGCTGGTGTGAAGTCCCATCAATATCTATTAGGGCTTGGCGGCGTGTTTTTAACGATTGCATTAATAGGAAGCATTGCGTTTTCAATCATGATGCCAGGGGCAAATGCAACCCAAATGCTGTTGATGCTGCTTTCGATGGTGTTGGGTGGTGCGGCTTCTATATTAATTGGCGCCATTATTGGCATGAAATCAAAAAACCAGCAAGAAGCCATTGGCACGGGTGCTCTTGTGGGTATGGTCATTAGCTTTGGGCCATTTATTGCAAATATTAGCCAAAATGAAACATTACAACGTATTTTCAGGATTTTGTACACCATGAATTTTGTGGATGAAGACACAAGCACAATGGAAGCGATAGAAAGCTTTGGAATTATACTGGCAAATATCTTAGTATTTGCCCTGATATTCACTTGGGTATATGGCAAACATGATTCAGCAAACAAGGGAGGCTTTGTAATGAATAAAAAAACAATCACAACCATTTTAGCTGCGGCAGCGATAGGCGGTGCGGTGATTTACGGACTGATGTGGCATAATGCGGGTTTTATCGCAACGGATAACGCGCAAGTGGCAACAACGATGATTCCTGTCCCTGCCAATGGTGATGGGGTGCTGGAAAGGTTTGCGCTGCAAGAAGGGCAACTGGTGAATGCCGATGAAATTTTAGGCTGGGTAGAAGGCGGCGAAGCCATGCGTTCGCCTGTCAATGGATTGGTGGCGCACACCAACGCCGTGCAAGGGCAGCGCGTTTCACCGATGGAAACCGTAGCGGTCATATCGGACACCAGCAATGTGCATATACAGGCCAATATTGAAGAAACTGATATTTTAAACGTAAGGATTGGGCAACGGGTTTATGTAAGTATTGATACATTTGGCAACCAACAGTTTGCGGGATATGTTGCGGGCATCGGCACTGCCGCACTACCTGATACAAGTCTGACTACTTCACGGGCGACGCTGCTGATTCCTGTAAAGGTGAATCTTTTAGACGACGTCGATTTGGATAGGCTGATTGGGGTAAACGCCAGTGTGCGTATTCCGCTCAGGTAGTTGTGACAGATTTGAAACGCCCTGCTCAAGATTTTGAATGTTATCTTGGGCAGGGCGTTTGTTCTGCGATTATTTACCTAATCTTTCACCATCAAGCCCATACCGCATGTTCATGCCGATAAAAGCAAGCAATATGACACCCATGTTGATTAGAAGCACCCGAATTGACGCCATAGGTAGTGTGGCCAAATCGCTGGGCGTATTCAATTCTCGGATAAAAGCAATTAAATCGTTGAGGTCTGATATATTGTAAACAGATGATAATTCATCAAGCGTTGTGACATTGGGCAAAGATGCCGCGCCCCCGCGCAGGGCCACATTGATTTGATAGGTGTGTGTGAAATAAAAAAAACGTGATAACGCATCAATGCCAAAGTCAACCGCCAACACAGGGCCAATGCCTAATAAAATGCCCACAATCATCGTAAACGGTGCCAATTTAGACAAACCAATGGTGATACCAAGCAACATAGAACACGCCGAAGCCAGCATGGTCACAATTAAAAAGTTGACCATAATGGCACCGGAATGTCCCTTGATTAGTCCAAACAGCGTAAGCACACCCAGCGAAACAAGCAACAAAACGCCGCATGTCGCCATCAGATATTGCCATGGCTTGACACCCGCCATACCCATAAAGCGTAAATTCATCGTTTGCCTGTCTTCCATGATAATGCCGGCAGAACCGCCAATCATTGAAATACCTACAAACATAATCACAAACTGTATCGGCATGAGTGTCCTGTTTGCATCCGGATTTGATACGACAAGTATAAACGGCAGAAGCAAAAACGTTGCCGGCGCACCCCATCTGGCAGGGTTTTTAAGGTAGCTAATCAATTGTTTTTTAAACACGGCTTTAATCTTTCTCATAGTACCACCCCTGTCAAATGTAAGAATACCGCTTCCAAGTCCGGCACTGTGCGTACCGCGTCATACCGCTTACATATTTCAACAGGATTGCCTTGCTCAACAATTTTCCCGTCATGTAAAAGGGCAATATTGTCGCATAGTTTGAGTGCTTCATCCATGTTGTGCGTAGTCAAAAAAATGGTCGTGCCTTTTTCTCTCAATTTTTGCAAAAGGGCGCACACCCCTTTAGATGTGCCTGGGTCTAATGCACTGGTTGGTTCATCTAAAAACAGCAGCTTTGGGTTGTATAAAATGGCACGGGCCAGGGCAAGCCTTTGGGTCATTCCACGGGATAAATCTTCTACAGTTTTTTTGGCAGCATCTGCTAACCCTACCATTTCTAGTACTTCCATCGGCTTCCCCTTAGGCAATCCATAAATTTCGGCGTACAAATTAAGATTCTCTAAACAATTCATATGGCTGTACAACCCGCCTACATCCAGCATAATTCCTATTTCATGGGGGCGTGCTTTCACTTCCTTGCTTCCGCCATCTTCTTTGAGCTGGTTTGTTAAAATATTGATGATGGTGGTTTTGCCCGCGCCCGAAGGGCCAAGCAAGCCAAAAATTTCACCTTTTTCTATCTGAAAAGAGACATCTGTTAGCACCTGTTGCCCTCCAAAGCTCTTTTTAATATCTACTGCTGTAATCATTTGGCGTTCTCCTTCTCATGATTATTTCATTCGTATTAAAAGTATAGCAGGTGTTTTTGGGGAATCAAGGGGTGTCATACCGACCTGTATGTATCAGTGCGTAAGTGGTAAAAAAATCAGGGTGAAATGTATATGGCTTTACTTAACGCCACAAAAAAACCGACCAGTAGGATGTATCCCCTACCAGTCGGTTTTTTGAGCATTAGTTTGCCGGAAACGGATTGACAAAAACTCTGGTTGCCAATTCTCTATCTAAACTGAGCAATAAACCCTTGTTGCCGTCCACCAGATTGAGTTTGTCCAAAACCTCTGTCGCGCTGGCTTCTTCTTCCACCTGTTCATTGACATACCATAGCATAAACTGGTAGCAGGCATGGTCATGCTCTTGCATGGCAATGGTGGCAATATCGTTGATGCTTTTGGTGACTTTTTGCTCGTGTTCAAGCACCATTTTAAAAATTTCATTGATGCTGTCAAATTGCGTGGGCGGTTTTTCAATCGCCTCAAATGTTGGTGCCGCGCCGCGTTCTAAAATGTAATTGTACATATTGGTGCCATGCGCCATTTCTTCCTGCGCCTGGGCAAACAGCCAATGGGCTGCACCTTTAAGCCCCATGCCATCTGCCGCGGCCGACATAGAAAGATATATATACGCCGAATAATATTCCGCATTGACCTGCTTGCTTAATGCCGTGGTGAGTTTTTCGCTTAACATAAAATGTCCTCCTCATATGATTGACTCTTAACGTATGGATTAATTTAACGCTGGAAATATCTATTGTCAAGTGCGAAACGCAAAAACAAATTCAACTTCTTGCAAAATGCAAGAAGTTGAATTCATCAGAATTAATGCAATGCAACAACTAGTACTTGTATAAGTTCAAAAAATGGTGTAAAGTATCTTTGATAACGAACGAACGTACGGAAACAAGTATGAGAGGATGCAATCATGGTAGAAAAAGGGAAAATAATCATAAAAGGTGCAAGAGACAACAATCTAAAAAATGTAAACTTGGAAATTCCAAGGGATAAAATGGTCGTGTTCACAGGTGTGAGTGGCTCGGGCAAAACATCGCTGGCATTTGATACGATTTATGCAGAAGGGCAGCGGCGTTATGTAGAGTCGCTGTCGGCCTATGCGCGGCAGTTTTTGGGGCAGATGGAAAAGCCTGATGTTGACTTTATTGAGGGGCTTAGCCCAGCCATTTCTATTGACCAAAAGACGACTAATCAAAATCCGCGCTCTACAGTGGGTACGGTCACAGAAATTTATGACTATCTGCGGTTGCTTTTTGCGCGGGTGGGTATTCCCCATTGTCCTAAATGCGGCAAGGTGGTTGAAAAACAGACGATTGACCAAATTGTAGACCAGATACTGGCATTTGCAGAGGGTACACGGCTGCAAATTCTAGCACCCGTCGTGCGGGCGCGCAAAGGCGAGCATGTGAAGCTCATTGAAGATGCCAGGCGCAACGGCTATGTGCGGGCAAGAATTGACGGGGATGTTATTGATTTAGGCGAAGAAATAACGCTGGACAAAAAAAAGAAGCATACCATTGAAATTGTGATTGACCGAATTGTAGCACGTGCAGGCATCCAAAAACGGTTGTCTGAATCTATTGAAGCGGCGATGGGTCTTACGGGCGGACTGGTGGTGGTGAATGCTGTCCCTCCAAAAAGTGATGACGAATCCTCAACGGATACAAAAAAGGATACAAAAGCGGAAGACATTACATTTAGCCAGCATTTTTCCTGTGCGGATTGTGGTGTGAATTTGCCTGAAATCGAACCGCGTATGTTTTCGTTTAACAACCCATCAGGTGCCTGTCCTGACTGTAGCGGACTGGGTATGAAGCTGATTTTCGACCCTGATATTATTGTGCCAAACCCCCAGCTTTCGTTAAATGAAGGTGCTATTGCCGCGCCCGGCTGGAATGCGATTAAAACAGAAAGTAGTTACAGCCACAGTATTTTAGAGTCTTTGAGTGTGGAATGCGGTTTTAGCTTAGACACGCCTTACCAAGATTTGCCTGAAAAAATTCAAGATATATTAATGAATGGTTACGACAAAAAATTTCAAATAGAATACGTTGGCCAAGATGGCAGACATAGAAAATATCCCTATGTGTTTGAAGGTGTCATTAATAATCTATGGCGGCGAAACAGAGAAACGACATCCTACAGTGTGCGTCAGGAATATGAGGCACTAATGACCAGCATTTCCTGTCCGACCTGCAAAGGAAAAAGGCTGAAACCAGAAATCTTAGCCGTGACAATCGGCGAAAAATCCATTTCAGATGTGACTGATATGACGATTAGCGGTGTACAGTCGTTTTTTGCAGTATTAGCACTAACACCCACGCAACTGATTATCGCCGACGCCATTTTAAAAGAAATACACGCCCGCACAGGCTTTTTAATGGATGTTGGGCTGGATTATTTGACGCTTGGGCGCGCCGCGGGTTCTCTTTCAGGCGGCGAAGCGCAACGGATTCGTTTGGCGACGCAAATTGGTTCGGGTTTGGTTGGCGTGGTTTATATTTTGGACGAGCCCAGCATCGGGCTGCATCAACGGGACAACGACCGCTTGCTTAAAACATTGCGGCATTTGACAGACATCGGTAATACGCTCATCGTTGTCGAACATGACTCCGACACGATGTGGGCGTCGGACTATATTGTAGATATTGGCCCCAAAGCAGGGGTGCATGGCGGCGAAGTCGTTTTTGCTGGCGATGTGAAAGGTATTGTAGACTGCGAAGCATCTATTACCGGGCAGTACCTCAGCGGGAAAATGTGTATTGAAACACCCAAAAAACGCCGCAAAATAGAAAAAGGACGCGCACTGCGCATCATTGGGGCAGGGGAGAATAACCTCAAAGATGTGAATGTAGATATCCCGCTGGGTGTACTCACTTGCATCACGGGCGTTAGCGGCTCGGGCAAGAGCTCTTTGGTCAATGAAATTTTGTACAAGCGTTTGGCAAGGGATTTAAACCGCGCAAGAATCAAGCCCGGCAAACATAAAGATATTACAGGGCTAGAAAATTTAGATAAAATCATCAACATAGACCAAAGCCCCATTGGGCGTACGCCGCGCTCTAATCCCGCCACTTACACAGGGCTGTTTGACTTGGTACGTGATGTGTTTGCGCAACTGCCCGAGGCAAAAGTACGCGGCTACCAAAAAGGACGATTCAGCTTTAACGTACGCGGCGGCAGGTGCGAAAGATGTTCCGGCGATGGTATTTTAAAAATTGAAATGCACTTCTTGCCCGATGTGTACGTGCCTTGCGAAATTTGCGGCGGCAAGCGTTACAACCGCGAAACATTGGAGGTGAAATACAAAGGCAAAAGCATTTCCGATGTATTGGATATGACTGTAGAAGAGGCACTGCACTTTTTTGAAAGCTTGCCGCGTTTGAAGGATAAACTACAGACGCTTTACGACGTGGGGCTTAGCTACATTAAATTAGGGCAGTCATCAACCACGCTTTCGGGCGGGGAAGCGCAGCGCGTCAAACTGGCGACAGAACTATCACGGCGGTCAACAGGCAAAACATTATATGTATTAGACGAACCCACAACAGGACTTCATGCCGCCGATGTGCATAGACTAATAGGGATACTGCAAATGCTAACCGATGGCGGCAACACAATGGTTGTCATCGAGCATAACTTAGATGTCATCAAAACTGCCGACCATATCATTGACCTGGGCCCGGAAGGCGGCGGGGCAGGGGGGCAAATTGTAATCACAGGCACACCTGAAAAGGTTGCGGCTTGTGAAGGTTCGTTTACCGGCAAGTTTTTAAAGGGAGTGTTGTAGGTGGAGAATAATAATACTTCAGAAAATGCAAGCGATTTGCAAGTACCCAAAAAAACGCCGTTGGATGGATTTAATACCGCATTATTTTTGGGTTGCCTAGTCATTGCACTGGGGATATATTTTGCAGGTTGGCATATTGCCAATACGCTGGCACATGGTATTCCGTGGTTTGCCATTGGTGGTTCGTCTGGCGGTAGTTTTCAAAACTTTCACACACAGAACGAACCCAATACGTTCATGACAGAGTGGGAAGCGGCGCGTTTTCTTGGATTAGAATGGGAACATGATGCATTTGACGCGCTTATTGAATCTGGTGAACTCAGCGGAACATACACCGCTTTTCAAGTGGAACGCGTAGATTGGCATAATTGGGAAGGCGAATATTGGATGTGGAGTGGTGATGATTATGTTCACGAAATGCGTGTGCGTGAATCTCACTGGGAAGCACAAGAGATTACCGCGCCGCCTGTACCTGTGCTTATTCCTGCTGAACGTGCATTGATTATAGTAGACCACCGCGTATTCAGCCGCGAACGGCTTACAGAGTGGATGATGGCGCGGATTGACGGCTGATTTTTTGCATGGATTGATAGCGCACTAAATCTTTCACTTGAAAACCGCCAATTAATTTTATAAAGCATGGGTTTCCTGCGGCGGTAATGCAATGCTTTTCATGAATAAGCCCATCGTCGCGCAGTAGCGATATATTTATTGCGGTTTGGGCTTCCAATTGTGACGGGGTTGCTAAAACAGTTTGTGGTGCTTCTGTTGGCAAAGATTTTATTGTTTCCACGACTGCTTTGATATGGCTTATGTATGATGATAGCATATCATGTCTTTCAGCCAAGACAGCATGGGCGGCTTTGCGTTGCGCCAGCAGATATGTTGCCGCATACTGCTCTGCAATGGCTGTTTTTACATCGTCGATTCTGCTTGAATCAGAGGGCTTGCAGATGAAGTGTTCAATCATAGACAAAATAGATAGGACAAAGGCGTTCATCACGTTTTTTGAGCCTATTTTTTTTGCGCACTGTAACGTGAAACAGGATAGTGTTTCTAGTTTTTGAGTGAGTTGTGATATTTCATCAGAAAGCATTGTTAGTGCATGACTGAGTTGTTTTTCTTCTGCAACGGCTTGGGGCAGCGTCATCGTCAAACTGCGATTAGAATGATGCGCTTGAAGCCCGCAATAATGCACTTCAAAAAAACGTTGTACATTTTCGCCGAACAACATGTTTTCCATTTCTTTCAGCGTAAGCCCTTCCAATTCTTGGTCTGTCAATGGCTTTGCTGCTACGCTAACGATATCACGCTTTATTTTTTCCGCCAATGCATTCTCGGAAGAAAATGCAGATGCCTGCCATTCGCACTGCATTTCTGTAAGATTGGTGTCGCACAAATAATCATCCAAGCACTGCGCTAAACTGTGTAGTGTCCGATTCATCACCCAGTTAGGTAAGTTATCCTCGACGCCATCATCATATTTATTTCCATCACTAAGTCCGCCCGAAGCAAATAAAATTCTGTCACTTTCCCGCACTTTAGCCGCCAAAATCTCATCAAAATAAGACATTTCCTGATGCAGCAACGGTAGGTATGCAAGCAATGCGCAGTTACTTTTCCAATTGGCATCACTAACCACCCCAAATTCATTTCTGTCACTCAATAAAAAGACGCTATCAAACAACCCATTGGATAACTCACACGCACGTAAAAATGCATATGTAACCATGTTTCTTTCTTTAAAATCGAACACATCGTTTGATTCACTAATCATCACTGCCAGTGTAAAAAAAATGCCTGTAAAATCTTCTTCAAACAATGTCCTCAACCGCGCCCCCGCGCTTTCAACCAGCCCAAATTCTGTTTTGTAAGCATCAACCACCAGATACATATGGACACGCTGCAAATTCAATCCGCCATTGCCCAGCTGCATTTGCACTTTTGTCTTTCTCACTTGCTCATCAATTTCTGCATTTTCTAAATATAAAAAAAACGCGTGATTTTTTGAATGCGTTTTTTTTACGCAATCCACCATTTCCTTAGCAATCTCGCACGATTTTCCAATAAAACCATACAACGTTGGATGCGTCATTTGCATATTTTAATCACCACCTTGTTATTTATTATATGACACGTCCATCCTCATATGCTATAATGTTCATGCGTTGCCAAATTTACAAAAATTCGGAGGTACTTAACATGCGTTTTGAATTTACTGGAAAAAACATGACAGTCACAGAAGGCATTAAAGAGCGCGTTTCAAAAAAACTAGGGCGTTTAGAAAAATTATTGCCCGACAATGCCGAAGCATTTGTTACATTCAGCGAACACAAGCATCTGACAAAAATGGAAGTATCTGTGCCCATGCACAAAAGAATGTTGCGCGCCGAAGTTTCTGACAGCGACATTTCAAACTGTATGGATCAAGCAGTAGATATCTTAGAAAGACAAGTTGTAAAATACAAATCACGTTTGCGTGACCGCCGCCGCCGTAGTGTGGCGACAAACGACGAACTAAACTTCCTTAGTGTAGAGCAAAGTCCAGACAACAGCGAAACAGCCACCCCAGAAATTATCATCACCCGCACGAAACGCTTTGCGCTAAAACCGATGGACGCCCAAGAAGCAGTCATGGAAATGGAACTGTTGAATCACAATTTCTATGTATTCCGCAATAGTTGGACAGATGAAATCAATGTAGTGTACAAGCGTAACGACGGCGAATACGGCCTGATTGAACCACAGTAATGCGCTACCTATTCGCCACCAACAACCCTGGCAAAGTGAAAGAAATAAGATCTATATTTGAAGAGGCTGGGCTTGAATTTATAAGCCTGGCCGATTTAGGTTTGTCATTTACCCCTCAAGAAACAGGTACAACCTTTGAAGCCAATGCGATACAAAAAATCACTAAAACGGCCGAGTTTTTGCGCGGTAAAGGGATTGCGCAAGATATTGCCATCCTCTCAGACGATTCAGGTCTTTGTATCGACCCGCTTTCAGGTCTGCCGGGTGTGGACTCAGCAAACTTTATGGGCGTTGATACACCTTATCACGTGCGCAATAATCACATCATTGAAATGCTGTCAACGGTACCAAAAACACGACGTGTAGCCAGGTATGTGTGTATCATTGCCTGTCTTTTCCCCGATGGAAGCATTAAAACTACCGAGGGCAGTGTTGAAGGCATTATCATAAACGAATCCCGTGGCAAAGGTGGTTTTGGATACGACCCTATTTTTTTTAACCCTGAATTTGGCAAAACGATGGCAGAACTACCCGAGGAAACCAAAAACGCAATAAGTCACAGGGGCGAAGCATTACGCAAGATGATTGCGTTATTGAAAGGGGGTACCCCATGAAGATTCTAGTGACTAGCGATACGCATGGCTTAAAACACAAGCTCATAGATTTAATCACTGAATACAGCCAACAAGTCCAAATGGTCATTCACTTAGGTGATCATCATCGTGATTTTTCGGGTTTAGAGTCTACTTTTCCCCATCTTACGTTGGTTGCAGTGGGCGGCACATATGATACAGATGTGGATACGGAGAAAATTCTCACATTGGAAAAACGAAAACTCCTGCTGCTGCATGGAGATAGACATGGCGTAAAATCCGGATTGGACAGACTTTTTTATTATGCCAAGGAAAAGCAAGTGGATGCTTGCCTATTTGGGCATACCCACTTCCAAACCATGTTTGAAAGAGAAGGCATCCTTTTTATGAATCCAGGATGCATGTTTGCGCCACGGGATGGTAGCAACGGCGGGTACGGAATCATCAATATTACCCCAGAAGGGGAAATGACTGGCGAGGTAATCAGGCTATGAAAAACAAGTGGCACATAAAAGAAACGGATGCAGACCTTGCGCTCATGTCAAAAGTGTTGGGAATCAGTGAAATTACAGCCAATGTCATGGCAAACAGAAATTTGCGTACAAAAAAAATAGCCAAGACATTCCTGTCACTTTCACTAGAAGCGATGCATGATGTGTTGCAGATGAAAGACATGGAAGCCGTATTAAAACGTATTTCCGAAGCGATAAACGCAAAGGAAAAAATTGTAATCTATGGTGATTATGATGCGGACGGTGTAACCAGTACGGTCATATTGCATAAAATATTGACACGCCTGGGTGCAAACGTCTCGTATTACATACCGCATCGACAAGAAGAAGGATATGGGCTCAATCACAAAGCCATAGAAAAACTTGCTGCCGAAGGTACGCGGCTTATTGTCGCTGTTGACAATGGCATTTCAGCAGTAGAAGAAGTGAAATCTGCCAATGCACTTGGCATGGATACAGTCATCATCGACCATCACGAACCTGGTGCAACACTTCCGCCAGCCATAGGCATTGTTGACCCAAAGCAACCCGATTGCGCGTATCCTTTCAAAGAGATGTGCGCTGGTGGGCTTGCCTATAAAGTGGCTGCTGCCCTTTGTGCATACTTGAATACTCCTTTTCACGAGCGAGATGAACTATTGGTACTTGCAACCATCGCTACACTCTGCGACATCGTCGACCTGATTGACGAAAACAGAATCATAGTCAACAGTGGCATGGCCATTTTAAACGCAAACAAACTGATAAACCCTGGCCTTGGCAGTCTAATCACCCTTCGCGGCTACTTAGAAAAGCCAATTGATACGTTTGCGGTGAGTTTCATTATTGGCCCTTGTTTAAATGCGTCTGGGCGGCTGGAACGCGCAGACTTATCTGTAGAACTTCTGCTGGCCGAAGACTTCAACCGCCGCACCGACCTTGCCCAAAAGCATTTAGAATTAAATGAAGCACGCAAAGTCCTCACCGCCGAATGTGTCGAACGGGTGCTATCGCAAATTGACATGGAAAACCCAGACAAAATACTTGTCATATCTGATGAAGATGCCCATGAAAGCGTTGCGGGAATCGTAGCCGGTCGTGTACGAGAAGCAACAAATCGTCCCACAATTATGCTTACCCAAGGTGATGGTGCGATGAAAGGCTCGGGGCGGTCTGTTCCAATTTTTAATCTTTATCAAGCATTAAGCGCGCATAGACATTTATTTTTGCGGTTTGGTGGTCACGCAATGGCAGCAGGGCTGACTATTCCCGCTGAAAATATCCCCATTTTACGGGATGTGTTAAACAAAGATTGTAAGTTAACAGAAGATGACTTCCGCCCCACATTGGAAATAGACAGGCTGCTCAAGTTAAATGAAGTCACACTCCATCTTTCCGACGAACTTGCACAGTTGGCACCCTTTGGCAAATGTAATGACCAACCCTTGTTTGTCAGTCAATATGTATTGGCGGAGCAAGTCCGCGTTTTGGATGAAAAGCGTACATTGATATTTACTTTTTCTGCGCAAACAGGCGGTGCAGGCAGCATAAAAGGTATTGCTTTCGGCTTAAACGACCTGTATGCCGAGCGGTTGAAAGAAGCGGACAAAGAAAGCTATAAAAATGGCGGCGTTTTTATGGATGTTGTGTATAATGTTGAGGCGAATGTCTACAACGGTAGGACATCGGTACAAATGCGTGTGCGTGATTTTAAAATTGTTTAAAGGACAAAGCGCGCATAGCGCGCTTTCGTTACCGATAAAACGCCCAGGAACTGCGAAGCAGTTTCCTATGGCATGAGTTTGGCAGTAAATGAAGTGCGTCCTGGGGCTTGCCCCACTACATACTGAGTATCATCTAAATGATATGCAGAAACTTCAATCTGTTCATCAAGGCGGGTTTCTGCTTGATAGTTTATTTGTACTTGCTTCCAGTCTAAATAAGTGTCGCCACTAAACAACACATTTCCAATTAAATCGCCATAAATGCTGTTGTTCATGTGGATGTTTGTATCCACTTCCGCATATTTAACCGTGTGAATATACGATGAAAAAGGCGTACCTAAACTGTTGGGCAGGCTTATTTTTTGTGGCTCAACAACAACGCCCATATCGCCAAGCGCAGGAATTTCTACAGGCAGCGCGGAAGGTTTTAAAATTTTGCGTTCGACAATATTAAATAGAATCCACAAGCTTGCCCATTCCATTAGCTTGTTCCCTTTCGCGTCAGTCATATCTCCTTTGCGGATAAACGTACCACGTACAGTGGCCGCTGGCCATGTGCGAATGATAATATTTTCATCGTATTTAGGCATTCTAAACACGCTAAGCCCAAACCGCTGCAAAATAAAACTGATATCTAATGGATACAAAACCGAAAATCCAATGCCCAAATCCTTCGCATTCACATCGGCGGCGATGTGTACCATTCTAAGCAATGCGGATAGTTTTACCTTTCCATGAAAATCGAGGTCATAGTAAGTGATGCGTGATTTTCCTTTGTATAGGCTGTTCATAAAGAAACCTCCTTCAATTTAAATGAGGGCTCTGCCCTCAAACTCCCTCGTTCCGTGCGGCGTTCCGCGCACTTGTACGCGGAATATGCTATAATTGTAACATATCACCAAGGAGGGGCAAAATGGATTTTTCAAAAATGAAATCGTACTTAACCATTTTAATATTTTCAGTATTATTTTTGGCCATTGGCAATAGGATTGCGGTGCGTGACTCTGCGGCAATTCCATACGATGACGAATTTTCAATGATTTTTGTCAATGCACAAGTCACCGAAATCATCGAACACACTGTAGAAGATGTTGGCCAAGGGTTTTCGCGCACGGTTATATTTTTTTATGCTCGAATCACCCGCGGTGTGCATCGTGGTGAAGTTGTACGTGCCGAGCAATCATTTTCTGACCATATTTTAATGCAAGAATTAGAAGTGGGCTTAAATGACAGGGTTCTGCTTTTTTACGACGATTTTACAGGGTTTTATTATATGGCTGGGCATACGCGGCTGCATTATGTTATTGTGCTTGGAGCTGTTTTCTTTTTATTGATGCTGTTGTTTGCCCGTGGTAAAGGTTTTAACTCTGTTTTATCATTGATATTCATTTGCGCGGCCATATTTTTGGTGTTTGTTCCTGCCATTTTGAGTGGGGGAAACATATATCTTGTGACGATTATTATCTGCCTATATGCTATTTTATCTACTTTGCTGATGGTGATTGGCGCGAACAAGAAGGCGTTGGCATCCATTCTAGGATGCACCGGCGGGGTACTTCTGGCCGGACTCTTGATGTTCGCGATGGACAGGATTACAAAGCTAACGGGATTTATTGACGAAGAAACGATGTGGCTTACGCTTTTAGACAATCCCATTGACATTCGTGCCATTATTTTTGCGGGCGTTCTCATTGGTGCGCTTGGAGCGATTATGGACGTAGCCATGAGTATTTCGTCTAGCCTATGGGAATTGCGTAAGGCCGGTGGTGTTTCAGATTTCAAAAGTATTTTTGCGTCAGGTATGAATATCGGAAAAGATATCATGGGAACGATGCTGAACACGCTGATTTTAGCGTATATTGGCAGCTCGCTTTCGTTGATTTTGTTGATTGTTGCGCATTCGACATCTTTTCAATTGCTGTTTAGTATGGAATTAATCATTGTCGAATTGCTTCGTGCATTGGTTGGAAGTTTTGGCATGTTGTTGGCTATCCCTTTGACGGCGGCTATTTGCGCATGGCTGTTTATTGATACAGATGCGGATGAGTATGCGTTGCACTTTGATGATGATACAGGCACAGATTTCTATGATGATTAATAGAGTGTATGAAAGTAAAGAAAGAGGCTGTTATGGAACATACCGAAATCCATGCAACTCCGTTTGCATTCGACACAAGTGTAGTCAGCCGCAAGCAGTTTGATGACCATATCAAACTCTATGAAGGCTATGTCGCAAAAACAAATGAGATAACGAACATATTGACAAACCAGCCTGAATACGCATCAGCAAACGCAACGGTTGGGCATTATCGCGGCTGGAAAAAAGGCGAAACATTTGCCATCAATGGTGTCATTTTGCATGAGCTTTATTTCCAAAACCTTGGCAATGAAGCGGGGCCTGTCGGGCAAAAGTCTGGACTGCTCATGGACAAATACTTCGGCGGTGAGGATAACTGGAAACAAGATTTCATCGCCTGCGCAACCTCGGCGCGTGGCTGGTGCATTCTAGTGTACGAGCAGCGCACAGGCACATGCCGAAACATTTTGTTGGATGCGCACGACTATGGACACATCGCGTCGGCATATCCAATTATTGTGCTTGATATGTACGAACATGCCTATTTTTTGGACTATGGAACAGATAAAGCAGCGTATATCAATCGCTTTATAAGCAACATCCCCTGGGGTACCATTGAAAAGCGTGCCGCCATGGTAATGTAATATTTAAGACATGTCACATCAGACACCTTACGCACATAGGATATAAGTGCGGGAGGTGTTCTTTTTATGCTATGTACGCTTATCCACATACTACAAGGTGTGTTCTTGCTTGGACATATCACTGGCGGCAATTCCTTCCCAAAGCCGCTCAATCCAGATGAAGAACTAAAATACTTGAAGGCATATAAAGCCGGATGTGCCGACGCACGAAATATACTCATAGAACGCAATTTACGTCTCGTGGCGCATGTAGCGAAAAAGTATTCGAACCATGCGAAAGATAGCGAGGACCTAATTTCTGTTGGTACCATTGGGTTAATCAAGGCTGTTTCAACGTTTAATTCGGACAAAGGGGTTAAGCTTGCGACTTATGCTGCTAGGTGTATTGATAATGCTATGCTAACACAACGGAGACAATAAATTAATGAACACAAATAATTAAAATAAAACAGGCTTGCAAATCAACGCGAGCCTGTTTTTATTATCACATTAAGCAATTTTAATTTTTCGTTTTTAGGGTAAATCATTTTGCTAACATATCGGAGTACCATCTCCGCATGTGCAGTAGCTACCTTCTTCTGGAGTGCATGGATCGCTTTTGGGTCTTTGGGGTGATATACGATAACTTTCATATCCTGCCCTCTTTTTTGATGATGTTTACAAAGTCTATTTTTTAGCTGATTGTCTATATTCCTACGAAATAAACAAACTATCACTTGCAATTTGTACCAAAACAAGGTATTGTTTATATAAGCTAGTCGAAATATAATGGAAAATTACATAGGGGGTGCGCTCCTTTTACTGATTGTATGGTAACTAGACTTGGAGGGGAAGCCATGATTAGAACATTGACTGCCAGTACATCGGAAATTGATGATGAAAACTTAGCGGTAAAAGAAATTTTATCACAACTAAATATGAAAGATGCGCTACTTACAAATTCTATAGGCATTATCGCCTGTCACTATGAATTTGTAATGTCTGATATTATAAGTGCTGTGTGTAATGCGCTTCCTTTTGATGTGGTGGGCACTATTTCAAATGTTCAGTCTGTTGATGGCAACGCGGGTGCGCTTCTTTTCACTGTGATGGTCATAACCAGTGATGATTCCGAATTTATAAAAGTAGTTACACCTTCTCTTGCAAGTGACTCAAGCAAGCATATCGCCGAAAGTTATCAAAGTGTGAGCAGAGCAGAAAATCCAGCGTTGATTTTAACGTTCGCGCCATTTATGCCTCAAAATTCTGGAGACGAATATGTGGCGGCGATTTCTGAAGTTTCGGGTAATACACCTTGTTTTGGTACTTTGGCTGTAGATGACACCAACAGTTTTGAAAACTGTTTTACCATTTGCAACGGAGAACATTTTGCAGACAAGATGATTATTGTCCTTATATATGGTAATATAAGTCCTAAATTTTTTATTGCTAATATTTCACCTGACTATGTGATGGATAAAAGTGTCGTTGTGACAAAAAGCCATCGTCATGTGCTTATGGAAGTCAACAACCGCCCTGTTTCTGATTTTTTTAATGAGCTCGGACTCACTAGCTCTAGTGAGGTTCAATATGCGATGTCATCACTCCCATTTTTGCTTGATTATAATGATGGCACACCACCTGTTGCAAAAATAGTGATGCTGCTTACCCCAGAAAAGTATGCCCTTTGTGCAGGCGCTGTTCCGGAAGGAAGCACGTTTAATTTATGCATAACAGACAAGCATGATGTGTTGCTCACTACAGGGCAAGCTCTTGACAAAATAATTGAAGAAGGGCAAAATGCGTCGGGATTGTTAGTGTATTCATGTATATCACGGCTTATGGCAATGGGTGGGACAGACCCACTTCAAGAGGCGCATTTGATAAATGCTAAACTATCTGGGAAAATCCCCTTTTTAGCGGCGCATTCTGGTGGAGAAATTTGCCCGACTCAAAATTCAAACAACAAAGCAATCAATCGTTTTCATAATAATACTTTAATTGCCTGCTTATTTTAGATACATTCTTGAAGGGGGGGACACATTGTTTGTGTTCACTAGAAAATGAAAATACGATGCTTCGCGAACAGCTTAAAGCGCAAAATATTGAAATCAAAAAACTTTCACGCAATTTGAGAATGACAAAAAGATCTTTAGACCAAGTCACAAGGATTTCAGAAGCAAAAGAAGCCCTTAGTGTGGCTCTTAGTGTGGCAAATTACAAGCAAAAAAAATATACAGAAATTTTGCTTATCAACTGTCCCATTATCATCATTCTTTTAGATGAGGATGGCCGGTTGATTTTGTCCACGTCTGAACTACTTTCTGTAGCCAGCATTCCAAATTTTGATTTTATTAAAAACACGGACTATAAAGATATTTTTTCGCCATATCTTTCTAAAAAAGATATGCAGGATTTTACGGAAAAAATTAATACCGTGGCCTTAGATGCCAAAGACGTCTTTTTTAACATATGGATTGATTTTGCCAAAAATGGAACACCCCGCTTTTATTCTATTGAAATGAGACGTGTTGGAAAAAGAAATGATGAATTCAGCATTGTTATTGTGATGTCGGACATGACAGACGTCATGCTTGAAAAACAACGTGCTGAGTCTGCAAACAATGCAAAATCTGAATTTTTGGCCATCATGAGCCACGAGATTAGAACACCCATGAACGCGATTATTGGCATGAGTTCTGCACTGCGCAAACTAGAACTGCCATCGGAATATGAGAAATATGTCGCTGAAATTCAAAAAGCGTCTGACTCTCTCCTGACTATAATCAATGACATATTGGATTTTTCTAAAATAGAAGCAGGCAGAATGGAAATTGTGAATACAAATTTCAACCTGATAAGCCTACTGGATAACTTAAATTCCATGTTTTCTATGATGTGTACAGAAAAACAGTTGAATATGGAAGTAATTTTAGCCCCAGGACTTCCTGAGCATATTTACTGTGATGAAAATAGACTGAGACAAATATTAATAAACCTTTTGTCAAATGCAGTGAAATATACAAAAAGCGGCGGTATTATGTTAAATGCCTGCCTAACGGAAGATAATATTCTGCTTTTTGATATAAAAGACTCTGGTATAGGCATAAAAGAAGAAGATGTTGAAAAACTATTTTTACCTTTTGAGCAGCTAGACGTACGAAAAAATAGAAACATAAAAGGTACGGGTCTTGGGCTGGCGATAACATATCGCATATGTTACTTAATGGGAGGAAATATCTCTGTGAAAAGTACTTATGGTGAAGGTTCTATTTTTTCTGTAACACTGCCATATGTTTCAACAGTGAATGATGGTAATAAAAATGTGATTGAAATTTCTGAATTTATGGCGTCTGACGCAATGATTATGGTTGTAGATGATAATGAATCAAACCTGTTGGTTGCCGGTATAATGCTCGAAAATTTTGGTATAGACCCTTATACCGTAGTCAGTGGTGAGAAAGCGATACAGCTTGCAAAAAAGTTAAAATTTGATTTGATTTTTATGGATCACATGATGCCTGAAATGGATGGTGTAGAGGCAACACAGCGTATACGTTCTCTTGGTGGATGGAATGCGCAAGTGCCTATTGTAGCACTGACCGCCAATGTGATTAAAGGAACCGAACAGTTTCTGTTAGAGCACGGCATGAATGATATATTGTCCAAGCCTATGATTTTGGATGAAACAAACTTGTGTTTGCGAAAGTGGCTGCCAAAGGAACGCATTGAGTAAATAGGTGTGAAAATGGTTGAGAGGTGAACGGTTTGGTATATCCATTATTATTTCGCCCGATTGTAAAAAAAATGATTTGGGGTAGCGAACGTTGGGATATTACTTGCCGCCCACAGGAAATGGGCGTCATTGAAAATGGTTGTCATGCTGGTGAAACCTTTGAAGCGTATACTGCCAAAAATCCAACAGCGGTTTTAGGTACAAAATTTGCAAACAATGAACGATTTCCTTTACTTGTAAAAATAATTGACGCAAGGGATGCGTTGTCAGTACAGGTTCACCCAAACGATGACTATGTTGCGAGTGAATCTGACAGCGGCAAAAGTGAAATGTGGTATGTATTAGACCCACCCAGTGACGGTCATTTGATTATTGGCCTAAAGCCAGGCATCACCCGCAAAATGCTTGCCGATGCTTATGATAATAGAACTGTTGAAGATTGCTTGAATAGATTAAAAGTGCAATCAGGGGATGTTGTCAATATTCCTGCTGGGCTGGTTCACGCGCTGACGCCGGGTGCGGTTATTGCCGAAGTTCAACAAAATTCGGATATTACTTATCGACTGTATGATTACAATAGACTTGACGCGCATGGGCAACCGCGCCCATTGCATGTTGAAGATGCACTGGCAGTATCTGATTTTGAGGGTAAAATTTCAAAATCAGTTGTACCACCAACGGGTATATCTAGTGAAGAAAAAGGGGTAAATCACCTGACATTAATGATTTCAGATAAACATTTCACCATTTACAAATATGCACTACAAGCATCACTTACGCAATTTTCCAACCCTGAAACATTTACTATACTCACTTGTGTGGAGGGTGACGCAGTGGTTGAGTGCGTGTCAATGACTGTGGATTTGCCTTACAAGCGGTCGGTACTCCTTCCCGCTGCATTGGGGGAATATGCGATAAGCCCAAAAGAAGAAAAAGCAATTGTTTTAAAAAGCGAGCCATAAAGCTCGTTTTTTTGCGACGCTATGTTGTTATGATAAGGCTAAGCATAGAACATAGGAAGCGAACTTTTATGATGGACAACGTGAAATCCAATAGATATATTGCCATTTATTCTCGCAAGTCTAAATTTACCGGCAAAGGCGAGAGTATAGATAACCAGATAGAACTTTGTAAGCAATATATCCGTACCCATTTTCCGAGCTATTTAGCAGAGGATATTTTTGTTTATGAAGATGAAGGTTTTTCTGGCGGCAATATCGAAAGGCCTCAATTCAAGCGCATGTTGGCAGATGCTGAAAATCGAAAGATATCTGCTATCGTATGTTACCGTTTAGACCGCATTAGCCGCAATATTGGCGATTTTGCTAAATTGATTGAAGCATTGAATTTGTTGAACATATCCTTTGTCTCTATCAAAGAGCAGTTTGACACATCTTCACCAATGGGACGCGCTATGATGTATATTTCTTCTGTATTTTCACAATTAGAGCGGGAGACTATCGCTGAGCGTATACGGGACAATATGCATGAGCTTGCCAAGACAGGCCGCTGGTTAGGGGGTACATCCCCTACAGGCTATGTCTCCGAGAGTGTTCAGAATGTAACTGTAGACGGTAAGATTAAAAAAGCCTGTAAATTAAAATTAGTGCCAGAAGAAGCAGAAGTGGTTCGTCTCATTTTCAAAATATTTTTGGAAACGAATTCGTTGACTAAGACCGAAACCTACTTCCTTCAAAATGGTTATAAAACAAAAAATAATAAGACTTTTACAAGATTTGCACTGCGCAATATCTTGTCTAATCCGGTATATATGATTGCCGACAACGCGGCTTATAAATATCTCACCGATAATGACGTAGACCTTTTTGCAAAAGAATCAGATTTTGATAGCAGACATGGAGTCATGGCATACAATCGCACCATTCAAAAAAGTGGCCAGACGAATCAAATACGCCCGATGAATGAGTGGATTGTGGCAGTAGGAAAACATATCGGGTTGATAAGCGGTGCAGGCTGGGTTAGCGTGCAGGGATGTTTGCGGCAGAATCGGTCAAAATCTTTCCGTAAACCCCGCAGCAATGTCGCGCTTCTTTCGGGTTTGCTTTATTGTGCTTGTGGAGACTATATGCGTCCAAAGTTAAGCAAACGCCAGAATGCGATGGGCGAACGCATTTATGCTTACCTTTGCGCAATGAAGGAAAAAAGCCGTTCTCATCTATGTAAAATAAATAATGCGAATGGCAATATGCTGGATAAAGCCGTATGTGAAGAAATAAAAAAGCTAAGCGAAGATGACGCTGAATTTATCAAACAGTTGAAGCTGGGCAAAAAACAGCTCGATAGCCACAGCGAGGAATATAACGAAAGCATAGAACGGCTACAAACACATTTTGCTGACAATGAAAAGGAAATAGCCGCCTTGGTATCTTCACTGACAAAAGCAACTGGTACGTCCGCAGAAAATTATATTATGAAGCAGATTGATGAACTCCACGAAAAGAGTGAGGTCTTAAAAACACACATCGTTGAGCTAGAAAGCTTAACAGCCAATCATGTATTATCTGATATTGAACTGGATATTATCCGTCAAATGCTATCTGCCTTTAGAAGCAGTTTTGATAACATGAGTGTGGAGCAAAAACGCGCCGCCTTACGCACTTTTGTAAAAAAGGTGGTATGGGACGGCGAGCGTATTCATGTGTTCTTATTTGGCTCGGATGATTCAGAGCCGTTGTGTGAGGATAGCAAATGAAATCCGAATGTTCATACGCGCTTCAAAAAAGCACATTGTTGACACCGTTCGCTTACAAGATGTAGTGGGTGTAGACAGAGAGGGAAACGAAGTGCGCGTGGAAGACCGAATCGCCGATGACCGCGACCCGATAGATGAGCAAGTCAATACAAAAATACAGACAAAACGCTTGTTTGAGGCGATTAATCGTGTGCTTCATGGCCGTGAAAAAACCGTAGTGAAGAAGCGTTATGGGTTAGAAAATACCGAAGAAATGACCCAGCGTGAAATCGCTGATGATTTAGAAATATCGCGAAGTTACGTGTCTCGCATTGAAAAAAAAGCATTAAATAAACTGCTAAAAGAGATGCAGGCTTAATAAATTTTGAATGCGAAGCAATTGTCTGCGGCATAAAAAAGGGCTGAATTTTAAAACAGCTCTTTTTTGTGTTATACTGCACACTAAGAAAAAAGACAAAAGGGACGGCTTATGATAAAAATACTGCTTATTATAAACCCTGTATCCGGCAGGCAAAAAGCGCGTGGAATGATGTATAAAATTGTGGATTTCCTTTGTCACAATCATTGCAAAACCACTATTTTTACTACATTGCACAGAGGCAACGCGACGGAAATAGTGAAAGCACATGCCGTTGAATATGATAAAATCATATGTTGTGGCGGGGACGGAACACTCAACGAAGTTTTTACAGGGCTGGCGGAACTAGACTTAGAATCGCGGTATACTCCAGTTGGTTATATCCCCACTGGCACATACAATGATTTTTCACGGTCGCTAGGGCTTAATCAAGGACTCCCAAAGTTGCTTGATATCGCACTAAATGGTGCAATCCAAGATTTGGATATTGGCATGTTTTCTTCAAATGCTTATGAAAACAGGGGCAAACATCGGTATTTTTCATATGTCACCTCTTTTGGCGCGTTTACAAAGGTGGCATACGAAACGCCCCAGTGGTTAAAAAACCATATGGGGCGCGCTTCATACTTTTTTTATGGGCTTTCTGAAATTGCGGATATCCGCCCATATGCTGTTAAAATGGTAGCAGATGGGATGAAAATTGAAGGCGAATTTGTATTTGGCAGTGTGTCAAATTCAACCGTATTTGGTGGAATGTCCATTTTTCCAGACAATATGATTCGCTTTGACGATGGAAAATTTGAAGTATTATTGGTAAAACCCGTGAAAAAAGCAAAGGATTTACAAACCATTTTACAAGGGCTGTTGATGCATGAATACCATACAGACCATGAAGATTCGGTCATTTTTTTAACGGCCAGTGAATTGTCGTTTTCATTTGAAGACGATGTGCCATGGACAGTGGATGGGGAATATGCAGGAGATATTCAAAATGTCCAAATCCATAACATTCACTGCAATGCGCGGGTGCTTGTACCACAATCTCCAGCGTCTGTTTAATCTAGTACTGTGCCAACCGATATTTTTGCGCCGCGTAAATAGTCGGCAGTTGCCATGCGTTTTTTTCCGCTGGGCTGGATTTCTGTAATGTTTATTGCGCCGTCGGCGGTTTTTATCCGCAGCCCATTGGTGGTATCGGCAGTGAGGATTGTTCCTGGGGGTGCATCTGTTGATGTTGTTTGTGATTCCATTCCCCAAATTTTGAGTGGCTGGGCATTATACATAGTGTAAACACCAGGCCATGCCTCTAATGCGCGCAGCCGATTGATGATTTGCGCGGATTTTTGGTTCCAATCAATACGTCCGTCAGATTTTTTTATCATGGGGGCATAGCAAGATTCCTCGTCGTTTTGCTGTGTCCGTGCGGCGGTGCCTTTTTCTAGCGCGTCCACTGCTTCAACGACACATTCCGCACCCAATGCCGCCATGCGGTCATGCAGTGATGGGAATCTTTCGTTTGGCAATATGGGTATTGATTTTTTTATAATCATGTCACCTGTGTCTATTCCTACGTCCATATGCATGATTGTGATACCTGTTTCAGTGTCACCATGAAGCAATGTCGCGTGAATGGGCGACGCGCCACGGTATTTAGGCAGCAATGATGCGTGAATATTAATGCAGCCAAGTTTCGGCATATTCAACACACCTTTGGGAAGAATCAACCCATAAGCTGCCACTACAAAAATATCCGCGTCAAATGCTTGCAAAAGGGCGCGGTATTTTTTTGCACCAGAGACATCAGAGATATCATCACGTTTTACCCGCAAAGTCTGTGGCTGCAACACTTCAATGCCATGTTCAAGTGCAGCCATTTTTACAGGGCTTGCTGCCAGCTTATGCCCACGCCCTGAAGGTCTATCGGGTTGGGTGAAAACCGCCGCGACATCATGATGCTTGATTAACGCACGTAAACCTGGCACGGCAAAATCTGGCGTACCCATATATACTATTTTCATTTCCGTTTCTTCGCCCTCCTTCTTCTGGCACGGCGGCGTTGGTCCATTTGCTCGGGGCTAAGATATTGCAAGTTTCGGGCCTTTTCCACGAACAGCACGCCATCTAAATGGTCGAGTTCATGCGCAAAAACCGATGCCATAAAATCATCGACGGTTACCGTATATTCTTCGCCTAAACGGTTCGTCGCCTTTACTGTAATTTTCATAGGCCTGTCAATATCGCCGCAACGCCCAGGTACACTTAAACATGCCTCATTGCAAACCTGAGTATCTTCCTCATCTATAATTTCTGGGTTAATCAACTCGTAAGTCTCATCTTCATGAGAAATTAATGCCACGCGTTTCAAAATACCAATTTGCGGCGCGGCAATGCCCACGCCATCTTTTTCTTTCAATGTTTCCATCATATCGTCAAGTAATTCAATAATACTGGGGGTAATTTCTTTAACCACCCTGGCTTTCTTCTGTAAAATGTCATCGCCTTCTTGACGAATTACCCTAAGTCCCATCGGGAACATCTCCTTTAATCCATTACAATAGGATCCAACGTTAAATTTATTGTTATCCCCGTTAATGGGTCGTTTTCTTTTAGCTTTCTTATACAATATAACACAAATGCCTTGAGTGATTCATCTTCTTGGCATTTTACAAGCAATTTCCAGCGGAATTGGTTTTTAATTTTGCTTACAAACGCGGGTGAAATGCCTATCAGCTCGAAACGATTTTTGTTGTCGCGTTTATTTGTGTACTCCATTATAGCCGCCAGCTTCTGTAATGTGACGATGACCTCGCGCTCATTTTTTCCTGTAAACATGACCGCAAATACATGGGAGAATGGCGGATATTTCATGGCGCGGCGCAATGCGATTTCATGTGTATAAAATGCTTTATAATCCGCAGTTTTTGCGAATGTCAATGCGTAATGATGTGGGTTGTATGTCTGCAAAAATACCCGCCCCGTGTGTGAGGCACGCCCAGCGCGCCCCGACACTTGCGTAAGCAGCTGAAATGTATATTCCCCCGCACGAAAATCGCCGGTAAACAGCGAAAAGTCGGCAGCAACCACACCAACCAGCGTCACATTTGGGAAGTCGAGTCCTTTGGCAACCATTTGTGTGCCAATGAGTACTTGGGCTTCACCCCTACGGAACGCATCCAAAATTTTGGCGTGACCATGCTTTCCCCGCGTGGTATCCATGTCCATGCGCAACGTTTTTACTGTCGGGAAAATGTTTAGCACTTCTTCTTCTACCTTTTGTGTGCCAAGTCCCGTACGGCGAATATGCTCGGACCCGCAAGCAGGGCACTTGGACGGCAGTGGCATTCCTTTGCCGCAATAATGGCACAGCAAACGATTTTTGTCTGCATGGTATGTATGATTGACGCGGCAATGCTCGCAAGACAAAACATGCCCGCACCAGCGACAAGATACAAACGACGAATGCCCACGGCGGTTTAAAAATAAAATAGCCTGTTTACCGGTTTCAATGGTTTCAGCCAGGGCATCTTGAAATGCATGGGAAAATAACGATGTGTTGCCCCTATCTAGGCGCATATCTAAAATTTCTACATGAGGGGTGGTTTTGTTAATACGCGTTGGAAGCTCTGCCATGGCATAGATATTGCGTTCTGCACGATAATAACTTTCTAAGCTGGGTGTTGCCGAACCCAGTACTACAATGCCGCCAGAAATTTTTGCCCGCCGCATTGCAACCGCTCGTGCATCGTACTTTGGGGTGGTTTCAGAATGGTAGGTATGCTCGTGTTCTTCGTCTATGACAATGAGTCCTAGATTTTTAAACGGTGCGAATACTGCCGAGCGTGGGCCAATGACTAGGCTAATTTCTCCGTCCAGTGCCTGTTTCCAAATTTGAAAACGTTCCCCAGCCGTTAGGCGGCTATGTGTCACCGCCACTTGCGAACCAAAACGTGCAGTGAATAAGTCTACCATTTGTGGGGTCAAAGCAATTTCAGGTACGAGTACAATGGCTTGCCGCCCAAGGTTGAGCAAATGAGAAATGGCATGTAGATATACTTCTGTTTTGCCGCTGCCTGTTACGCCGTGGAGTAATAAAGTATGGCTTTGAGGGGATTCTATATCAAGCGTGGAATGACAAGCATTGAACAAATGCAGAATTTTATCCAATGCACTTTGCTGCGCTGCCGTCAATTTTACTGCTGCCGCAGAGGCTTCTGCTTCCGTTTTCTTGCGTCTGGTCATGGGAAAACGCCCGTCGGCCTTCGCCGCAGGCGTTACACAACGCACCACCAATGCCAGTGTGGTGTAATACTTTTCTTTCATCCACAGGGCAAGCGATATCGTTTCTTCTGTTAGCACAGGAAAGTCATCCATTACACCAGCAATGGTCTTCATTTTATCGGCAGAAATATGGTCGGGCAACCTACTTACAATATCAATGACATAGCCAATAATAATCTTATTACCCCTGCCGAAAGGCACATGCACACGCATACCCAACTGCAAGACATTAAACAATTCAAATGGAATGGCATAGTGAAACAGACGGTCAACATCGTCGTGGATGACATCTACGCACACCAGCGCGTACTGGTTTTCATTCCACGAGGTGGGTTCTTCACCGTTCATTCGTCCAGATCGCCCTCTGGCCCGTCGCCATCGTTGTACATGTTGTAGTCGTCTTTTTCTGCAATATCATCTAATTCTGCTACGTCATCATCAAATGCCGTTTCTCGGAACAGTTCTATTTCTGTGTCATCATCTTCGGTTTTTGCGGTGTATACTTTATCATAATTATCTTTTAAATCTTCCCGTAGGTCATCTTTTGACACCGCTACAATGCCTCTATAGCGTTGCTGGTCTTTGATAATGCGGTCATATTTTCCGTCCAGAAAATCTTCCTGGACTTTTAAACGCAGTTTGCCTTCGTTCATTTCCTTTACCGCAATAGAAACCGCGCGGTCGGTTGGCGCATAGGTGAGTGGATGCGCTCCGTCTGTGATTTGGCGTGCTCGTTTTGCCGCTGCCAAAACAACGGTGTAGCGGCTGGTGACACGGTCGTCTAGTTGTTTTTCACCTTGTCTGATGGTGTCCATGAGTTCTGAATACGATGGTCTAAGCATGTTTGTTTTAGGCTCCTTCTGTAAATGCATTGATTTCAACCTTGCACCGCTTGGGTTTTAGGCGTTCGGCAGTGACTATGGCGTTGATTTTTTCAACGGCCAGTGGTACTTCGTCGTTGATTACCAAGTAGTTATATTTATCAATAAACGGAATTTCTTCCATTGATTTTTTTAGTCTTGCTTCTATTGTTACAACATCTTCTGTATTGCGTCCTTTTAAGCGGTTGGATAATTCATGAATGGTTGGTGGCATCAGAAAAATGAGTACGGCCTCAGGGAATTTTTCTTTGACTTGCAATGCGCCATATACTTCAATTTCCAGTACGACTACTTTGCCGTCGCTAATTTGCTCTTCTACATAGCGGCGCGGTGTGCCATAATAATTGCTGACGTATACGGCATGTTCAAGTAGTGCGTTTTCTTGGCGCATTTGTATGAAACTTTCTTCGGTGGTGAAGAAGTAGTCGCGCCCATCGACCTCGCCTTCACGCGGTGCGCGTGTGGTGACAGAGATGCTTCTCGCATACCCTAATGCAGTATCCAGTTGCTTTACAACCGTACCTTTTCCTGAACCGCTTGGCCCAGAAATGATGAGCAGTATACCTTCCATGGGCTTGTCTACTCCGCGGATGGCTCAGGGGGATGTTCTTCGCCCTGGCTGGTGAAACGATTGGCAATGGTTTCTGGTTGAAGGGCAGACAAAACCAAATGCCCGTTGTCTACAAAAATAACCGCGCGGGTTTTTCGCCCTTGCGTTGCGTCAATAAGGGTTTGCTTTTCTTTTGCGTCACTGATGCTGCGTTTTACGGGTAGGGAGTCGTTGCCTACGATGGCAATCACTCGGCTTGCAGGTACAGTATTGCCAAAACCAACATTTATTAGTTTAAATGGTGAAAACATTGTACATATCCCCTTCCATAACCGCTTACTCTATATTCTGAACCTGTTCGCGGATTTTTTCTATGACACTTTTAAGCTCTACTGCCAACTTTGTCATTTGAATATCGGAAGATTTTGACCCTATCGTGTTTGCTTCACGGTTTAGCTCTTGCATCAAAAAATCCATTTTGCGCCCCACGGCTTCTTTTTCGTTGAGCATGGAGACAAGCTGTTGCAAATGACTTTCTAACCGCGCGATTTCTTCGTTGATGTCACTCTTGTCTGCTAAAATTGAAACTTCGGTGAGAATGCGCCCATCGTCGGGCTTTTGTTCCATTCTTGCCAACATTTCTGTAATTCTATCATGCAATTTTGCTGCATGTTCTTTCGTGATGAGCGGTGCGCGGGCTTTAATTTTATTTAGCAATTCCATTGCTTTGGCATGGTTGCTTTTTATATCTTCAACCATTGCAATACCTTCGGTTTCGCGCATATCATTATATTTCCCCATCGCTATATCCAGCGCGTCGGAAAGGGCTGCCCATATTTCTTGTTGGACTGCTTCCGAGCTTAATGCCGATTCAAACTTGTCGAAAACAATAACCTCTGAATTTTTCGCCAGAAGTTCGATGACTGGTGCGGCGGGCAATTCGCCAAAGTTGTACCTGCTGCTTAATTTTTCTAGCGTACTCACATAGGCATCGGCAAAACTTTCATTGATGTTTATGCTAATGTCTTTTTGGGTGTAGCTTTCGAAGTCTATCCACACATCCACTTTTCCACGGGCAATGTTTTTTGCCAAACGCTTGCGGATTCTATCTTCAAAGGGATTTAAAAAACGTGGCAGCTTTACATTAAACTCGCTAAAACGGTGGTTTACAGACTTTAATTCGACTTTAAAACGTCTGTCATTGCTTAGGCACTCTCCCCTGCCGAATCCTGTCATGCTTTTTGGCATGTTAAATGCTCCTTTGATTAAAATGGTGGTCGGTTGTACCTGCTAGGGCGACGACGTTCTGGTTGTTGCCAGCGTTCAAACTTTTTGGTGCGCAGGTGTATTTTGATGGCGGTGTACCAGCCTAAAATGCCGAATAGTACGCCAAAGAATCCAAACCAATAAGGTAATGCACGTGTTGAGAATATATTATCAAAAAAGAGTGCAATGTAATAGTCCATGTCGCTGTCAAATGTGCGCTCGTGAACATCTCGCGCCGCGATGATTGGTGCATAGAAAATGGTTTCGCCGTCGACTAGATATGTGACGATGCCAATTGCTTCACCGGCATAAATGGGTGTGCGAAGGTGTGTACCGTTTTCGCTATCTTCAACCAAAAGTAGTGGGTCATATGTAATGACTCGCGTAATCGCGTCGTATTCTGCATGGCTTAATAGGGCGCGGTAACTTTCGGTAGACACTACTTCTAATGTATACATATCACCCAGGCGTGGGTTTTCGATATACACTGTTTCAAGCGTTTGTTCGGCATGGGCTATATCACGGAAAGCAAAGTTGTTAAATCCAAAATCCATTAGCATACGGGTATCTTGCCAACGTCCAGGGTCTTGGGAATTGAATACAATAGTAATTAAATCCAGCCCATTATTGTATGCCGAGCCAGCGAAACAATGCCCTGCCGGAGTGGTAAAGCCTGTTTTAATGCCCCGTACAAATGGATGCCCAAGGTCTGCGCCAGGAAGCATTCGGTTGTGATTGACCCAGTTGTATTGGCGCACGTTTGCCTCGGGGTGGGTGAGGCCGCCCAAGCTGTTGCCTTCAAAAGCGTTCATGCCTGCTATTTCTGCCAAGACAGGGTGGTTCATATATGCGCGAGCAACCAATGCCAGGTCGTATGCTGTGGTGAAATGCTGTGTATCAGAATGTAAACCGTATGGATTATTAAATGTCGTATCGCGTACGCCAAGCTCACGCGCTTTTTGGTTGAGCAACGCAGAGAATAACGGTTTTGCCTCGTTGTAGGTGATGTCTGCACGTCCTGTTTGGCGGCGTATGACTTCTAATGCCAATGTCCGCCCTGATTCGTTGCCTGACCGTATCATTAGTGCTTTGAGCAGCACATGTACCGTAATGGTTTCGCCTTCTGCATGAAGATTTGTAGTATACCCAGCGGGCATGTTGCGAATTTCAGGGCCAACCACAATGATGTCGTTCAAACCCAAATGTTCGACCACCACCAGTGCGGTAATCATTTTTGACATGCTGGCGGGGTAGCGGCGTTCGAAGGCATTGTGCGCGTACAGTACGCGGCCAGTGGTTTGCTCTACTAAAATGGCGGCGGTCGCATCAAGCGGCAGATGCCTGGGGGCTGGTGATTGGGCGTAGATAGTCGTTGGTATGGTCGCTAATATCAGTGTAAAAATAAGGATTCGTATAATCATATGAGAAGTATATCAAACTATTGGGTGATTGCAAAGAAAATCTCGGATAAAATTTGGAGAGTTAGTTATGCAATTCAACTTATTACTCATATGCGCATAGCACAAGCCTTAAAATGCTATTCTTGAAAATGCAACAACGATAGTTTATAATCATGTATGCAAAAGTTTAGTTCAGAGGTGTACATAGCTTGGCAACAATTCATAAAGCAAAAGATAACAGCATAAAAACGATACTCGCCGAGCCTGAACTGTTTGCCGAGTTTTTACACGATTTTATTCCTATTAATATTCTAAAAAGCATAGACCCCACAAATATTGAGGACATATCAGAGCGTTTAATTTCTTTGGTATCCGAGCAGAAAGATGGGGACACAATAAAGCGTATAAACCTAGATGATGGAAAATCTCTTTTTGTTATCGCAATCGTTGAACACGAATCAAAGGTA
>Ga0131853_10001400_pt1 | contig 43220 bp, 43 predicted proteins | sample TergutLab28metaG_FD_92764 | JGI IMG/M metagenome (GOLD analysis project Ga0131853, IMG submission 92764) | Labiotermes labralis P1 segment gut microbial communities from Petit-Saut dam, French Guiana - Lab288 P1 (version 2) (version 2) | ecosystem: Host-associated > Arthropoda: Insects >...
AAAGCAGCCGTGCCTCCCGAAGCAATGTCTAAGCTGTTATCCTCAGCAAAAGCGATTATTTTTTCAAGAAAATCAGGCTCATATTCATCATCATGATCAAGTAAAGCCCACCATCCGTCTGAGTATTTGTTTGCGCATTCAAGCGCGTTATCAACAAACCTTCCTCTGTCGTTAGTATCTTCAAACTTAGCAACGATTCGGCTGTCCTTTTTAGCATATTCTTCTATAATTTCTCGTGTTTTATCCGTCGAAGCATTATCGGTAATCATGTAAATAAAATCCGTATACGTTTGCGAAAGTACGCTGTCAATCGTCCTGCGCAAAAACTTTTCTGAATTATATGTCTGAGTAAACATTATGACTTTTGACATATCGCACCTGCCCTTAAAATTTATATAAATACACAGCAATCGTATTATAAACGATGGGCTTTGTCAAGGAGTCCTTTATTTTTGTAATTTAGACAACCGCCAAAGTCATATTTAATAGATATACCTTTTGCGCGGAGGTTTTCAGTTTGCAAAAAACTAAATACTACGCAGATATTTATTTACGAATATCAAAAGAAGACGGAGACAAAGAAGAATCCGAATCAATAGCAAATCAAAGAGCTTTGATTTTAAACTTCGCAAACTCCCTGCCGGATTTAAAAGTCCATAAAATACGGATTGATGATGGTTATTCAGGCGTACATTTTAATCGCCCCTCTTTCATAGAGATGATTAAAGACATCCAGTCAGGAATTGTAAACTGCGTCATAGTTAAAGATTTTAGCCGCTTTGGACGTAACTACATAGAGACGGGTAAATACATTCAAGCGCTGTTTCCTAGCTTAGGAATCAGGTTTATTTCGGTGAACGATTCATACGATAGCTCAAAGGATAAGAGCTATGCAGAAAATATTATAGTGCCGTTTAAAAATATGATAAATGACGCATATAGCTCTGATATTAGCGCAAAAGTTAGAAGTCATCTTGAAATCAAGCGCAGAAAAGGCGAATTTGTAGGCGCATTTGCTGCTTATGGCTATATAAAAGATGAAAACAGCAAGAGCCGCTTGGTCGTGGACAGTTTTGCGGCTGATGTTGTTAAAGATATTTTCGATTGGAAGCTGGATGGAATGTCTGCGCTTAAAATCGCAGAAAAGCTTAACGAAAACGGCATTTTATCGCCTATGGAATATAAGCGTTATACTGGTCTTAGATTTTCAACGCCATTTAAAATAAATCCATCCGCAAAATGGCAAGCAAAATCTGTGTTAAGAATTTTAACAAATGAAATTTATACGGGAGTTTTAGAGCAAGGCAAGCGCCTGTCACCTAATTATAAAATTCGTAAGCAAGTAAGCTTACCAAAAGAAAAGTGGGCAAAAATAGAAAATGCCCATGAAGCTATTATCGAACGGGCGTTATTTGACATTGTACAAAGTTTGCTAAAACAAAGCGCTCGTTCCGCATCAAAAAATAGCAGCCTGCGACCTCTTTCGGGCCTCATCTTCTGCGCCGATTGCAAAGCTTCTATGGTTCACAAAAGTAACATAAAAAACGGCAAGCGATACGGCTATTATGTTTGCTCTGCTCATCGCCTTGATAAATCTGTTTGCTCCACGCACAATATTAACTCAGATGCTTGTGAAAAAGCTGTTTTATCAGCATTGCAATCGCATAAATTAAAGTTAAGTGCGCAGCAGTCGGCAAAATACGCAGAAATTTTAACGCACGATCACAAAAGTTCCCACAAATTATCAAGCAGGCTTAAAGCAAAGCAAGATGAATTAAAGCGCAGCATAGGCTATCTTCAACCCCTCTACGAAAGCTATAAAGGCGGCGTTATACCTTATGAAGATTTTATAAGCTTTACGGCAATCTATAACGAGAAAATCCAAAGAGCAAAAGCCGCGCTTATTTCTCTTGAAAATGAAATAGAAACAGCTGCCTGCGATGAAAACCAAAATCTGATGGACGTATCATATGCTGAATCAGATAATCTATCCCGAAAAATGGTTGCTATGTTTGTTGATAAGGTTCTTGTATATAAAAGCAAACAGATCAAAGTTATTTTTAAATATGCCAACGAGCAGGTGGTGCTCTGAAACCCGTAATCGCAAAATATCTACGTATATCAGATGAAGATATTGATTTAGACGGCGAAATAAAACATGAGAGCAACTCCGTCGTAAATCAGAGGGCTTTACTTGATGATTTCATAAAAAAATCACATGAATTTGCAGACTATGATATTGCCGAATATATTGATGACGGAAAAACCGGTACAAACTTCAACCGCCACGGTGTTCAAAGCCTGCTTAGCGCGGCGATCGCAGGAAAAATCCAATGTATCATAGTAAAAGACATCTCTCGTTTTGGGCGCAGTTACATTGAAGTCGGGGATTTTCTTGAACAGAAATTCCCTGCACTTAACGTGCGCTTTATAAGTCTTTCTGACAAATACGACAGCGAAGCTTTAAGCAGCGGCGCTACAGGCGGCTTAAATATGGCGATTCGCAGTCTAATAGCCCAAATGTATAGCCAGGATTTGTCTGAAAAAGTGCGTTCAAGTAAAGATGCCGCCAGCAGAAGCGGTAAAATTGTGACAAGCCAGCCGACTTATGGCTATGATTTTGACAAAAATAACAGGCATAAATTTGTTTTAAACTCTGAAGAATCAACTATTGTCAAAAAAATTTATGACCTATATGAAAAAGGGGTTAAAGCTTCAGAAATCGCCAAGGTGCTTAACTCTGAAAATATTTTGTCACCACTTGAAAGCAAAAGAGCTAAAGGCTACAAAGTTAATGATAAGCGCATCCGTCTATGGGGCGCAAGTGCGGTCAGAAATATTTTGCGCAATGAAAAATATATAGGCAAATGGATTTACGGTAAATCTCGTGTTGTCCAAATAGGAAGCAAAAGAGCTTATCCTGCTCCAAAAAGCGAGTGGATTGTTATAGATGGAGCAATACCGCAAATTATAAGTAAAGAGCAATTCGACAAAGTTCAAAAATCATTAGACAAGTCAGCGAAAGCAATACATTCACAAAATAAACATGCTAAGCGGCGGGAAATTACAAAAGATGATGAAATAAGTGAAAAAGCTGACTTTAGCCAAATTAAGGTGCTCGAGATATCTATTAAAAAGGCAACAGTCAAAAAAATGTCTCTGTGGGAAGATTTTATTAATGGGCTTATCCCACATAAAAGTTTTACAAATAAAAATAACAGGCTTTCAGAGCAAATAAAAGCATATGAAAGCAGCATCGCTAGCTTAAAGATCAAATGCAAGGAGCAGAATAATCTTTAATTGCAACTCATGTCACTCAGATTGCAACTCGCGTAAAATCTGTTGAATCTTAAATTTATTTAGTGTATGCTTAAAAAGTGAGGTGAGCTAACAATGAAATTAACTGTACGGAAGGATTTAAATCTTGATGATGACTATGTGGATGTAAGATATCGAGAGCTAACCCCTGAAATACATCAGATATTTCAACTTTGCGAAGATACAAGCTCTGTTTTGTTATGCGAAAAAGATGATGCTACTTATAGGGTGGATGTTAATGACGTTCTCTATATCGAATCGGTAGATAGAAAAAGCTGTGTTTATACTAAAGATGAGGTGTTCACGATGCAGTCTTCTTTGAATCAGCTTGAAGGAGCCTTAGCAGTAAAATATTTTGTTCGCATAAGCAGGATGGCGCTTTTAAACATATACAAAGTAAAATCCGTTTCCAATGGGCTAAACTTCCGGCTGACTGCAGAAATGGTAAGTGGCGAAAAAATCATTATTAATCGCTATTACCGAAGCGCGCTACTTGAAGCAATACAAGAACTTGCAGAGGAGGTATCAAAATGAGAAAGCGCCGTTCTTATGACAGGTTATTTGAAGGTAATATAATTGTACTTTATTGTGTTATTTTTACAGTAAACATAATAGTCTTAACAATTTCATCCGCTATTTGGGGCGGCATAATTAATCTAAGCGTTGAATTTTTAATTTGGAACTTTGTCTTTATTAGCGCGCCTTTATTGCCGCTTGCAATATTTAAGCATCTATGGAGGTCGAATTATATTCATGAAAGGGACTATCTGCTTTGGATTAGCATCCCGCTGCATTATTTGATTTCATGTGGTCTAACTTTGTTTTTTATATTTTTGCAGAGTATTTTTACACCTCTGCCACAAGGTATCTATCTTGCTGCTATAGCAAATTACACAATAATGTACATCATCATAGTAACAGGCGCGGCAGTAATTGACTTGATGCAAACGTCGACAGCCAATAGGAATTTAAGGACAATACAAGCAAGTCAAAGCAAAAATTAAATATATTTAGGAGAGATTTATAATGAGATTAAATGCTTATCAATTAAAATGGATTGCAATTATTGGAATGTTTCTAAGCCATGTGGTGGCTTCTTGGTGGGCGGTTTTGCCGGAGTCTTTGCGGTTTCCGTTTTGGGCAGCGGGCGGGCTTACATTTCCCATTATGGGATTCTTTGTTGCAGAAGGATATCGTCGCACTTCCAACCTTAAAAAATATATTTTGCGAATTTCTATAGTTGGGCTTATCGCTTTGCCATTTCATATTTTAGCGCTTGCAATCCCTATCGGGGGCGGAAACATTATGGGTTATCCTTTTGTAAATATTATGTTCAGCATAGTTTTAAGCCTGTTTGTATTGATTTTGTATGATAAAATAAAAACTCGCGCGTTGTTTTGGCTTATGTATATTTTTGTAATTGCTCCTGTTTCGCTAATGTTTTTTGAATGGTATTTTGTTGGCGTTACTATGGTGCTTATGTACCATATCATCAAAAATGAAACCGCAAGGCGTATCGTTCCTCCTTTATTTGCAGCAACATGTTTTCTTTTACTTGCCATATTTACCAGATTCAGCATGGCATCGTTGCATGCTGCTATTGAAGCCGGGTTTGATGCTGGCTCTTTTGCAAACGCGTTGGTTGCAAAACCCGAATTTTCCGATGTTATGATGGCTTTCCCTATTGGGATTATATTGGCAGGTTTTTTGCTAAACAAATATAACGGCGAACGAGGTAAAAATATGAAATGGCTTTTTTATGTGTTTTATCCTCTTCATTTGGCAGTGCTTACGGCAGGCATTTGGGTTATTGGGTAGGTTCTTACTTGACACCACCCGATGGTGTAGTTGGTCCGGCGACTTGGCGCAAGCTTTACGAGGTTTATCATTCGATAGTTAAAAGCGGACTTTTGCCGCCTGCAAGCTCATTGCCAAAAACCCCTCCTTTTCCGGGTATACCTGTATTCTGGGGACAGGAAGGCAATAATGTCAGAGCGATTCAAACGCATCTTAACGCGATTGCAAAGCATTACCCTTCGATTCCAACCGTTAATGTGGACGGCAAGTTCGGGCAATCTACTCATACGCAAGTTGTTGCGTTTCAACGCCGGTTTAGCTTGACGCCTGACGGCATAGTCGGAGAGATGACATGGAGCAGGATAATGGAAGTATTCAGAGGACTTCCTAGCGGCGAAGGCGGAGGCGGAGGCACAGCGCCAAACGACCAATATCCCGGAACGTCACTACGCGTAGGCTCACGCGGAGACAGCGTACGGCATATGCAAACTTACCTCAGAGCAATTTCTGAAGCGTTCCCCGTCATCCCGCGAATTACCGCAGACGGAGCGTTCGGCCCGGCGACAGAGGCTGCGGTTAGAGCATTCCAAAGGTTCTTTGGGCTAAGCGCCGATGGTGTAATAGGGCCAAACACTTGGAACAAAATCGTTGAAGTATATCATAATTTACCCGAAACTTCGACTTTAAGTTATCCCGGCTCGCCTCTCAGGGTCGGATCAAGCGGTAATTCCGTTGTAACAGTCCAAAGATATTTGCGGTCAATAGCGGCAAAATATCCCAACATCCCAACGCTAAACGACGATGGCAGCTTTGGCCCCGCGACTGAACGTTCTGTAATAGCGTTCCAACGTCAGTTTGGACTAAGCGCCGACGGCATAATCGGCCCAACGACGTGGAATTGGATCGTTTCAGTTTATAACAAAACTTTGATGTAGCAATTTTAAAGCCCCCAACTTGGGGGCTTTAATCTTTTAATGCGTACCTCGCACATTTTGCGCCTTTTCAGCATTTCTTTTCGCCGCACTTAACATTAGCTTAATGCGGTTTAGTTGGTTAACCTCACTTGCGCCTGGGTCATAGTCAACAGCTACTATGTTCGCACTTGGATAACGTGTACTTAGCGCTTTGATTATGCCTTTGCCTGTCACATGATTCGGCATGCAGGCAAACGGCTGAGTACAGACGATGTTGTTAATGCCGTGGTTAATAAGCTCGACCATCTCGGCTGTCAAAAGCCACCCTTCACCCGTCATGTTACCAAGCGAAACTATCGGCTCGGCGAGTTGACTCATTTTCTCAATATGAAGCGGCGGAGTGAAGCGGATGCTTTGATTTAAAGCTTTGCGCATATGCTTTCTATACATTTCGATAAGCCCAACTACTAAATTGCCAACATTTTTCGCCTTTTTTGATCCACCTAGGTACTCTTCTTTGAAATTATTTGTATACGCTGTGTAAAGCACAAAATCAAGCAGATCTGCAAGTATAACTTCAGCACCTTCGTTTTCAAGCTGGCTCACAATGTCATTATTTGCAGTAGGGTGATATTTCACTAAAATTTCACCAACTACAGCAACTCTGTGAAGCGTTATATCTTTAAGTGGCAAGCTATCAAAATCTTGAACTATGCCGTAAATATTTCGCTTAAATTCTAAACGGCTTCCGCTTCGGACAGATACGCGACATTTGTCAATCCATTTTTGAAGCATTATGTTGACGGCACCCTTTTCAACTTCATAAGGTCGAACACGATGGACAACTCTTTGTAATAAATCGCCATATATAAGGCTTTGCATGGCCCGATTTAAAAGCGTCGGCGTAAACTTAAGACCCGGGTTTTTCTCAAGCCCTAAAGCGCTTAAGCTAACGACAGGAATATGACACATTCCTGCTCTCTGCAAGGCTTTGCGGATGAACGCTATGTAATTTGAAGCGCGGCAGCCGCCGCCTGTTTGGCTCATAATAACAGAAACCTTATTTAAATCATATTCGCCTGAGAAAAGCGCGCGCATTATTTGGCCAACCGCGATTAATGCGGGGTAGCAAGCGTCATTGTTGACGTATTTAAGCCCTATTTCGATACATTCTTTATCAATCGCCGGCATAATCGCGACGCTGTAACCGCATGATTCAAATGCGTCCTGTAAAATTTCAAAATGAATCGGCGTCATTTGCGGGCATATTATCGTGTGGTCTTTTTTCATTTCTTTCGTGAAAACAACACGCGGCTTGCGCTTTAACGGCGGTTTAATCTTTATGCCGCTTGCTTTTCGCTCTGAAATTGCGGCAAATAACGAACGAATGCGTATTCTGACAGAGCCTAAGCTCGAAATTTCATCGATTTTTAACATCGTAAAAATTTTGCCCGCCGCCTCAAGAATTTCTTGCACCTCATCCGTCGCAACGGCGTCAAGGCCGCAGCCGAACGAGTTTAAACTGATAAACTCAATATCCGAACGCTCCCTTGCAAAATGAGCTGCTGCATAAACGCGCGAATGATACGTCCATTGGTCACGAACACCAAGCGGCCTCTCAATTGTGCCTAAATGCGAAACAGCATCCTCACTCAAAACAGCAAAGCCATAAGATGTAATAAGTTCAGGAATTCCGTGATTGATTTCAGGATCCATATGATACGGACGCCCGGCTAAAACAATCGCGGTTAGCTTGTTTTCCTCGATGTATTTAATCGCGTCCTCGCCCATTTTCTGAACATCTAGACGATACTGCTCCTGCTCTTTAAGGGCCTCTTCAAGCGCCAATCGAACTTCCGAAGCGGGAATTTCCGAAAACTCTTCTATCATGCGCTTATAAAGACTATTTTCATCATTTAAATTCAAAAATGGATTATGGAAGCGGATGCTTAAATCTTCAAGCTCTTCCACATTGTTTTTAATGTTTTCAGGATAGCTTGTTACGATTGGGCAGTTATAATTTTGATCCGCATTCTCAGTCTGCGCCTTTTCATACGGTATACTTGGATAGAAAATGTATTTAATGCCTGAATTTACAAGCTCCATAACATGCCCATGCGTAATTTTAGCCGGATAACATTCCGATTCGCTTGGAATTGATTCAATGCCCGCTTCATAAACTTTACGAGTTGAGCGCGGCGAAAGTTCAACCCTATACCCCAGCTTTGTAAAGAATGTATGCCACAACGGGTAGTTTTCGTAAATGTTTAAAACGCGTGGAATACCGACAATGCCTCTAGGCGCATTTTCCAAATCAAGTGATTCATAGCCAAATACACGTTTATATTTCGAAGCATAAACATTCGGCAAATTCTCGTCAGATGCAGTTAAACCAAGCCCGCGTTCGCAGCGGTTGCCCGAAATAAACTTGCCGTGATTAAATTTATTAATCGTTAAAAGACAATTATTTTCGCAAAGCTTGCAACGGGTATGAGTCGCTTTAACTTCGAGATTATTAAGCGCACTACTGCTTAAAAGCGTTGTTTTCATGCCCTCTTCATAGCGCGCTCGCGCGATCAGCGCCGCGCCAAACGCACCCATAAGCCCCGCAATATCGGGACGGATCGCCTCTCGCTCACTAACGATTTCAAACGCGCGTAAAACAGCTTCGTTGTAAAACGTGCCGCCTTGAACTACGATATGTTTACCCATTTGTGCCGGGTCGGTAATTTTAATGACTTTTTGCAGCGCGTTTTTAATGACAGAATATGCAAGACCGGCTGAAATATCCGCCACTTCCGCTCCTTCTTTTTGCGCCTGCTTAACGCGTGAGTTCATAAAAACTGTGCATCGACTTCCAAGATCAACAGGATTTTTCGCAAAAAGCGATTGTTTTGAAAAAATGTCAATCGTTTGGTTTAGCGACCGCGCAAACGTCTCCAAAAATGAACCACAGCCAGCAGAACAAGCTTCGTTTAATAAGACAGAATTAATAACACCGTCTTTGATTCTTAGGCACTTCATATCCTGTCCGCCGATGTCTAAAATAAAATCCACATTTGGGTTAAAAAACGCCGCGGCGCGATAATGCGCAACAGTTTCAACTTCGCCAAGATCCGCTCCGAGAGCGGCTTTCATAAGACTTTCTCCATAGCCTGTCGTGCAAGCATAGCGGATTTTAGCAGTTTTAGGCAGTTTTTCGTAAATTTCGGTTAAGGCTCTTCTCGCCGCTTTAAGCGGGTTGCCTTCGTTGCTTGAGTAGAAACTATGTATAACTTCGCCTTTTTCACCGATTAATACAGCTTTAGTCGTAGTCGAGCCGGCATCTAGCCCAAAAAAGCAGCTGCCTTCATATGAGCTAAGCTCCGCCTTTGGCACAATATGCGCTTTATGCCTGTTACGAAACACATCAAATTCTTCCTCGCTTTCAAATAATGGCTTAAGGCGGGAAATTTCAAACATCAGCTCTTGGTTTTTCTTCAAATTACCTATAAGCGTGTTAATGTTCATGCTTTCGCCTTCGGTCTCGGCACGTATCGCCGCGCCGATTGCCGCAAATAGATGTGAATTATCGGGAACGATCGTTTGCTCATCCGTTAAGTTTAAAACATCAACAAACCGTGCGCGAAGCTCAGGCAAAAAGTGAAGCGGCCCACCCAAAAACGCGATGTTCCCGCGGATAGGCTTGCCGCAAGCGAGCCCGCTTATTATTTGGCTGACGATTGATTGAAAAATCGACACGGCAAGATCTGACCGTGATGTTCCCTCGTTGATTAGCGGCTGCAAATCGCTTTTAGCGAAAACGCCGCAACGCGCCGCGATTGGATAGACTACTTGATAATCCTTTGCAAGCTCGTTAAGTCCCGCTGCGTCGGTGCTTAAAAGCGCCGCCATTTGGTCGATAAACGAGCCTGTCCCACCTGCGCAAATGCCGTTCATTCGCTGTTCAATCGTGCTTCCGAAATAAATTATTTTAGCGTCCTCGCCGCCGATTTCAATTGCCACATCCGTTTTCGGCGCAAATTTTTCAATGCTGTCAGAAACGGCGATAACTTCCTGTACAAAGGGCAGTCCAACCCAGTTTGCAAGGCTAAGCCCACCTGAGCCTGTTATCATTGCGCTAAATTCAAAGTTCCCGAGTCTGCCTGCCGCGTCCTCAATCAACTTTAAAAGCGTCTCCCGAATATCCGAATGATGCCTTAAATACCTGTCAAACTTAAGACCCGTTTCATCGGTTACGACAAGCTTAATAGTCGTTGAGCCGATGTCTATGCCTAATTTGTATGTGCTCATCTATTTTATCACCTATTTAAACGTATTTACAAAATTGTATTATACATCATAAAGTGGATTGTTTCAATCATGAATTGTTATAAATATGTAATTTTTGATGTATACTTTACTCACCTCCATGAAAGGAGGTGAGTAAAATGAACTATTATTTGTCAAGTTCAAAAAAAATCTTAATACCTTCCCTGCTTCCGCTTAACGCTCCTTGTATAATCCCCTTGCCGCCACCACGTCCGTTAAACTTTTCGTTCAAAGCCTTTCCCAATACGCCAATATCGTGCTTTAAGCTCCCAAGCGCGTACTTGTAGACAAATGGCTCTGTTTCCGAAAGAACAAGCACATAATCCGCCCTTTGCATAAGAGCTTCGCACAGCTGTTTAAGCTCAATTGGTGTCAAATCATCTTCGAATATGCAAAGTTTTTCGCAAGGCGCAATAGACTCTGCTATTAGCTTAAACAATTTAAGCCGTTGCTCCACCAGTTTATATTCAAGCCTTTCGTTTTCGCTTAGCATTTTTTCAGCTGCTTCAGCGACTTCATTTGGCTTAGCAGATAGCAGCGCTGAAATTTTATACACGATTTTGTTTTTAGTTCCGTAATCCAAAAGCGCGCGATGGCCGCACAGCATACTAATACGCGCGCCGCCTTTATATCTTTGATGTGAAATTAGCTTGATAACGCCGATTTCACCTGTTTTTCTAACATGTGTGCCACAGCAGGCACATGTATCAACACCTTCAATTTGCACTACTCGAATGTCACCCGATAGCTCTTTTTTGCTTCTGGCGTTCATTTTTTTATAGTCATTGTCGTTTGGAAGCAAAACATCAATATCAAGATTTTTATAAACTGTTTCATTTGCTAAGGTCTCGATTTCGCCTATATCTTTGTCGTTAAGTTCGCCGCTTATGTCAATCGTTATAAACTCTTTACCCATATGAAAGCCGACGTTGTCAAAGCCGAATTTTTGCTTAATAATACCTGATACAATATGCTCTCCGCTATGATTTTGCATATTTGATAATCTATTTAAAAAGTCAACTTCACAATTGACTTTTTCTCCAGGTTCAAACGGCTTGTCCGCTTCGTGAAAAACAACGCCGTCCTTCTCAAATACATGAGAAACGACTGCGTTGTTTATTGCGTCACTAATTAAATCATTACTATGTTTTGGTGACGCAACCCCCTTTCTAAGGGGGTGATTAGAGTTTTCGTAAGAAAGCTCTAATCGGGGGATCCATATTTTGCCGACGTCGGACGGTTGCCCTCCGCCTTCGGGATAGAACGCTGTTTTGTCAAGAGCAACCTGATATAGCGCTTTGCGCCCTGTTTGTTCAGGGAAACTTTCACAGCTTATTACTACCCCTTCAAAGCTCGTTTGATATACATCTTTATAGAACAGCTTCTCTGTCATGCGCTTCTGCGTTTTAACGCACGTACCGCTAAGATCGTTCCGAAAGTGACAGCCGCAACGCCCGCAAGCCCCGCCGCGCTATACTTGCTGTATTTAACAACCTTTTTAAGCCGATTACTTCTTGCGGCAGCTATATCAAATTCTTCAGCTTCGATTAGAAATAAATCATCAATTTCGCCGATGCACTCAAAAAGCCTTTCAATTTGTGCAATCATAATGTGACACCTTCCTTCTCTAAATGCGCTTTAAGCTTTTTCCTTGTGCGAAACAGAAGCGACTTTACTCTGCTTTCGCTCATATCAAAACGTTCACAAATGTTTAAAATGCTTTCGCCATGGAAATATCTAAGGACGAAAACGACCCTTGCCGTTTGATCCATCGAATCTAAGCAGCTGTCGATAGCTTTTGTGACAAACCTTGACTCATATTCTGCTTCTGTTGTGTCTTTTGACGTAGGCAAACAGTCCTCAAGCTCACTGAGCATTAAATCCACTTCGCCGCCGCCGCGGCGCACAGCGCCTTTTGCTTTCCATTTATTAATAGAAAGATTCCTGACGATTTTTGCTAAAAATGCGCCGAACATCGCCGGCCGGTTCGGCGGGATAGCATCCCATGCTTTTAAAAGCGTGTCATTAACGCACTCTTCCGCGTCCGATTTGCTATGCAAAATGTTCATAGCCAAGTGAAACATCCTCCGCCCGTATTTAAGTTCTGTCTCTGTCAGTGCATTTTCTTGCCTGTCAAAAAACAAATCAAGAATTTTTTCATCTTCCAAAATAAATCATTCCCTTAACCATTTATGGTTTAGCAAATTGCAGCTGAGGTTTATAAGGCTCTTTCGCGTGGCGTATATAAAATACTATAACAGACGAAATTTTAGCAAACTCAATTAAAATTCCCATTATGTTCCATCTGAAGTCGCCTTCTAAAATATTAAGCGGCGTTTGAGTCAGCATTACGATTACCGCGTAAAACACGACGGTTATGCGAACATAATGCACTCCCGGTAAATACTGCCCTACGACAAAAGCGAGAGCCGTCAGGAGGCCGATTATATGAAGCCATCTAACTTCTATCGGCGCGTTTAAAACGGTTACAACGCCTGCACCAATGCCTATTGCAATCATCACAAGCAGAAATCTAAGGCCGATTTCCTTGCTTTCGGGCGTGTTCGTCCTAAAAATCTTCCAAAATACTAAATTACGAAATGTTGAGTAAGTTGCCGCAATGATAAGCGAAAGCTGCGTATCCATACCTGTCGCAAGGCCTATCGCAACAAACATCAACATCCAAAATAAGCTGCCTAGACCCGTTACGAGAAAATATTTAACTTTCTCTTTAATTTGATATGAAGCAAATTCAAACCCGATTGTTATTACGCCCAAAACCTGCGCTACTATATACCAATTATTTATATTTTCAAACATTATAACATACCTCCGCTTTTTTAGCGATATTTTTTAGCACATGTTTTTTAGAGGCAGGCATATTTTCTGCAATATGCAAACGCGAACGCTCCCGGCCCGGCGTGAGTGCCTATCGTCGCGCCTACTTCTGTAACCTGGTCTTCTACTTTTATACCAAGTTCTTTTTCAATGTTCGTTTTAAATTTAAGCGCGTCATCTTCGCTTAAAATATGTCCGACGCTTACGCTTACATTATCTTTTGCATCGCGCAAAACTTCGACTGCCGCTTCTTGCATAAGCTCAAGAGCTTTTTTCTTGCCGCGCACATTATCAATTTGCGAAACAGTACCTTGTATGAACTGCATTATAGGGCGAAGGCCGAGTATACCGCCGACTAAAGCTGTCGTAGGGCCAATTCTTCCGCCCTTTTTCAAGTATTCCAAAGTGTCGAGCGTAAAATAAAGATTTGTTGATTTTAAAACTTTATGCGCGTTTTCGACTGTTTTATCAAGATTGAGCCCGGCATCGCGCATTTTGATTATTTCTTTCAAAATAAGCCCCTGCCCTATGCACGCGCTTTCAGAATCAATAATTGCAATTGTTCTTTCGGGATATTCTTCTTTTAACATTTCAGAAGCGATAACCGCGCTTTGATATGACCCGCTTAATTTTGACGAGATAGTAAGCGAAATTATATCAAAACCGGCTTTAAGATGCGGCGTGTAAACTTCTGCATAGTCCTGAGGATTCGGCTGTGATGTTTTTGGGAAAAGGTTTTTCTCGTTTAAAAGGCGATTGAAATAGCCGTCTTTTGAAATGTCAACGCCTTCTTTTAAATATGTAGACTGGTCAAATGTAATGTAAAAAGGGATAACGTCTATTCCATACTGCTTTACTTCAGCGCTGCTAAAATCACAGCTGCCGTCAGAAACTATTTTAAACATGAACACTGTCCTCCTAAAGCTTGAGCATTTTATGTCTTTTTGCTCCATACTCTTATAGACAGTGAAAATTTAGTTTGGTTGCATACCCTATCAATACAATTTATAGCGTACTTATAGTATCCGTATAACCATCTTCAAATTGTATTTTTCCTATTAAATCTCTAAATATCTTTTTGTTTGCGCCTTTGCACTAATTCGCGAAGCGCAAATTCAATTACGCCTTTTTTTGTTTCAAAGTTTGGCGTAAGTTCCATCGCTTCATTAAGCAAAGCCTCATCAAGTTCAATTGTTGTGCGCAGTATGCTCATTAACAACATCTCCTTTATGGATAATAATCATATTATAATATGATTATTATCTGATGTAAACACCCTCTCTATAACAAAACCGTGTTGCAAATTGTATTGTAAAGGGTATTGACAATATTTTCAAATTATAATACTATTTTTAGAATAAGCTATAGAGGGGGTATTGGTTTGGGCTATATAATTAACAGATTAGTGAATTATGCAGACCGCAATATTGAGCTTAGCCGATTTGAGCTTGCAAAGCTTAAATATATGTTAGAAGTGGTATTTTGGAATGCGGCGGAGCTCATACTTTTTATCCTGGTTTTCTTGTACCTTGGCAAGATTGTAGAGTTTTTTATTTCGTTTGGAGTATTGATGAGTATTAGGCTATTTGCAGGTGGTTTTCATCTGAAAAGTATGTACCACTGTGCTATCGTTTCTTTGGCGGCTCTTATGGCAATAATTATTTTTCTGCCGCTGATTGATATTTCAAATGGCTTAATGGATGCTCTGTTGCTATCATCTATACTTATCACAGCTATACTTGCCCCGATTAACAAGCGTCTTAAGAGACATTCGCCAAAAGTCAAATATAGATTTAAATTTATTTCAACCGCAGCAGTGATTACATATACAATCCTTCTTCTAAGCAATAGAACCATTCCATATGCTGATATTATCACATGGACTATTTTTATTCAAAGTTTTCAGCTAATTATAGCGAAAATGATTGAGATATGCGAAAAGAAAATCAGTTTAAACGCTTGACTTGAAAAAACCAATGTGATAGTATTAAAAGCATATACATCATATTAATATGCTTAAAGACTGTTTGCAAATAATAATGCTATCGAAAGGACTTTATATACATGAAAAGAATGTTCAAAAATATATTTTGTCAACTTTGCCTCTCATTGATAGGCTTTGCGCCTTCGGCTGATGCGGTACCGCTGAGTCGTTTAATGGTTGGCGAACCTGAATACCCAAACGAAAGTGATTATATATAAGTCATAATATCAAAGTAAAGCTAACATAATTTTCACCGTCTATAGTTTTATTTTGGCAAGCCAACTTAAAATTATGGACGGTTATTATTTTTTCTAAATTATACAGCCCTATTCCTCTATTTTTACCTTTGGTTGAATAACCTCTTTTGAACATATGATCCAATTCATTTGGCTCAAGGATTCTATGCTTGTTTAAAATCTCGACAGATGCTTTGCCATTTGCCTGTTTTGAAATATTTACTATCACATCATTTGACGCTTCCCAAGCGTTATCAATTAAAATGCCAACTGCTTCAACAAGCTTATGATCTTTTATTTTTGAATCAATAGCATAATCTGTAACGTCAAGCCAACAACTAATCCCGGCTGTTCTAAGCTGTGTCATCTTTACATGCAAAAAAGCAGCAAAAGGTTTTCTGTCGAACATCAGCATTTCCGCATCAGTAAATTCGCCGTCTATTCTCATATCATTCAAATATTCTTTTATATGCTTAGATGTTTTCAAGTCATCATTCAAATATGCCAAAGCAGATATAGTTTGCAGATGCTTACCATACTCATGCTGCTTATCGCCATATTCGGTTAAAATTGTTTCATATTGATTATACAGCTCGATTTCTTTGTTTTTTTCTTTTAACTCTAGAATAGTTTTAATTGCAAAATAACATAAAGCCACGAAAGCTGCAAGAAAAATCGCTACTATAAGTATATTAGTAAATACAAATAATCTTTCACTCATTATTATTATATCCCACGCAGTTATCAGCATAAATGCAATTGCTATAACAATATATAAAAGTTCACTCTTTTCCTCCAAAGCTTCTGACACTTTATTTAAAGGAACAAAAAAGTATGAAAAAGCTGCCGCCATTAATGTTGCAGACATCATAATTAATCCGTTAATAAATGTAAATCTAAATTCCAAAACCACTAAGCTTAATGAGCCGGCAAATAAAGTCTGCAAAAAGAACAGAATCAGCAGTGAATACACAAAAAGAAATATCGATTGCAGAATATTTTTCTTAAACGCTATTTTCACAAAAAGCATAAAGCTTATATTATACAAAATAATTACTATGTGCCCCGGAAGCCAAACTCTTGATATTTCCACAGCAAGATAAACGGGCATATAAATTAACATAGGTTTTAATATGCCAAATATCTTCTCATTAATTATTTTAGATAATAAAAGCATCCAAGCTACATATTCAATTACTGTAAGCCTTAAGATTTCGTGAAGAGCCATATCAATCATTCTTAGCCAAATACCTCTCTGATTCTGTCAATATATCTTTTTCCAAGTCTTAAAGGTGCTTCTGTCGTGCTAAGAAATACCAGTTCCTTTGCATAATCCACACTTTCGATATAATCTTTATTTACAAGCATAGATTTTTGAATACGAACAAAATTGTTGTTCGGCATTTCTTGAAATCTTTCTAAAGTATATTTATACGATGGGAACGAATAGGTTTTATTATCAGGTCTATGTATTGTGACAGCTCTAAAATTAACCTCAACCCACGCTATATCAATAAGCTTAATTATATAGCTTCTTCTGCCCTTATGCAAGGCTATAGACGCATTGTGATTAACTATTTTATACTTCATAACCTTTTCAAGCGAATTTTTAAGCTTTTCTTCATTTATCGGCTTAACCATATACTCATAGCAATGCAGATGCTCTAATGCCAAATATTTCTTGCCTGCTACGGCTGTAACAAAAATAATAAAAGTCATTTCATATTGATTAAGTTTTCTAATGCGCTCCGCAAAGTTATAGCCCGAACCCCCATCATCTAAATTAACATCAAGGATAAACAGATTTACAGTGTTTTTAACTGCATATTCATACGCCTTGCCTTCATTTGAAAAATGTACAATATTTATTTCTTCGTTAATTTCGGTAATTATGCGTTTAAGCATATCAGCAGTAGTGCTGTCATCTTCAAGAATTAAAATGGAAAACAAATAACTCACCTCTCCTTATATACGGTTCATAATACACGAAATAACGCAGTAAATCAACAATCTTAACGACAGCATTAATAAATTCGTGCAAATTATAATTTTATTCGCGTAAAGTATTGACATTTGACTTTTTTTGCCTTATTATTGCACTATAAGTAGTTTTTCGAATTTCTTTTTTTGTCTCATGAGTTAAGTCCTGAAAAGAAAATTGACAAAAAGAGACATCAAAAACACAAATTTAACAGCATTATGTCAATGCTAAATCAAATTATTTTAGGGGGATGCTATATGAACCGCATTAAAAATTCATGGAAAAATCCGATAGTTCAAGGGCTTTTAGTAATGATTGCTTTATGTGTAATATTTGCCGTAGCTATTGTATATGCTCTTTACTTGGATGAGCGTAATGATGAAGGGATTCAAATAATTAACAGTCCATCTTTTGTCGGCGAGGTTATAAATAAGAGGATTATAACCCTTAGTTCAATGACCGGCCTTATCCGTGCGCCTATCTATAAAATGCGCATAGCAGGTGAATATGTATCATACGATAATGAAGTAATACGCTTTAGCAGAAATTTAACCGTAGGCGCTGAATTTTTTAATCGCTATGAGATAGGGGATATTATATCTCACCATTAGGGTTAGCGTGGTGAGTACTATTAGATGCCAAAACCGTGCTGTAAATCGTATTGGGATGGGTATTTTCATCAGACAAAACGCTTTCATATTCCCGCGGATTTTTACGCTCTATTCGCAAAGAATTTGCGAGCATATACATACCCGGTGAGTGTTCGCGTAAAAACTCGCGATCGCGCAAAGGCACGTTGCCGCCCGAAGCAATCCTCGCGGCAATCTTCATCACTTTACGCATCCGCTCAGCCTGCTCTTTTTCCATGCGCATCCATTCTTCGAACATTTCAGCATTTTCACGCGCCGCGCTAAAAAGAGCCTCAATCATCCGCCGCTCATGCTCAATTTCACAGCGGCTATCGGAGATATCTTCTCCCATCATCATAAGTATTTTCGCCTCATAGCTTATTTTAAGCTCATCAGGCCCGAAAGTTTTTTGCCCCTCCGGCCTAGAAACTGAACTTTGAGACTGCTCCCTCGCAGTCTCTATATGTAAATTCGCCCCAACTTTGTTTATCATTTGAACACCTCCAATACAGTATATAGCATATATCGGAAGATTTTGGGTAAAGCTTGAGCGGATTATCACTCTACCGTTCTGCAATTTTATTAAAAACAATCAAATTTTGGCTAAAGGCTAAATGAATATCAAACTGCCGCAAAACATTTAAGCCCACAACACCGATTGCAAAGCTCTCTTCAGGGAATTTGTGGGCATAAGCTTCTATATTATGAATTTCAACATCGCCAATTTTAATCGACTGCAAAATAAATTGTGATACACGCTCCACGCTTGAAGCGGTTGTGATAGTTGCCTTATTTACGTTGGCCGGCTTATAGCCTAATTGATAAAATATCTCAGGAGATATGGTCGTAACGCTTGCGCCTGTATCAAGCATTAGAGAGATTCGCCTATATCTATTTTCTATGGCGCTCCACAACTGGACAGGGATATAAAGCCCGCCGCTAAATAATTCCATTTTTAGTTTCGTCATAAAACGATAACTCCTTCGGGAATTTTACCCGCATAGAAAATATATGTCTCACTTGATTCATTTTGATATTTTTGCATTTCACGCAAAACTTTATCCCTGCGCTCGCTTGAAATAACGACCTCGCCACCGTCAATGGAATTATGTTCACCTTCAATGCAGTTTATCAAAAATACCCAGTGCCCATCATATTCTCTGTGAATTTGTTCTATAGTCTTAAACATAAAGTTCACCGCCTTTGATTTCAATAAGTAATATTTATAGTAATATAATTTTACCCTGTTTTTTGTTAAAAATCAATGACTCTATTTATGTTGCAGATACATATGTGACATATTATTATTTAGAATTAAGATATAAGCAGCAAAAAAGCCAAGTATACGCTTATCACTTAGCTTTTTTGCAATTAATTTTACTCAATTTTACTACCTTTAAGCCTTGCAAGCAGCCTGTCAAGCGCAGTTCTCCACGCTTTAATCGCGCCGTTTTCCATAAGCTCTGTCATTGCCTGTTCGTTATAACCGCCGGGTGTCATATCATGGGCAAGTTCGATTAAGTCACAATTTTCGATAGCTGCCGCGCGCGCGCTCATTGCCGACAGCATAGAATGTAAAAACTTAACAGATACATCATGAGTTATACCTTGATCATCAGAAAATTTTACAAATTCATCCATTAGCATATAATATGCGCTCATCATACCCGTCACGATTTGAAGCGTATGCACGTCACTAGGGTCATTCGCATAATAGACATCGCCGACTTTTTCAAATAAGCCCCCAACTTCCCTAACTTCAGGATAAACCAAAATCGGGCCTTGCCCGGTTACAATCATCGGCAGCGGAATTACATGCGCCAAAAGCGCCGTTTCTCCGATTCTGTTTTTAAGATCCGGCAGACGCATTTCAGCAGACATATTGCAGACTTTATGATCTTTTCTGAATTTTATTTCGTTAATCGCATCAAAGTCTTTTTTATGCAGCGAAATAAAAACCCAATCCGCATTATCGACTACTTCTTGGTTCGACGCGCAGACTGTCGCCTCTGAAAATTTTTCAGCCAAAGCCTTAGCCTTGCTCGCACTTCTTGGCGACAAGAAAAACTCATGTCCCGTCTTCTGCGTGCAAAAACCTGTCACAACTGATGACGCTATCATTCCCGTTCCTATTATTCCTATTTTCATTTGTACCTCCTATGATGCACTAAACTAGATTATGTTTATCTAATTGTATTATACCACTGTATTTTTTAATTTCAATATGTTATAATTGCAGCTTAATAATTTAGACTTAAACTTGTGAGGTAACAAATGATTTTACTCGGCACAATTACAAACGTGGTATTGATTACTATAGGCGGCGCAGCCGGAGTGTTTTTAAAGAAATTTTTATCAAGGCGTATAGCGAACACTGTCATGCAGGGCATCGGCCTTGCAGTTGTGCTTGTAGGGTTAAGTGGGGCGCTTTCGGCTGCATTTACAATCGTTGACGGAAACATTCAGACAGATCACATCCTTCTTATGATAGTTTCTCTCGCACTCGGCGCGTTTTTGGGCGAACTGATAGGCATTGAAAAACAGCTAAACAGTTTTGCGAAGTTTTGTGAGGAAAAGTTCACAAAATCAGATGGTACAGGCCCTTCATTCGCACAAGGCTTTGTAACAGCTACACTCGTTTTTTGCGTTGGGTCAATGGCGATAGTCGGCTCACTTGAAGACGGCATTAACAGAAATCCTGACATTTTAATTGCAAAGTCTGTAATAGATGGCATCGCTGCAACGATTTTCGCGTCAACAATGGGCATCGGCGTAATGTTTTCTGCCTTAACGGTCGGAATCTATCAAGGAAGCATCACCTTACTGGCAATGTACATAGCGCCATATATAGACGACATAGTAGTCGCCCAAATGTCGCTTGTCGGCTCAATCCTTGTAATGGCAATCGGTCTTAATATGCTTGAAATTTCGAAAATTAAAGTCGGCAATCTCTTACCTGCGATGTTTATTCCGGCCATTTGGTATGTGATTAGGCTTTGGATTGGATGATGAGCAAGATTTAAGAGCATTATCGTTAAAAAAGGAGGGGGAGTGTCATGGATGCAGATTTACGCAGAGGTAAAATACTTGAGATAATTAACCAAGGCAGCGCACCCGTAAGCGCTTCTTCATTGGCTAAAATATTAAGTGTAAGCCGTCAAATTATTGTTGGCGACATTGCGCTGCTACGTGCGCAAGGGCATGAAATCATTGCAACAGCAAGAGGTTATATGATACCAAATATTAGAGAGTCAAATCAGTATGTTGGTAAAATTGCTTGCTGTCACAGCGCGGAGAATACCAAAGAGGAACTATACACAATAGTTGATTTAGGAGCAGTCATTTCAAATGTAATAGTAGAGCATGATTTATATGGCGAAATTACAGGTCAGCTTAACATTAAAACCCGCGATGATGTAGATACTTTCATTGACATGGTAAAATCATCAGAAGTTAAGTTATTATCAGAACTGAAATCGGGCGTACACTTACACACAATTTCTTGCCGCGATAAATCTCACTTTGAGCAGGTCTATAATGCTTTGGGAGCAGCCGGATTTTTAGTTCAAAGTTAAGTATTGACTTCTATAGCGTCCTCCTGTATAATTTACACGTGTCAAGACATATGTAAATTATACAGGAGGGATTTTTTTGTTAGGTGTCAATTTATTATTTGCCGGCTTTGCCTTGACTTTAAACGGTGTCAGCTATTTTACGAAAGTAGATGACAAGGCTAAAGGCATAGCAAACATTTTGGTCGGGGTTGTTATAGCCATAAATGCTGTCTTTCAGACGGCAATGGCTAATGATCATGTGACTTTTGGCTTTTCAGCGGCTATGTGGCTTTTTGCGCTCAATTATTTTGTTATTGCGGCGCATATTTTCATTAAAGCTGACAATTGGAAAGTCTTTGGTCTATACGGCCTTTTTGCCTCTGTGGTATCGTTTGTTTTCGCGGGGGATAGTTTTATAAATAATGCTCCGTGGGAAATGATTTACATGTGGCTAATGTGGGCGATACTATGGGCGCAAAGCTTTTTTTCTATAATGCTTGATATAAAAGCGGTCGATAAGTTTACCCCTCATATTTTAATTATCAATGGTATCGCTAGTACGTTTATACCGGGCTTCCTTATTCTGCTCGGAGTCATCCTTTAACTATGGAGGTTTAGCATGAAAGTACTTATTGTTGTGGATATGCAAAAGGATTTTATTGACGGTTCTCTAGGCACCAAAGAAGCAGTCAGCATTGTTGATGCGGTTGTAAAACGCATTGAAGATTCCGAGGGAGAGCTCATACTCTTTACTCAAGACACACATCAAGATGATTACCTTGATACCTCAGAAGGTAAAAAACTTCCGGTTGTTCATTGCATTGAAAACACAGAAGGTTGGCAAATCAATGAAAGCATACAAAATGCTTGGCGCAATAACAAAGACACCATCAGAATATCCGAACTGCCCTTAAACACTTTTACAAAACCGGTCTTTGGCAGTGTGGATTTAGTAGATTTCCTAAAGTCTCGCGCTTCTGAAATATCAGAAATTGAAATTTTAGGACTTTGCACCGATATATGCGTAGTCTCCAATGCTATTATGGTAAAAAATACACTGCCCAATATAAAGATCAGCGTGAATGCTAGCTGTTGCGCCGGTGTTACTCCGCAAAGCCACAAAGAGGCTATTAATATAATGAAGATGTGCCATATTGATGAAGCCTAGCAAAACATATACTTACAGGCAGGAGCGAAATAATCGCCCTGCCTGATTCTTTGAATCTGTATAGCTCTAGCTTATAAAAAGTTATCAATCATCTTGGTCTTCAACTACCACGGTGCAATACGCCGATATATTATTTACCGTCGTCGCATATATCCTTGCAGTACCTCTGCGAGCTCCCGTGGCTAAACCATTTGCAGATATAGTAACATAGTAATCATTTTCAGATTTCCATGTAACTGACTTATCCTTTGCATCTGTTGGCAGCACCGTTGCTATGAACTGATGAGTTGAATGGCGATTCAGTTTTAAATTTGAATGGCACAACGTTATGCTTGTTGGCTCAACATCATCACATGAACCTAAATCCTCATCGCACGATTCGTCAACGCATACTTCCGCACCAAATTGCACCGGTACCGTTACTTTTATTTTTTGAGCCACTGTAAACTCATGGTTCTTGCGTTCATGTTCGCGGCATTTATTACCCGGGATGATGCAGAAGTCACCGTCACAACATACAGTGATATCATCCTTGTCCACTTTGCCGAAAGGTTTTACAGTAATCGGCACAAAAACTTCAAATTTTTGACAGTGATATCTATGAGGACAGGCATCTAAATCTCCCGTACAATCCATTTCATGCTCGCCTTCGTATAATTCCAGGCTGGAAATCATTTCGCTCATTAGTATTCCTCCTTTCATTCCATGTTATTGTTTTAACATGGTTTGTACAACATTATATGTTTTTACTGCGAGTATGTTACTGCTTATCCTATAATGCCTATGCCTATAGTCATTGGCATATCTCTTTGTCTTCGTCATTACATTTGCCGTTATCCACAGCGTATGCTTTGTCAAAACAAATCTCTGCGCCGAATAGCATGGGTATGTTAATGTCCATTTTTTTAGTTATTGTAAATTTTACGCAGTCATTTTCATTATCACAGGAACTGACCTGATATTCTCCTGAGTCTTTTGCTGTGGGCTCGCCCGGTACAGAAAAGGGCGTTACAGTAGCAGGCACGGAAATGCCAATCGACTTACAAAAAGATGAAACAAAATCATCCCATTCTCTGTTATTTATCATTTTTAGCTCCCCCAAACTATTGCTAGGCTCCTGGTCTGTCGCATATGCCGTTGTCAAAAGAATATGCTTCGTCATAACAAACTTCCGCACCAAATTTAACGGGTATATCCACATTTATCTTTTGAGTTATTGTGAATTTAAAGCTGTTGTCTTTTCTTCTACAACATTTATGTCCATTAGTAATTTCAATTTCTCTTGAGCATTTTACTTTGGGCTTACTGGGTACGGCAAAAGTCGTTATTGTTATCGGCAAAGAAATGTCGAACGACTTGCAGACAGATTTTTCACATGAATGGTTAATTTTATCGTCGTTGCAATTATTATCTAGATGATTACGAGACATTGTTATACTTCCTTTCGTAAATAATGATATTGTGGTTAAAGCTTAAATCTCGATGCCTTCCCAATACAATGTACTACAATCTATGCTTTTCTAATATATGTGTGACAACCTTTCTAACACTCTAACTTATTGTTCACAAGCGTCTGTAAGCATGATTTTTTAATGCTTTAAAGCTATCAAAGAATATGAAGAAGTTGAGCAAGCGTATGAGGCTATTAAGAATTTTCTAGTAGAAAATCTTAAATTTTCCAAAGAATTTTATAGCAAAAACTGTTGCTTTTTGCGAATTGTGCTGTATAATGAGAAAGGTCGTGGGAATCTTTCACATGACTCTGCATACAATTCATAGGAGGTTTGTTGACGATATTTTGGAGCTTACTGCTCAACATATTGCCAATGTATCTCTAATTCTTACAAACGAGGTGTTAAAAAAAATGACAAGACAAGAGCTAAGAGAAGCTATCGGAGAAAACATAAGATCGGAAAGAAAAGCCAGAAACCTTTCAACTGACGAGCTTGCAAAACTTATGGACATAAGCACCAGCCTTTTGAATCTTATCGAAAGAGGTAAAAGAAGTCTCACGATGCACAATTCAATTAAGCTTTCTCAAATATTTAACCTTCCGCTTGACAGATTTGTTGAAAAAGCGGAAATGACTAAAGATACTTCCGCAGCTGCTGATTCTTCAAAACGGAAAAAGCTTGAAACCCTTACAGTTGGTCTTAGCGACCATGAACTCGAGTTTGTTATTTCGATAATTAAAGAATTCAAAAAAGTTCAAGCATATCAAAGCGTGGCAGGGGAATAATTAAAATCAGGTCAGATTATTTAAAACAGCGGTTTTGAAAATCGCAGATTGTGATTTTCAAAACCGCTGTGATTTTTATGCTCCCTCCCAACACAAAACCGTTTTCTAGATTGTATTGGGAGGGTAGATATGTAAAAAGGAAACTATATGTCGAAGAAAACAAGCACTTTAGACGCTGAGCCGTTTATAACCCAACAAATAACCGAAACTCTTGAAACAAACTATATGCCTTACGCGATGAGCGTTATCGTCTCAAGAGCCATACCCGAAATTGACGGGTTTAAACCGTCGCATAGAAAGCTTCTTTACACAATGTATAATATGGGGCTTATAAAAGGCGGGCGGATTAAATCCGCGGATGTCGTTGGGCAAACTATGCGCCTTAACCCGCATGGCGACGCGGCAATTTATGAGACGCTAGTAAGACTTACACGTGGAAACGCGGCGCTTTTGCACCCATTTATCGACTCAAAGGGCAACTTTGGCAAACAGTATTCGCGAGATATGGCATACGCTGCTAGCCGCTATACAGAAGTTAAACTCGATGTAATTTGCGCAGAACTTTTTGAAAATATCGATAAAAACAGCGTTGACTTTATCGACAATTATAACGGCACGATGAAAGAACCCGTTCTTTTTCCGATAGCATTTCCAAACGTACTCGTTACGCCGAATTACGGCATAGCGGTTGGGATGGCAAGCTCCATTTGCAGCTTTAACTTAAGAGAAGTTTGCGAAGCAGCAGTCGCATTTATTAAAGACGAAAACTGCGATATGCTTAAATTTTTGTCCGCTCCCGACTTTTCAACAGGTGGCGAATTTATTTATGATGAAAATGAGTTAAAGCAGATTTACGAAACTGGGCGCGGTTCGTTTAAAATTAGAGCAAAGTATCGGTTTGATAAAAAACATTCCTGCATCGAAATTTACGAAATACCATACAGCACAACGATTGAGGTTATAGTTGACAAAATCGCCGCTTTAGTTAAGCAGAACAAAATACGAGATATAAACGATGTTCGTGATGAAACAGACTTAAACGGTCTTAAAATCGCAATTGACATTAAGCGCGGCGCGGATGCGGACGTTATAATGCAGCGGCTTTACTCAATGACGACATTATCAGACTCAATGAGCGCAAACTTTAACGTGCTTATTGAGGGCAATCCGATGACGCTTGGGGTTAAAAGTCTTTTGCGCGAATGGCTGAAATTCAGGATGACATGTGTAAAGCGTTATATCGCGTATGACATAAAGCGTAAGGAAGAAAAGCTCCATTTGCTGCTCGGCCTTTCAAAAATACTTCTTGATATTGATAAGGCAATTAAAATCGTACGCGAAACGGAAGAGGATGCTAGAGTTATCCCGAATTTAATGGCAGGATTTGAAATTGACAGGCTTCAGGCAGAATACGTTGCGGAAATTAAGCTTCGAAATCTTAATAAGCAATATATTCTTAACAGAATCAGCGAACTGGATGATTTAAAAGCTGAAATTGAAAGCTTAAAGCAAACACTTGGAAGCGAAAGCGCGATTAAGTCACTAATATCAAAGCAGCTTAAAGAAATCGCGAAAAAGTATGGTGCGCCGCGAAAAACTGATATCGTACATTTAATCGCAGAAGAAAACGTTCCGGCTGATGTATTTATTGAAGATTATCAGCTAAAACTATTTTTAACCGAACAAAATTACTTCAAAAAAATATCGCTCGTGTCGCTTAGAACTTCGGGTGAGCAGCATGTTAAAGAGGGCGACAAAGTAATTCAGCAGATAGAAGCGACAAATAAGTCAGACATATTGTTCTTTTCTGATAAGTGCACGGTTTACAAGCTTAAAGCATATGAAGTAACAGACTGCAAAGCATCTTCAATGGGCGATTATTTAACTAACATGCTAGGCATGGCGGCTGATGAGAAAGTCGTCAAAATCGCCGCAACAGCCTCTTACGCAGGCTTTATGCTGTTTGTGTTTAAAAACGGCAAAATCGCTAAAATTCCAATATCAAGCTATGCCACAAAAGTGAACCGTAAAAAGCTTATTAACGCATACTCAGGCGGATCAGAGCTTATTTTTGCTGAACATATTTTAGAAGAGACGGACGTATTATTAATTCGCGACAGTGACAAAGCCGCGCTTTTAAGCACGGAGCTCATACCTGAAAAAGTCACAAGAAACTCAGGCGGCGTACAAGTTTACACCCTTAAACGCGGCAGCGATATTTCCAAATTTTGCCTATCTAAAGATGCGAGTATCGAAAATATCGAATCGTATCGAATATCAAAAATCCCATCAACCGGGCACTTCTTAGCGGATAGCGATAAAGCCGCTTTAAGTTTTAATGTTAATGTTGGACTTTGGGAGATATAACAGCAGAAGATGTGTACGTCCGAATATCCACACAAAAGTTAACAAAAACAATATGGGTAATTATACATTATTGCTTGACAGGCTATATTATATAATGTATAATATAGCCTGTCAAGCAATAATAGTGCCGTTATAGCGACATCATGATCTGCTCATCAGTATTGACTTGCAAATAAATAACAATGATAGTACAATAAATTTAGATAGAGCGGAAAAGGAGGAGCAAAAATGAAAACACCCGAGCAAGTAGTAGAGAAGCAATTAGAGTTTTACAACGCGCATGACCTTGAAGGCTTTTTGTCTACATATCACGCAGAGACAAAAATTTATAACCTTGCGGAAACTAATGAGCTTATAATGGATGGAATTGAAGTTATGCGTGAAAAATACGCAGAGCGTCTTTCAACGCCCAATCTTCATGCGATAATTGAAAAGCGTATTGTAGTTGGCAACACAGTAATTGACCATGAAGTCGTTACGATGGACGGACTTAACGGCAAGCTTAAAGTCGCGGCGATTTATGAAGTAAAAGACGAGCTTATTAAAACTGTTTGGTTTGTAAGAGAGTAATGGGGGGACATTATTATGAAAACACCCGAACAAGTAGTTCAAAAGCAGTTAGAATTTTACAATGCGCATGATCTTGAAGGCTTTTTGTCTGTATTTCACAATGACGCGAAAGTTTATAACCTCTCAGGCGGCTGTGAGCTTATAATGGACGGAATCGAAATGTTGAGAGAAAAATATGGCGAAAGGCTTTCTACGCCTAATCTTCATTCTGAAATTGAAAAGCGCATTGTGTACGGCAACACTGTAATTGACCATGAAATTATTACTATGGATGGACTTGAAGGCACGCAAAGAATTGCGGCAATTTATGAAGTAATAGACGGACTTATTAAAACCGCTTGGTTTGTAAGAGAGTAAGTTAATGCGAGTTATTTTTGGAGGATTTAGATTAATGAAGTTTAAGTTTAAAGCACAAGTATTGGCGGTAATGCCGATACTTGTCATGTTGTTTATGGCAGGCTGCGCAACAGAAGCAGCCGAAGATATCGAAGTTTCTACACCTGTTGAAATTTTTGAACCTGTTCTCGAATCAATTCGTACGGAAATAACGTACTCCGGGCGCGTTGCCGCTTATGAATCGGTTTCTGTAATAAGCAGATTAGCGGGCCAAGTTTCCGAGACTTATTTTAACGTAGGTGACACTGTTAGCCGTGATGATGTTTTATTCAGACTTGACGAGCAAGATATCGCAAACCAAGTTCGCGCTCTTGAAAGCCAACTTGGAATGGCGGGGCAAGGCGTTTTGGCGGCTGAAAGCGCTTTAAGACAAGTGACAGGAGGGCAGTTCCAGTCAACGATTTTACAGCTTGAAGGAGCGGTCGCAGCGGCTGAAGCACAGCTTGAAGGAGCGACGCTTGGCCTTCAAAACGCAAGAGATGCCTACGCTAACATGTCTACAGCGTTTGAAAGTGCGAAGATTTTACACGAAGCCGGCGCAATGTCAAGAAATGACTTTGAACGGGCTGAAATTGGCTATAATCAGACGGCAAGCGCAGTATCTCAAGCAACTTTAGGGCTTTCACAAGCGGAACTGGGACTTTCAATGGCACATGATGCTCTTAGAATTGCTTCTGATCAAATATCGCGCGAAAACACAGAGCGCGCAAGAATCGGCGTTTCACAGGCGGCATTCTCACAGGAAGCGGCGCAAGTTGCGCTTGAAATTGCTCTTGATGCCCTTGACGACACAGCGGTCAGATCACCGATCAGCGGCGTAGTAAGCTCAAGAAACGCAAGAATCGGCGAGTTTATTTCGCCGCAAATTCCCGCGTTTCAAATTGTAAATATGGATGTTGTGACAGTTGACGTTCGCGTGTCGGAAGTTATAATTAATCGCGTTGCACAAGGAGACCTGGTTTATGTACACATAGGCGCACTTGATGGTGAACTTATAATTGGGCATGTTAAAACTATAAGCCCGGCGGCTGATCATACTAATTTATTCCCTGTTCAAATTGAAATTGCTAATCGTGATGGCATAATCCGCCCGGGAATGTTCGCAGAAGTTAGATTTACGCGCGAAGCGGCGGATGACGTTATCGTTCTGCCTAGAAGCGCTGTTATGGGAGATGAAAATTCGCAATTCGTGTTTATTAATGATAACGGATACGCAAGTCGCACTATCGTTGAAACGGGCATTGATTCAGGATATGCAATCGAGATTTTATCGGGCATTAACACGAATTCACAAGTAATAACAGCCGGGCAGGACTTTTTGTCTGACGGAGCGAGAATCGAAGTTGTTGCGGTCAGGGGGCGTTAATTAATGGGCTTAACCAAAATTGCGGTCAAGCGCCCTGTTACGACCGTCATGGCGATTTTAGTTGTCATCGCCTTAGGCATTTTATCAATTGCAAACTTAAACCTTGACATGATGCCGAACATGGATATACCAATTGCGGTTGTCTCAACCGACTATGCAGGCGCAGGACCTTTTGAAATGGAATCCCTCGTTACGCGCCCTTTAGAGCAGGTGCTTGGCACAGTTCCCGGCATAAGAAACATTACGAGTATTTCCTCAAGAGGAAACTCACTTATCGTCCTTGAGTTTGAAGACGGCACTAACATTGATATTGCCGCCTTAGACACAAGGGAGCGGATTGACCTTATAAGCGCTATGCTGCCCGAAGGCGCGTCAAGACCTATGACTTTACAGCTTGACATTAATGAAATGGCATCGCTTATGATTGGCATTTCGTCGGAACAGCATGATCTTGTCGGGCTTAAACAGCTTGTTGACAACCGAATAGTTGACAGGATTGAGCGTCAGGATGGCGTTGCATCTGTAAGTGTTACAGGCGGTCGCGATATGGAAATTGCCGTTGTTTTAAACACGGAGCAAATGCGAGGACACGGCGTTTCTGAAGCGCAAGTAATTCAAACTTTAATGCTTGAAAACAGAAACATCCCCGCTGGCGAAGTCCGACAAGGCGACAGAAGGCTTCAGCTTCGCGTTACTGGTGACTTTAGAAGTGTTTCGGAAATCGCAGATATTTTAATCCCGACGCCCTTCGGCTCTTTAGTTGCACTTCGCGACATCGCGACTGTCGAAGAAATTTACAGAGAAGCGACCACCCTTTCGTTCATTAACGGCGTGCCAAGCGTTACTCTTACTATTCAAGAGCAGTCAACGGCAAACACGATTAACGTTGCAAACGCTGTACTTCGAGAGTTTGAGCAAATAATAATTGAAATGCCTGAGCTTGAAATTATTACGATTATGAACCCTGCGGAGTTTATCGAAATGACGCTTGCAGGCGTTATGGGATCAGGTATTTTGGGCGGTATTTTAGCTGTCTTAATCCTGTATATATTCCTTAGAAATGTGCGGCTTACGCTTGTTGTAGCGGCGGCTATGCCAATCTCCATTATAGCAACATTCGTACTTATGTATTATGCAAACATTACGATTAACTTAATGTCTCTCGGCGGGCTTGCTTTGGGGCTTTGCCTTTTAATTGATAACTCGATCGTTGTTCTTGAAAGTATTTTCAGAAAAATCGAAGAAGGCGGCGACCGCATAACGTCAGCGATTGAAGGCACGCGGGAAGTAGCAATGCCGATTGCCGCGTCAACATTAACAACGGTTGCTATATTTTTGCCGATCACTTTCGGAGGCGGACTTACAGCACAGATTTTTAATCAGCTTGCTATGACGATTTCGTTTTCTCTTCTGTCATCATTGTTTGTTGCACTTACGTTTGTACCTATGATGTCTTCGCTTCTCTATCAATCGGACGGGGAAATAGGTATAAAAGGAACATTTGGTTGGCTTGACAAAGTTATGACAGTAATAAATAAGCCATTTGACTTTCTATCAAAAGGCATAACTGCTCTTACAAGTTTTTACACAAAGGCGCTTAAATTTGCTATAACAAAACGCAAAACGACACTTTTTGCGGCGATTTTATTCGTATTTTTAACAGGCCTTTCAATGCCTTTTATTGGTTCGGAGTTTTTACCCACAGCAGATGAAAGCAGTGTTACGATTAATGTTAGCTTGCCGCGGGGAACGCTTCTTAGCCAGACCGAAACGGTTGTTGACGCAGTTTTACTTAGGCTTGATCATTACGAAGAAATAACAGATATAATTTATACAGTCGGCACTACAGGCCAGTTTGGTCTTGCGGTAGGCGGCGGTGCAACAGATAGCGCACAAATAATCTTAAGACTTGTCGGACATAACGACCGCGACCGTTCATCAGCCGAAATCGCAAGAGATATCGCCGATGATTTACGAGGCATTGCCGGCGCAGAGTTTAACGTGTTTGCAACGGCATCTGCAATGGGTGGTATGGCCGGAGGCGGTTGGGTTGAGGTTAGCATTTATGGCAGTGATATCGAAACTTTGGGAAGACTTGCGCGCGATGTTGCTGTTATAATCGAAAATATTCCCGGAATCAGGGATGTAAGAACGTCCGTTGAAGAATCTTTCCCTCAGGCGAGCATCCAAATCAACAGGGCGAAAGCCGCGTCGTTTGGGTTATCGTCTGCTGCAGTTTCACAGATTGTTAATACAGCCGTTTCAGGCACGGTTGCGACATGGTTTAGAGCCGGAGGCACAGAGTTTAACGTTCGCGTGTCTCAGGATATGGGCAGATTTGACTATATCACAGACATTCAAAGTATTTTGATCCCTCTTCCGACGGGCGCGGTTATACCTCTTTATGAAATCGCGGATATTTTAGTTCAAGATGCGCCTGTTTCGATTTGGCGCGAAAATGGAGAAGTCGTTGTTCAAGTAAACGGCACATTAGACGGGATTACAGCAGGCCAGGCAGAAACGGTAATGCGAGATGCACTAAGCAGTTTTATAATGCCTTCCGGCTATGAGTGGAGGCTGACAGGTGAAGCACAACAGATGGACGAAGCGTTCGGCGGTCTTGAGCTTGCTTTAATAATGTCCATTTTGTTAGTCTATATGATTATGGCGGCTCAGTTTGAATCGCTTGTCTATCCGTTTATCGTTATGTTTTCAATCCCGATTGCGCTAACAGGCGGTCTCGTCGGCCTTTTAGTAACAGGCGTTTCACTTAATATAGTAAGCTATTTAGGGCTTATAATGGTTTCGGGTGTCGTAACCAATAACGCGATCGTATTAATCGATTATACTAACCTTTTAATTCGCGAACGAGGCATGAGCATCTATGACGCGCTTATGATGGCGGGTCCTGTGCGCCTGCGCCCGATTCTTATGACAGTTTTAACAACGCTTTTGGGCCTTTTCCCGATGGCAATCGCAACAGGACAGGGCGCAGAGCTTATGCAAGGTTTGGCTGTGACAGTAATATCAGGCCTCTTATTCTCAACGACTGTAACCCTTCTTCTAATCCCCGCGATTTATCGCATGATTTATGAATCAAAGGCAAGGCGTAGGGAAAAAAGGCTTAAAAGGCGCGCAAAGGCTTGAAATGTTGTGTAAAGCATGTTAAACTGAGCACACTAGGTTAAAGAAGGGAGAATGCTGATATGGCTAAAATACTAACTTTTTTTAATCATAAAGGCGGTGTTGGAAAAACAACTCTATCATATAATGTGGCATGGAATTTAAGTTCAAGAGGTAAGCGTATTTTAATGATTGATGCAGATGCGCAGTGCAATTTAACTGAAATTTCTGTTGATAGCGGCTACTTATATGGTGATGAGCAGCAAAATCTCTTTGAATACGATCAAGATTTTTTCTTGCAAAACAACATATACGAGTATTTTCTGCATTATATCCAACCAATTGCAAACAAACCTTTGCCGAAAATTAGGACTTTTAATAAAAAGGATGGCTTGGAATTTTTAACCGGTTCAATCCGGTTTGCAGAATTAGAGGAAACAATAGCTCTATCGATTGCCGGTATAAACGCGCTTAGGCATGTTCCGATTTCAACTTATAATGCGCTGCAAGAGATTGGCGATAGCTTTGACTTCGTGTTAATTGATCTGTCTCCTGCCCTTTCTGCTACAAACCAGCTGCTTTTGATGCTTTCAGATTACTTTATCGTTCCTGTAAATCCTAGTATTTTTAGCAAGCAAGCTCTGATTAACTTAAATGAGATATTTAGGAACTGGAACAGAAATTTATCTGGTTTTGAAATTTTCAGCAGGAAAATTAAGGGACTTCCAAAGCTATTGGGCATCGTTTGTCAAAATTATAGACCTTTTTCAAGAAAAGATGAAGAGAACACGCGTTCAGCGCAACGTTTTGGGGAAAGAATGGATGAAATCAACAGCCGTGCCGTTGAGCTTGCAAATGATTTAAACGGCTTTGGTATGGCGCTAACTCCTTCAGAATTTAAAGATATATTTGTTAATTCTGAACCTTACAGAATCGCTAATATACCCGACTATAATCAACTAGCAGTAGTGTCAGAAAGTGAAAAAATTCCGGTTATGGGTATTGACAATAAAACGCTAACCAAATATAAAATTAATACATGGCAATATACAAAAAAAATTGAAGATTTCAACACAGAATGCAACAACATTGTCGGTGGACTTCTTAAAATTTTAGAAAAATATTAAAAAAACCGAGTAAGCCGGATAGCCGCATGCGCTTTTAGTTAGGGATAAAAGCGCATGAGGAAAGTCCGAGCACCATAGGGCAGAGCGCCGGGTAACGCCCGGTGAAGGCGACTTCAAGGAAAGTGCAACAGAAATAAACCGCTTGTTGTTTAATTTTTAACAATAAGTAAGGATGGAAAGGTGGAGTAAGAGCCCACCGCCTCTTTGGCGACAAAGAGGGCTATGTAAACCCCGCTCGGTGCAAGACAAATTGAGTTGTGCCATTTGGCAAAAGGCTGCCCGCCCAGGCTCAGGTAAGTCGCAAGAGCGCATTTGGCAACAATGCGCCTTAGATAGATGGCTATCGGGTATAGCATTGTTTTCGTCGAAGGCGAAAATTATGAAAATACTTACAGAACTCGGCTTATAGGCTTGCTCATTAAAAAAAGAGGTGACACTAAGAGTCACCTCTTCTTTTAAGTATCTACGGGAGCCTAAGTACTGCTCCCGCTATTACGCTGTCGGGATCGGTTATGTCGTTAAGCTCCATTATTTGGTACATCATATTAAAATTGCCGTAAAACATGAGGCTTATGCGGCCAAGTGTGTCGCCTGCCTGGACTATGTATGTTTCGGGTATATTATTTTGGGTAAGCCGCACCTCAGGTTCTGACGTTTGAGCCGGCGATTCTTGCTCTGGAGTTGACGTTTGCTCGGGCGATGCCTGTATAACAGGCGGCTCGTTATTTGTAACCGTTACAGGCGTGAGCTCCACGCGGTCCATAACACTTGATAAGTAGTTTGAAGCTTCGCTTGTAAGCTCTGTAGCTCCTTGTTCTGTAATTGACTGCTCTGATACAGCGAAAACTGCCGCTGTCCTTATATCGCTGAACTGTTCGCTAAGTTCATGATATGCGCTTGACAATACGCTTAGCTCGTATTCAAGAAAGCTTATGCGACCATCACTTTGAATAAGCCCTGCTCCCATTATGAACGATATTAAAAGTAAAACTGCGCTAAAGGGCACAAGCATATTAACAATCTTTTTTTGGTCATCAAACGGCTTTTTTTGTTTGAATGGCTCAAGTTTTTTTGTAAAAGTCGCCTTTTGCCATTTAGCTTCAGCAAATTCCCCTTCGTTAAGCTCTCCTGTTTTGGAGGCGTACCCAAAGGGCAGGATGGTTTCTTTACTCATTGGATTTTCGATTATTTCGATTTTCGGCTGCTTAACAGGTTCACTTTTTTGCTTTTCACCTTTGATTTTGTTGCTTATCATATACTCGTGCATGTTTTGATTTTTGTCATAATAAATGAAGTATCCGCCTGACTCTTTCAGTTCTCCGCTTGAGGTTTCTACGCTAAAAAACGCGCTCATTTTTTCAATTGGGTCTATGACAAAAAGTACTTGCCACGGCTTGTCAAAGCTGTTTAAATGATATCTCACATATCCCGGGTTTAAAAGAGTGCCGCCGCCCGGTTGAGACTGCATCCAACCGACAACATCATATCCTTTGAAATATTTGCGCATTTCCGCACGCAAATTATCCCATGAGCTTTCTGTAAATAATGTCAGACCTTTTTCGATTTTAACATCCATCGCTTGCAAAATCCCGCTTATAATGAGTATTTTCATTCCGTCAATGGTCATATGCCGGCCAACTAAGACGCCTAGCCTCTCTTGATATCCTCCTGCTTCGGCGTATTGCTGCATATACGTATACACATAATCCTCAACATAAATACGCATTCCGCCTTCAATGCTTCCCATTTGCTTTATATTGGATGGGAAATCAAAATTATTCATAAAAATCAGCCCCCGATTATTGTTTTCAATGGTTTGTTTGTCCCAAATAGAATAGCACATCATATTTCCTTTTTTTGGAAATAACTGTCGTGCTAAAATGTTATTTTCGCCGCAAGTTTCGACTGTAAAGCAGGCCTTCGGGATATACTATTAAGTGAAAGGAGCTTGATAAATTTGTTTAGTTTTTATAAAGAGAATCGTGACTATGTTAATAAGATATTATATACTATGTTGTTTTTCGCGGCGGTTTATATAGTAATTAAGTTTTTGCTTCCATTTATTGCACCTTTTGTTTTTGGATATTTATTTTCGCTTTTATTAAGTCCTTTTGTTAATTTTTTGGAGAAGAAATTTAAAGCGGGCCGCGGACTTGCAACGGCATTTGTCATGATTGTTTTTATACTGATTGTGGGGTTTATTATAAATTTAATAGCAGTAAACGTCTCGCGACAAGCGCAGGCATTTGCAGAGGCTCTCCCTGAATACGCAAGACAAACAAACGAAGCTGTTCTTAATTTTGAAACAAGATTTAACAGATTTTTTGAGCTCATGCCGCAAAATTTAAGATCTTTCTTTAATACAGCCATGGAAAATTTTGAAGAGGGCGCAACAAATTTCATGAGTTCGGCCTTGCAAATGGGCGGCGGCGGGCTAATTAGAACAATTCCGGCGGCGTTAATAGGAACTCTCATTTGGCTTGTATCATCGTTTTTCTTTACAAAAGACAGATATGTCATCAAAAATTTTATGCAAAAGAAAACGCCGGATTCTGTTGCAGATGGTTTTGAAGTGAGCAAAGAAAAAATGGGAGAGGCTCTAAAAGGATATGTCAAGGCGCAGCTTACAATTATGAGCATAATCGCAGTAATCGCTACAGCGGGATTGTTTGCCATGCGCTATCCTTACGCGCTTTTAGTCGGGATTATTATTGCATTTGTTGACGCGCTGCCACTTTTTGGGAGCGGCCTTATAATCATTCCGTGGGCAATAATAAGCGCGATATCAGGCGACATGACCCGCATGGTTTCACTGCTTGCTTTATATCTTGCAATCATTTTAGCGCGCCAACTTTTAGAGCCGAAGATTTTGGGTAACCGATTAGGCGTCCACCCAATATTAATGCTCTTATCAATATACGTAGGCCTTAGGCTTTTCGGTGTTTTGGGCATAATAGCAGGGCCGATTTCTGTTGTAATGGCGGTTGGTATGTTCTCGGATGAGTGATTGCGTTTTTTTGATATCATGTTATAATATAGAGTAGGAGTTGATTTTAAAATGCAGGTAACATTTGACACATTAAAAAATGATGAACAAGTTCGTGCATATATAAAAGCGGGCAACGATGCGCTTAGAGCTTTGGGCTTTACAGAGCATTCATTTCCGCATTTATTTCTCACAGCTGAAACAGCGGCGAGGATTTTAAAAGAGCTTGATTATCCTGATGAAACAGCGGAGCTTGCTAAAATTGCAGGCCTTATGCACGATATAGGCAACATGGTAAACCGTACTTTGCACGCTTTAACAGGCGCAGAAATCGCTAGGTCGATCCTTGAGAAGCATAAAATGCCATACGCTGACATCGGCACGATTTGCAGTGCAATCGGTAATCATGATGAGGAGACAGGCATACCTATTAACAATGTTTCAGCAGCACTTATATTAGCCGATAAATCGGATGTTCGCCGTTCAAGAGTGCAGGAAACTGAAATGGACAAAATCGTCGCAGATATTCACGACCGCGTAAACTATGCCGTTACCCGCGCAGACCTTAAAGTTATTAATAGTGCAGAAAAAACATACATACGCCTTTGCCTTACAATTGATAATAATTTTACGCCTGTTATGGATTATTTTGAAATATTTCTGTCGAGAATGCTTATGTGCCGCCGCGCCGCTGCATTTCTAGGCGCAGACTTTGAGCTTATGATTAATGATATGAAGATAATGTGATGACAATGAAAAAACTAATAATACTAACAGCACTATTGCTAACAATTTTATACATGTTCACTTTAACAGCATGTTCGCAAAGAGCATCGGCTGAAGAAATTGTTTTGCCGCCTCCTGAGCAGATTTTGACGTTCAGCGTAACTTCGCTTCCGACTATTGACCCGCAGCGAGCGAGTTCGGATTCGTCATACATCGTTATTAAAGGCTTTGCAGAGGGTCTTATTTCACTTTCAAATGGCGAAATTTACCCCGGCGTTGCTGTGAGTTGGAGTTACTCTGCGGATAACTGGACGTGGACGTTTAATTTGCGCAGGGACGCAAGCTGGTCTGACGGTGTGCCTTTGACTGCACATGATTTTATGTTTGCGTTTTATCGTCTTTTTGATCCCGAAAATGAATTTGAAAACCGTCCGTTTTTGAACAAAATACTACATGGTTATGAAGTTATAAACGGCGAGCTTCCTGTGGAAGCTCTCGGTGTTTCTGCGCCTGATGCTTATACGTTTGTAATTCGTCTTAACACGCCCGCGCCATACTTTATTTACGCGCTTGACAAGCCGATTTTCTATCCGGCCAGGCGTGATTTTGTGGAGCGCTTCGGCGAATTGTTTGCAACAGCTGAAGATAAAATTATCGGCAACGGCCCGTTTATTATCGAAGAATACTTATCGGACAGGCGTATACGGCTTATTCCTAATGAAAATTACTGGAACAGAGAAGACATAACACTTGAAGAAGTGACGATTTTAGTTTTGGATGCAGATTCTGCCCTTTCAGCGTTTCGCCGCGGCGAACTTGACATGATAAACATTCCCCTCTCACAAACTTCGGAGTTTTTAAGTGGTGAATCAAGGTTTATGACATCGCCTGTTAAGCCTTTTAAAACTGGCGGTATTGAGTGGCTTAATATCAATACAACGAGTGAAGAAAACATAATACTTACAAGCAGATATTTCCGCCGAGCGCTTAACTTTGCACTTGATCGTGAAGCTCTTGTCTACGAGGCGACAGATAGTGTCCATCTGCCGCTTATGCGTGCTGTTCATCCTAATCTGACAGGATTTTACGAAGGATATCCTATTGATGTTCTTACGATTGAACCGGACATCGAACGAGCAAGGGCGTATCTTGTTGCTGCAATGGATGAAACTTTAATTGCAAATGCTGTTGATGTCTACATCTCTATTAGAATTCCTGACAATCAAGCCGCGAGACGTATTGCGGAGTATTTAAAAAATGAGTGGGAGCGAATACTTGGCATTAATGTCGATGTTTTATCTCTGTCGTCAAATGCGCTCTTAGTAGCTATGCAAAACAGGGATTTTGATTTAATACTTGAAGCTGTTTACCCTGACTTTAACGACCCTTACGCATTTTTAGGACGATTTACCGGTCAGTTTGACAATCCGCGCTTTGACATGCTTATTTTAAATGCGAACGCGGCTGCGCAGCAGTTTGTGCGCTTTGCGTTGTTTTCGGAAGCTGAATATATTCTACTTGACGAATCGGCAGTAATCCCTCTTCTTACAAGGCAAAGAGCTTGGGCCATGCGCCCGACGCTTCGTAATTTCGACCGTTTCTACTACGGTGCAAGGTCAGATTTTAGGTTTTCGTTTTTTGAGTGAACAGAACAACCCATGGAGGATACACAATGAAAAAATTAAAAGATAATATGTCAAAATCAGAAATAAACTTTCTGCAGCTTTTGGCAGATGGATATCCAAGTCAAAGCGCTGCATGTACTGAAATTATTAACCTTTCTGCCATTTTGAATTTACCTAAGGGAACAGAGCATTTCATTTCCGACATACATGGTGAATATGATGCTTTTGATTACGTTATGCGTAATGCTTCGGGTGTCATTTGGGAGTATATCGAAGAGCTTTTCGGCGAAAGCATTCGTGAATCTGAAAAGCAGCAGCTTAACATGCTGTCTTGTTATCCTGAGCGAATGCTTGAAAAGGCATTAAAAGAAGAAAAAAACTTGGAAGATTTTTACCGGATTTCACTAATTCGAATGGTGCGTATTTGTAAGCGCGCAGCGTCTAAATATACCCGCTCAAAAGTCAGAAAAGCAATGGCAAGCGAGTTTATGTATATACTGGAGGAGCTTTTACATGAAGATTCTGACCGTATGCACAAGCATGAATACTACCATCAAATAATTAATCGCATTATAACGCTTGGCAGAGCGGAAGACTTTATTAAATCTCTTGCGGCGCTGATTTTACGTTTGGCGGTTGACCATCTGCATGTAATCGGCGATATTTTTGACAGGGGCGACGGCGCGGAGCTTATTATGGAATACTTATGTAGTTATCATTCAGTTGATATTCAATGGGGTAATCATGATATCAACTGGATGGGTGCGGCGGCGGGATCGTTCGCGTGCATTTGTAACGTAATCAGAATTGCGGCTCGGTATAATAATTTGAACACTCTTGAAGAAGGCTATGGCATAAACCTTGTACCCCTTGCGACTTTCGCTATGGAAACGTATAAAGACGACCCCTGTGACGCGTTTAAGCTTAATTTAACCGAGGAGCAGCGCGAACGCATGAGCACAAAAGATATTAACCTTATTACAAAAATGCACAAAGCAATCTCGATTATTCAGTTCAAAATCGAAGAAGCTGTTATAAGACGCAACCCCGGTTTCGAAATGGACGACAGACTTTTGCTTGATAAAGTGGACTATGATGAAGGTACGATTACAATTAACGGCAAGAAGTATAAAATGAAAGATACATATTTCCCTACTATTAACCCTGCTGACCCATCAGCTTTATCACAGGAAGAATGGGAAGTTATGGAAAAATTGGAGCGCAGCTTTTTAAATTGCGAAAAAATGCAGAAGCATATCCGCTTTTTGTTCAACAACGGCGGCATGTACAAAGTACATAACGGCAACCTTTTGTATCATGGCTGTATACCGATGAACGAAGATGGAGAACTTAAAGTCGTGCCGTTTGACGGAGTGCCGATGTATGGCGCAGAGCTTATGGACACACTTGAGAAAGCTTGCCGACAAGGTTATGCTCTTCGCGAAAAAGAAGATACTCGCGCAAAGCTTCGAGGGCTTGATATTATGTGGTACTTATGGTGCGGTGCGGATTCACCTCTTTACGGCAAAAGCAAAATGACAACATTTGAGAGACATTTTATCGAAGATAAAGAGACGCATCATGAAGAGAAAAACCCTTATTTTGACCTTAGAAATGACAGAGAGGTTTGCGTTAAAATACTTAAAAACTTTAGGCTTACGCATGAAAATTCTTGTATCGTCAATGGTCATGTGCCTGTTGAAGTTAAAAAAGGCGAAAGCCCGATTAAAGCAGGCGGTAAGCTTTTAAACATTGACGGCGGCTTTGCGAAGGTTTATCAAAAAGTTACAGGAATTGCAGGCTATACTCTGACTTACAACTCGCAGGGCATGGCACTTACGAGCCACCATTCGTTTACATCCGCAGAAGATATAATTAACAGCGAGCACTTAAGCGCTGTACCAAGAGAATACATAAGCCGTGATATTGCGCGTATTAAAGTGTTCGACACCGACGATGGCAAGCAAATAAAAGAAAAAATTGAAAGCCTGCAAATGCTAGTGCGAGCGTATCAAGAAGGTCTTATTAAGGAGAGGGAGTAGTCAAAACTGCTTTAAAATGTCATGATGCCCTACATCTACAAGAAAAATAATTGTATTATCTTCGTAATATCAAATAATTCTTACATCCATATTTGCGCTTGATTCAAAAAGCTTATCAGCACCTTGAATACGCTTTGTTCTCAAAGACGGATGTGTCGGATTTTCGGAAAGAAGGGACAACTTATTTGTAATTTGCTTCTTTTCATTTTCGCTTAATTTTTTATAATGCTTTTTGAAGTTTTTCGAGTAGGCGAATTGATATTTCATTAATCATCACCTTCTAAATCTGTAATCAATTCGTCTATGCTATTAAACACAGATTGTCTCCCGGCAGATATTTCTGTTTTAATATTTTCTACATCTTCAAGCATTTTATTTACATATACTTCGGGGTATACAACAACAGGCATGATGCAAATCATGCCGTTTTCTTCGAATATTTCAAGTTTATCTCCTGCTGAAAGCCCTAATTTGTCTATAAGAAGCTTTGGAATCGTCACTTGAGATTTTGGTTTAAGTTCGGCTATCATAAAAACACCTCCTGCGGTGAAAATTTTTAAACTATCTGTTTAAATTATAACAAATTATTAAGAAAGTATCAATGTCTCTCCAAATTTTGGATAGGACACATTAACACATTCAAATCCTTCAATGGTGATACCCTCTTCGCTCGTAAGCCCCGAAATCGCTAAACTCATTGCTACTCGGTGGTCGCCATGAGAAGTAACTGAGCCGCCCTTTAAGCGTTCGCCGTTGTTTCCGTTTATTATGAAGCCGTCGTTTGTCTCTTTAATGTCTGCTCCTAGCTTTTTAAGCTCCGAAGCCATCGCGCTGATGCGGTTGCTTTCTTTAACTTTAAGCTCCTCTGCATCTTTAACTATGCTCGTTCCGCAAGCGAATACCGCCGCGACTGCGAAAATCGGCAGCTCATCTATCATATTGCCGACAATTCTTTTATCGATTGAAGCTGCGATAAGAAGTGACGACTTTGCTTCAATATTGGCTATAGGCTCACCGTCTTGGCTATTAATCGGCGTTATTTTAATATCTGCGCCCATTTGCTTTAAAACGTTCAAAAGCCCTGTTCGCTCGTGGCTTATACCGACATTTTTAATTATAATATGCGAATTTGGCGTTATTAGAGCAGCGACGATGAAAAAGGCGGCTGATGAAAAATCCCCCGGAATGTTGATATTGGTTAGAGTTAACGCACTTTTGGGGATTATCGTTATCGTATTGCCTTTAACCGAAATGTCCGCTCCGAGCTGTTTCAGCATAACTTCTGTGTGATCGCGTGTTTTAATTGGTTCATGGATCGTTGTTTTGCCTTTAGCGTTGAGCCCTGCAAGAAGTATAGCTGATTTGACCTGTGCGCTTGCAACAAGTGATTCATGCTTAATTCCCGACAAGATTCTGCCCGATATTTCAAGCGCGCCGTTTTCACTTCTAATATCCGCGCCCATTTGGCTTAACGGCCGGATTATTCTGTCCATAGGGCGTTTCGATAATGAGCTATCGCCAATTATAACCGAATCAAAATTTTGCCAGGCTAAAATGCCGCTTAAAAGCCGCATTGTCGTTCCGCTGTTTTTGGCGTTTAACGGAGCGGTTGGCGCCCTAAGACCGTAAAGCCCTTTTCCGTGAATTTTGAATTCTGTTTCGCTAATTATGTCAATTTGCACGCCTAATTTGCGCATTATTTCAACCGTTGCTAAAACATCCGCGCCTGTTTGGATGCCGGAAACGCTTGAAACGCCGTCTGCTAAAGAGCAAAGCATAACGGCGCGGTGGCTTATTGACTTATCTCCCGGCACTTTAATTTCGCCGATTATTCCGTTTGACGGATTTATCTGTTTGATTTTTTTTTTCAAACTAATACACCATGCCTTTCCGCGAAAGGCACAAAACGGCATGAAACCATTG
>Ga0131853_10001401_pt1 | contig 43149 bp, 37 predicted proteins | sample TergutLab28metaG_FD_92764 | JGI IMG/M metagenome (GOLD analysis project Ga0131853, IMG submission 92764) | Labiotermes labralis P1 segment gut microbial communities from Petit-Saut dam, French Guiana - Lab288 P1 (version 2) (version 2) | ecosystem: Host-associated > Arthropoda: Insects >...
TCCGGCCTCGGTCGCTGCGGCGACGCGCTGCCGCGCTCGCGGTCGAGGTGGTGCCGGGTCGGGCGCCGTTGGCGGCTTGCGGTGGGTTCGTGGTGTGCTCGGTCGGTCGTGGTGGCGGGGCTGCCTACGCGGCGTCCCCGACGGCGTCCGGCCTCGGTCGCTGCGGCGACGCGCTGCCGCGCTCGCGGTCGAGGTGGTGCCGGGTCGGGCGTCGTTGGCGGCTTGCTGTGGGTTGGTGACGCGCTCTGCGCGGCGCTCCCGCCTGCGGTCGTGTCAGCGGCGCTTGGCGCCGAAGCGCCTCGAGCGGGTGGGCTGCTCGGGTGGGGAGACGCGGAAGTCCTGCTTGGGACGGGCGGTGACGGCGGCGAGGGCGTCGGACCACTGCTTGGCCGCCTTCGCGTCCAACGACGCGGGGGAGTGGGTGCCCTGGGTCGGGTCGGCGTGCCGGAGGAGCCCGAGGCTCTCTAGGGTCTCCACGTCGTCGAGGCGATGACGCTCGAAGAGCGTCATCAGGTGCCTCTCGCGCACGTCGGCGGGGAGGTCCTTGGTGAGCAGGGCTCGCAGTGCGGCGCCGAGCCCCTCGCGGCCAGGACGCAGGGCCGGCGGCTTGCCGGAGGTGACCATCGCCGACCACTTGCGGACGAACTCCTCGCCCGAGACCGACTCGTAGTGCAGCACCCCGAGTCCGGCCAGCGAGGCGTCGTCGTACGGCGCGATCTCGTCGTTCTCGTCGTCGACGACGTGGTGGAGCGTGATGTGGGCGGCGATGCCCGGGCGGATGCCGGACTTCCCGCGCACGTGACCGTTGAAGTACGACGAGTTCTTCGGCTGGTCGATCACGCCGAGGGCGGTCAGGAGGGCGAGGTCCTCCTCGCCGAGCAGCCGCTTGAACAGCGTCGGCGGCGCCTCGGCGCGGCGCTGCGCGACCGCCTCCAGCGGGGGCAGCCAGACGACCTCCGCGCTGCGGGGGACGCCGGCGAGCGCGGCGCGGTCGAGCTGGACCACCTCGTCGCCGTCGACGTGGAACAGCCAGGCCGCCGCCCTCACGTCGCGCAGCGCGGTGCGGACGGCGTTCGCGTTGAGCCGCTGGCGGGCGTTGAGCGCCTTCGGACGCGCGTCGTGCCACCAGGAGTCGTCGGCGGCGATGCAGGTGACGGTCGGCTGCGCGTCGAGCCACGCGCGGACCTCCGCCTGCCCCTCGCCCGCGGGGTCGTCGAGCACGATCACCATGTGGTCCGCGCCGCAGGCGAGGTTGCCGCTCACGAAGCGGCGCACGTTGGTGAGGTTGTCCTTGAGCGTGGTGACGGTGAAGACCAGGTCTCCGGCATGCGCCATGGCTGCGTCTCCTCGGTTTCCTCGGTAGGGCCGGTCAGCGCCGGCGTGCGCGACGATAGCCGCTGAGCAGGAGGCGTCCGAGCCGGCTGGAGCCGAGCCGGCGCACGAGCTTCTCGCGCAGCCGGTACGTCGGACGCAGGTAGGCCTTCTCGAGCGCCCGCTCGGCCTCGCGGAGCCGCTCGTGGAGGTGGTCGACCTCGTGCCGCGTCGCCGCGGAGTCGGTCAGCAGCGCACCGATCGCGGCGATGGCGGCCTCGGTGACTTCCTGCTCCTCCGGCGCGTCCGGGTCGGCCCAGGTGGCGGGGCTCGGTGCGCCGGCGGTGCCGCGCAGGTCGGCGAGGTCGCCGACGACGTCGTACCGGCGCGCGGCGAGCTCCTCGCACCACGCGTCCTGCACGCCCTGGACCCAGGGCAGCAGTCGCGTCGGCACCGACAGCCGCGGCGAGGTCGTACGACGGGACAGGGTCTGGTGGGCGAGCAGCTCGCGGACGAGGGGGCGGTAGTCGGCGGGCGGGAGGTCGGCGTTGACGGCCTGGTTGATCCGGCGGATGAGCGCGGTCTCGGGCACCCCGAGCGAGGGGTTGGAACGGTCGGTGCCGAGCTCCAGGTCGACGTCGGCGAGACCGAAGGCCGCCAGGAACCGCTCCCAGAGCAGGCCGGGCGGCGAGCCGGGCCGGGGGACGGTCACGAGGTGCACCTGCTCGGGCGGGACGTCGGCCGCCCAGCGCGCGAGGATGTCGGGGATCTCCTGGACGCCCCAGAACCACGAACCGATGCGCGTCGCCCGCTCGGGGTCGGCGACCTGCTCCAGGAAGCGCTCGTAGGACAGCGTCGCGCGGTGCTTGACGTTCTCCTGCCACTCGGCGGGGATCTGGCGCTCGAGGTCGCGCACGGACAGCACGACGTGCACCTCCGCGCCCTCGTCGCGGCCGAGCGAGGCGAGCGCGCGCTCGACCTGGGCCCGACCGGCGCGGGCGAGGATCTCGTGGCTGATGATCACCGTGTGAGCGCCGGGCGCGGACCGCACCTGTTCGGCCAGCCGGTCCCACGCGCCGATCGCCTGCTCCTCGAGGCCGCCCCAGGGCAGCTGCATCAGGTCAAGGGCCGCCAGGAAGTGCGAGTCGAAGCGCTCGGCCGGGTAGAGGATGCCGGCGTGGCGCAGCCGACGCTGGTTGTGGAACAGCACGTCCTGCAGGTAGGAGGTGCCGGTCTTCGGCGTGCCGACGTGCAGCAGGATGCGGCGGCTCACCGGGACACTCCTTCGATCGGTTCGAGCAGCAGGTCGATCGCCCGGTCGAGAACCGCACGGTCGGTCGGGAACGCGGTCGGCTGCGGTGCCGGTGACGGGAGCAGCGCGTCCAGCGAGCCGAGCACAGGGTAGCCCTTGGCCGCGAGGGCGGACCGCTGCCCGTCGGCGTACGACGCCAGCAGGTCCTGCCAGCGTGACGGGAGCGTCACGGGCCCGGTGGCGCGGGTCGCGCGGGGCAGCAGATGGTGCAGCAGCAGGTGGCGCCGACGCTCCGGCCCGGTCAGCACCCCGAGCGGACGGCCGACCCAGCGGGCCAGCTCCACGGCGGTCGGATCGACGGGCGGCGGTGCGGGGAGCCGGCGTACCCGCGCGGTGTCCAGCGCGATCACGGTGTGGCGCGGTCCGACCTCCTCGGCCACCCTGCCCGCGGTGCGGGCGAGGTCGAGCGGACGCGGGAGGTGACCCTCGGTGACGCGCTCGCCCAGCCACGCCCGCAGGCCGAGCCGGCCGCCGGAGACCGCGTGGTCGGCCCACGCGTGGACCGTCAGGGTGACGAGGTCCGCGCCGAGGACGAGGGTCCGTCGGCCCGTCCGGCCCCGGCGGAGACGCTGCTGTGCGGCGGTGAGGTACGCCGTCGCCCAGGGGTCGCCGACCATGCGCCAGCCGCGCACGAGCGGCAGCGGACGGCGTACGGGCTCCTCCGCCAGGGCCGCGAGGAAGCGGGCGAGCGGGCCGGACACGACCGGCAGCAGGTCGCGGGCCGGCAGGTCGGCGGGGTCGACGGCGGGTGGTCCGAACGGCCGTGGCGTCTCGTCGGCCAGCGGCAGGTCGCCGCGGTTGCGGTCGGTGATGCCGCCGCGCAGCAGCGCCGCCGTCACCGAGCCCGGTACCGGGCGGCCGCCGGCGGCGGCGTTGACCCTGCGCAGTGCCTCGAGCTGCTGCGCGGCGGGGAAGAACGGCAGGCTGGGCTCGGCCGGTGCGGCCCACTCGGCCCACGGAGTGGTGGCGCCGTCCTGCAGCGCGGCAAGCCACCCCCAGGCACGCTGAGAGGCCTGGGAGTCGGGTCGCTGCACGCGCCCAAGGGTATTCTGTCGACTCGCTCGTCCGTCGTCAGGAAGGTCCGTTGCGCACCGTGGCGCCCACTCCCCAGACCGGCCGACACGTCGTGGTCCTCCACGTCGGTGCGATGAAGACCGGCACGACCTACCTCCAGGGCAAGGCCTACGCCAACGAGGACGCGCTGTCCGCGGCGGGCGTCGACATGGCCGGCCGGCGCTGGGGCGAGCAGGTATGGGGCGTCCAGGAGCTGCTCGGCATGGGGCGCACCGACCCCGAGCTCGCCAAGCGCAACGCCGGCGCGTGGGACCGTCTCGCCGAGAAGATGCGGACCGCGACCCACCGCGTGTCGCTGCTGACCATGGAGTTCCTGGCCTTCGCCGACAGGCGTCAGGCGCAGCACGCGGTCGAGACGCTCGAGGGCTGCGACGTCCGCGTCGTGCTCACCGTCCGCGACACGGCGGCCGTCGTTCCGGCCCTCTGGCAGACCACCGTCACCAGCGGCGGTACGACGCCCTGGCCGCGCTTCCGTGCCGCCTTCCGCCTCGCCACGCGGGGCCGTGGCAGGGGAGCGGCCGTGCTGAGCCGCCTCGGCGCCTCGAGCGCGCTGCGCTTCGAGGAGGCCGTCAACATCGCGCGGATGCTCGACGTGTGGACCTCCGTCCTGCCGCCCGAGCAGGTCCACGTGGTCGTGGTGCCCGGCCCGGACGCGCCGCGCGACCGGCTGTGGCGGCTGTTCTGCGAGGTGCTCGAGATCGACCCCGACGTCGCCGACGCCGAGGGCGACAACCCCAACGAGTCGCTGGGCTATGCCTCGGCCGAGCTGGTCCGCCGGGTCAACGCCGCGATCGAGGTCGAGCACATGCGCCACCAGGCGGTGGTCAAGAACGACCTCGGCCACCACACCCTCGGCAACCGTCGCGGCATCGAGGAGCGCGCGCGGCTCGACCGGCCGACGCTCCGGGCGGCCCTGCGCTGGAACGACACCGTTCGCCGCGCGATCCGCCGCTCGGGCGTGGTCGTGCACGGCGACCTGGCCGACCTGCCGGTCGAGCCGCTGCCGGGCCACTCGGTGGAGGACCGCCACGTCACGCCCAGCGACGACGAGATCCTCGAGGCGGCCGCGGCCGGGCTCGCGCGCCTCGTCCGGCTCACCCGCCGGCGCACCAAGCGGCTGATGCGGCCGGCGCGCGCCCGCGAGTTCCGGCAGGCGCTCGCGGACCAGGTCGTCGGCGCCGAGGGCTGGGCCGACGCGGAGGATCCGGTCGGTGCGGCGGTCGCCGACCTCGTCGTCTACTCACGCGGCCTCATCGAGCTGCGCGACGTACGCGACCGACGCAAGCGCCAGGAGCAGCGCGAGGCGCGTCGCCGGCGACGCGAGGCGAAGAAATCTGCATCTTCTCGGCGTGTCGAGTAGAAATTACACGATTGTAGTTACTCGGAAAACCTTCACAACCACCTGTGACTGATGTGAAAGTTGCTTCTCGTGTGAATCCTTCCCCTCACACGATGGAGCAGAACGATCATGTCCGAGCAGCCCTCGTCGCGCGCGCTGCGCGCCAGGTTCATCACCGTGTGCCAGCAGGTCCTGGCCCTCGCCGCGGTCCTCGCGGTCCTCACGCCCGCCGCACGCACCGTCACCATGGACGTCCGGCCGATGCCGCTGGGCGGTCACGCCTCTGCGGCGGCGGTCTCCGGCGGCGGCACGGCGGGCCTGGCGGCGTACGTCCGGTCGTCCACCGCGGCGATCGCGGTCCCGACCGCACCGGTGACCCCCACCGTCAAGAGCTACCAGCTCACCGCGCCGCGGGGAGCGCGCCTCGCCCCCGGAGCGATCCGCGTCACCACCCGCCGTACGACGCAGGGCTCGCAGATCACGACGCGGTCCCTCCCGGTCAAGGGGTACGGCGGGGTCGGCGTCACCTGGGCGCACGCGAACGCCGCCGTGCCGCAGTCCGCGATCACCCTCGACGCGCGCACCCTGAAGGCCGGCAGGTGGTCGGCCTGGAGCACGATCGGCTACGACGCCGACCAGGGCCCGGACGCCGGCACGGCCGAGGCCCGTCACGAGCGCCCGGGCACCGACCTGCTCATGGTCGGGCACGTCCAGCGCGTGCAGGTGCGGGTCGACTCCAGGCAGGCCGCTCCCGCCGACATGCAGGTCGCGGTGGTCGACCCGGGGACGCCGAAGGCCACGCGCATGGAGCGCCCCGCGCTGAACACCGCCGACCTCGCCGCGAGCCCGTCCGGGGGCCGGCTGATGCGCACGACCACGACGACGGCCACCGAGACGCCCGGCTACACCGCGCCCCCGAAGGTCACGCCGGAGCCGAAGATCTACACCCGCGCCCAGTGGGGGGCGAACGAGGCGTGGCGCGACAAGCCCTCGCTGCACTACGGCGACGTCCAGGCCGGCTTCATCCACCACACGGTCCAGGCGAACAACTACACGCGGGCCGAGGTGCCGGCCATGATCCGCGCCGATTACTACTACCACACCCATACCCGGGGCTGGAGCGACATCGGCTACAACTACCTGATCGACCGGTTCGGTCGCATCTGGGAGGGTCGCTACGGCGGCATCACCCGCGACCCCGTCGGCGCGCACACCCTCGGCTACAACAGCGACTCGTTCGCCGCGTCCGCGATCGGCAACTACCAGATCACCAGGCCCTCGGCGGCCATGGTGAAGGCCTACGCCTCGTTGTTCGCGTGGAAGCTGTCGCTGGCCGGCATCAGCGCCACCGCGACGCACCAGTACGTCACCTCGCGCTACTTCAACGCGATCAACGGTCACCGCGACGCGGGCCAGACGCTCTGCCCGGGCCAGTACCTCTACGCCAAGATCCCGCAGATCCGGCAGATGGCCAAGGCGGACCAGGCCTCGTGGGCCGGGCGCAACCTGCAGTCCAACCTCGTCGGCAGCGCCGGACCCGACATCGTCGTGCGGCGCACCACCGACGGCGAGGGCTTCATCCTGCCGATCAACGTCAGCTCGGCCGGCGTACCGACGCTCGGCAAGGCGGTCGACACCGGGATCGACCTCAGCGGCGCCACGACCGTGCTGCGGGTGGGCGACTGGGACCGCGACGGGTACGGCGACCTGGTGGTGCGCCGCAAGGCGGACCCGCAGGACCTCTACCTCTACCGGGGCATGGGCAACGGCCACTTCGCCGCGCCGATCCTGATCTCCAGCGCCATGAAGGGCATCCAGATGCTGACCGCCGTCGGTGACTTCACCGGCGACGGCTACCCCGACCTCATGGGCGAGACCAGCACCGGCGCCATGGAGATCTTCCCGGGCCGCGGGACCAACGGCGTCGGCGCCGGCTACGCGGCGTACCCGCACATCCCGGTGCGCAAGATGCTCGGGGTCGGCCGGTGGAACGCCGACGGCGCCCCCGACGTCATCGTCCGTACGACGAGCAGCGCGCTGACCGCCTACTACGGCAACGGCCCCGGCGGACTGGTCGGGCACCAGGCGCTCTCGCTCGACACCTCGCCGTACAACCAGATGGTCGCGGTCGCGTCGGCCAACTCCGACGGCCACACCGACCTCGTCGCGCGGGACGCGAGCGGACGCCTGTACGTCCTCCCGGGCACGACGAGCGCGAAGTTCAAGCCGCGCATCAAGCTCGGCTACGCGAAGGGGTACAACCTGTTCGGCTAGACCGACATGTCACAGGACCGGTCCTGGTCGCTCAGGCAGGGAAGCGGTCCGTGGCGCGCTCGGCGATGTTGATCGCCTCGAGCCGCTGCGGGTCGGCCCGGGCGACCAGGACCAGGGAGCCGCCGCGCACGAGCGGCTCGAGGAAGGTCGCGAGCCCCGGTGGGGAAGCCGGGTTCGCGGTCGACAGGAGGCGGCCGCCGTCGGTGAGGAGACTCCCGGCGGCGGCCGCTCCGATCAGCGCCTCCTGGCTGCTCGTCCGCCCGTCGAGCGCGGTCGCATCGTCCGCGCCGACCGGCGGGTCGTAGGGCACGAAGGCGTCCGGCTGGCTCCAGATCTCCACGCCGACGTCGTGCACGCCGCCCGGCACCGGATCGGCGAACCGCACGCCCAGCGGCAGCAGCGAGCACGCCAGGACCTCGACGGAGCCGGCCACAGGTGCCCAGGCGTCGAGACCGCCGGGTCCGCACACGACGGCCTGCGGGGCGTCGGAGTCGGTGAGGACCAGGCCCGCGGTCCAGGCCGCGCCGAGGAACACCGTGGACATCCAGTGCGGCGGCAGGTCCACGCGGATCGTGTCGCCGCGCTCGAGACCGAGCTCGTCGACCAGCAGCGACCCCGCCTTCGCCACCCAGTTGGCGTACGTCGTCACCGACAGCTCGACCCGCTCACCGGTCGTGTCGTCGTAGAACGTGACGAGCGGGCGGCCGGCGTCGTGACGGAGCCGCTCGGCGAGGACGTCGGCGAACGTGGAGTGTGGGGACATGGCCCGACCCTACGGGCGCGCCGACTGGTTCCACCGATCCCTCGCTACTGCGCGACACCACACGGGCGCGCTGGCGGCGTTGGGCACGCTCGATGGTGCAACCAGACCGCCGTCGCGCGCCCGCCTTGCCATCACGCCCGTCTGGTGCCGCGCAGCTCATGCGAGGGATCGGTGGCTCCAGGCTAAGGTCTGCGCCATGTCGAGCATCGACGGCTTCTGGGCCGTGGTCCCGTGTGGTGGTGCCGGAACCCGGCTCTGGCCCCTGTCGCGCTCGGGGTCGCCGAAGTTCCTCCACGACCTCACCGGCAGCGGCCGCACCCTGCTGGAGCAGACCCACGACCGCCTCGCGCCGCTGGTCGAGGACCGCTTCCTCGTCGTGACCGGGGACGCGCACAGCGAGGCCGTGCGCAAGCAGCTCACCTCGCTGGAGGAGTCGGCCGTCTGGGCCGAGCCGTCGGCGCGCGACTCGATGGCCGCGATCGGGCTGGCCGCCGCGGTGCTCGAGCGGCGCGGCGCCGAGGTGATGGGCTCCTTCGCGGCCGACCACGTCATCGACGACCCGCAGCTGTTCGGCGAGACCGTGCGCCGGGCCGTGGCCGCGGCCCGCGAGGGCTGGCTGGTCACCATCGGCATCGAGCCGACGTTCGCGTCCTCGGCCTTCGGCTACATCCACCAGGGCGAGGCGCTGCCCGGCCTCGAGGGCGCCCACCGTGTCGTCGAGTTCGTCGAGAAGCCGTCGGTCCCCGTCGCGGAGGAGTACGTCGCGACCGGCCACTTCCGCTGGAACGCCGGCATGTTCGTCGTACGCCCGACGGTGCTGCTGGACCTGCTCGGCGAGCGCGATCCCGACTTCGCGGCGACGCTGCGTGCGATCGCGGCCGACCCGACGCGGCTGCCCGAGCTGTGGGAGACGCTGCCGCGCATCGCCATCGACCACGCGGTCGCCGAGCCGGCTGCCGCGGCCGGCCGGGTGGCCGTCGTACCCGGCGCCTTCGGGTGGGACGACGTGGGGGACTTCGACTCCCTCGCCGGCCTGATCGCCGACCGGCACCAGCTGGCGGTCCTCGGCGACGCGGGCCTGCTGCACACCGACGGTGCCACCGGTCTGGTGGTCCCCGGCTCGGGGCGGATCGTGGCCGTGATCGGTCTCGACGACGTGGTCGTCGTCGACACCCCCGACGCCCTGCTCGTCACCACCCGCGACCGCGCCCAGGACGTGAAGTCGGTCGTGGCGGCCCTCAAGGACAAGGGCCGCCAGGACCTGACGTAGCGAGTGCTACTGGCTCATCGCCGCGCCGCCGATGGGCTCGGGGGCGTCGGTGTAGGGGTACTTGTTCATGAAGTCGGCCAGGGCGGCGCCGCTCGGGGCCGAGCAGTACTGCCAGACGCCGAGGGACTTGTTGTTGCCGCCGGCGGTCCAGTGGCTGAAGGCGATGTGCTCGCCGGCCGGGAACGTCTTGTGGCCCTTGATCTGCTGGATGTCCTTTGACGTCCACGGCACGGCCTTGAACGACAGCCGGTTGTTGGTGTCGTTGGCGTCGAGGTCCTTCGCGATCGCCTGGATCTGGTCCATGAACGTGCTGTTCTTGGCCGCGGTGTCGTCGTACCAGAGGATGGTGAAGCCGTGCTCGAGGTTGTGCACGAGCACCTCGAGCGGGAGCGTGTCGGAGGCGGTGTAGAACCGCTGGTCGATCGGCGCCGGCGCGATGCCGGGGACGTTCCAGTGCTTGCCGAACGCCGGCGGCGCGTCGTCGTAGGTGACGGTGGTGCCCTCGGGCACGTGCTGCTGGGCGGCGGTGGCGGTGCGGGTGACGACCGGCTTGCAGACCGAGGCGGCGGCGCCGATCTGGTCCAGCGACTTGCCGCGGTACTTCTGGTTGTCGATCCAGCCCTTGATCGGCTTGTACGCCGCCGCGCCGATGATGACCACCGCGACGATCACGCAGATCGTGACGATGACCGTGCCCTGCCGGTTGCCCGCGCGCCTCTGCTTGCGGCGGATGTCGTCGATGACCTTCTGACGGTCCGTCCGGTCGGACTTCTTGGGCTTGGCCACGGGGGATTACCTCGGGTCTGTAAGGGCGATGGTCGCGGTGAGTCTACGGAGTGTGTGGGCGAAGTCGCAGGCCGGCGCCCCCTGCGGACACCTGGACCTGCCAGCCGTGCGCGAAGGCCACGGCACGTACGGCGTCCCCGCGCTCGTCCGGGCACGTCATCTCCGCGTCCCCGACGGCGGACGGTGCCGCGCCGATCGCGGCCAGGGCCGTGGCGAGGTCCGCGGCCGCGGCCGGGCTGCCGAACGGTACGGCGTCGCCGGGGTCGCCCACCAGCGCTCGTACGACGGCCTCGCGGGCGCCGTACCCGAACATGTCGGCGCCGTCCGGCCGGATCAGCGCGGTCGCCCCCGGGCCGTCCTCGCCGGCGGGGAGGACCAGGTCGCCGCGGCCGCGCACGACCGCGAAGGGGCGGCCCGCGAGCTTGCCCTGGGCGAGCTCGGCGGCCGAGGCGATCTCGTCGGCGACGGCCGGTGCGGTGACGACCAGCGGGTTGCCGTGGGCGTCGACGCGGCCCTCGAAGCTCTCGACGACCGCCAGCCCGGCGGCGCCGATGGCGATGTCGGTCTGGCCGTCGCGCCAGGTGCGGCCGGCGGTGTCGGTGACGACGACCCCGACGTCGACGCCCGCGCGCTCGGCGATCGCGCGGCGTAGCGCCCGTGCCGAGGCGTCGGGGTCCTCGGGCAGCAGGACGACCGCACCGGCCGCGACGTTGGAGCCGTCGACCCCGGCCGCCGCCATGGTCAGCCCCAGCCGGTTGCGCACGATCCGGGTCGGGCCGCGGCTCGCCACGACCCGGGTCGTCTCGGCGTCGATCCAGCGCTCGCGATCGCCCTCGACCACACGGCCCTCCGCCTTGCTGACGACCTTGCTGGTGACGACGACGACGTCGCCGTCGGCGAGCTCGACGAGCGGGAGCAGCACGCCCACGAGGTCCTCGCCCCGCCCGATCTCCGGCACCCCGTCGGGGGCCCAGACCTCCAGCATCAGACCAGCTCGACGGCGGCGGCGGCCATCGCCGCGGTGGCGTCGTGGTCGGTCATCATGAGGGGCACGGCGGCGCAGGCGATGCCCGCCGCCTCGACCCGCTCGACCTGGGCCGCGTCGCGCTCGTCGACCAGCCAGCCGTCGAGGACTCCGCCCGCGCTGCGGGCGCCGTAGTCGAGCGCGACCCCCGCCGCGCTCACCTCGACGCCGATGGAGGTGAGCATCTGCTCGGCCATGCCGCGCACGTGGGAGGAGCCGACGATCGGGGAGAGGCCGACCACCGGAGCCGACGTCGTACGGACCGCGTCGCGGATGCCGGGGACGCCGAGGATGGTGCCGACGGAGACCACGGGGTTGGACGGCGGCAGGACCAGCAGGTCGGTCTCGAGGATCGCGTCGAGCACCCCGGGCGCCGGCGTGGCCTGGTCGATGCCGACCGCGACGACCTTCTCGGCCGGGACCTCGGCGTGCAGCCGCACCCAGTACTCCTGGAAGTGCACCACCCGCATGCCGCTCGGCGACTCGGCGTCCGCCACGGCGACGTGGGTCTCGACGCGGTCGTCCGACATGGGCAGCAGGCGCAGCCCCGCGCCGTACGTCGGGGTGAGCCAGCGCCGGCACAGCGCCTCGGTCACCTGGGAGAGCGGGTAGCCGGCCTCGAGCATCTGCGTGCGGACGAGGTGGGTGGCGATGTCGCGGTCGCCGAGGCCGAACCAGGTCGGCTCCACGCCGTACGCCGCCAGCTCGTCCTTGGCGCTCCAGGTCTCCTCGCGGCGGCCCCATCCGCGCTCGGGGTCGATGCCGTCGCCGAGGGTGTACATCACGGTGTCGAGGTCGGGGCAGACCTTGAGGCCGTGGATCCACCAGTCGTCGCCGGTGTTCGCGATGACCGTGACCACGGCGTCGGGGGAGACGCGCGGGAGCGCTCCGGTGCGGATCCCGTGGAGAAGACCCTGGAGGAACCTGGCCCCGCCCATACCGCCCGACAGCACGGTGATCCGCCGGAGGGTCCCGTCGGGGGCGGTCGACGCGGATGATGCACTCTGCATGGGGACAACTCTGCCCGACGCCGGGACAACCTCCCGGATGTGGTCCCGACGAAGGGACGTATAGCAGGTTCGGGGTTGACTTCACGCGTATGACATGCGTGTAATTTCACCAGTGTCCTTCTTCGGCGTGGCCGGTTGACACCGACTCGGGGGAGAAGCACACCAACAGGCAGCGGAACAGCCGTTGGGGTCGAAAGGGGCGGAACCGTGAGGGAACTCTTCCTGGTTGAGGCAGAGTCCGACGAGGTCGGTTGGCAGGAGCGCGCGCTCTGTGCGCAGACCGACCCTGAAGCATTCTTCCCGGAGAAGGGCGGGTCGACGCGGGAGGCCAAGAAGGTCTGCCAGACCTGCGAGGTCCGGGTCGAGTGCCTGGAGGCCGCGCTCGGCAACGACGAGCGCTTCGGCATCTGGGGCGGGCTCTCCGAGCGTGAGCGTAGGAAGCTGAAGAAGCGAGCGGTCTGAATCGGTGTGAGATAGGACCGGTCGGCGCTGGTTCGACCGGCTCACCCTCGTCCACGTAGGGTGATCGGTCGTGTCAGCGTCGAACGGCGCCGGTGTTCCGGGGCCACAGGTCTCGGTCCTATTGGTCAGCCACGACGGCTCGTCGTGGCTCAACCCGGTTCTCGCCGGGATCGCCGCCCAGACGGCGCCCGTGGCGTCGGTCGTCGCGGTCGACACCGGCAGCACCGACGGCAGCGCCGACCTCGTCGAGCAGGCGCTCGGCGCCGGCAGGATCCCGGCCGCGGTGCTGCGGGCCGACTCGGGGACGTCCTTCCCGCAGGCCGTCGCCCACGCCGCCACCGCGCTGTCCGAGAACGGCCACCACCCGGAGTGGCTGTGGATCCTGCACGACGACGCGAACCCGGACCCGAGCGCCCTCGCCGAGCTGCTGGCGGCCGCCGAGGAGAACCCGCAGGCCGACATCCTCGGACCGAAGCTGCGCGAGTGGCCCTCGCTCAAGCGCCTGCTCGAGCTCGGCGTCACCATCAGCGGCACGGGCCGGCGCGAGACCGGCCTCGAGCACGGTGAGTACGACCAGGGCCAGCACGACCAGGTCCGCGAGGTCCTCGCCGTCAACACGGCCGGCATGCTCATCCGTCGTACCACCTTCGAGGAGCTCGGCGGCTTCGACGAGCAGCTGCCGATGTTCGGCAACGACATCGATCTCGGCTGGCGTGCCGCGTCCGCCGGCCACACCACGCTCGTCGTGCCGCGCGCGATCGTCTTCCACGGCGAGGCCGCCCACCGCGGCGTACGCCGGACGGCGCTGACCGGTCGGCACACCCACTTCCAGGAGCGGCGGGCGGCGCTCTACACGCTGCTCGCGAACTGCCGCGGCGGCTGGCTGCCGTTCCAGGCCCTCCGGCTGGCGATCGGCTCGCTGATCCGGATGGTCGGCTTCCTGCTCGTGCGCAGCGCGGGCGAGGCCCTCGACGAGCTCGCCGCCGTCGGCTCGGTGCTGTCCCGGCCCGGCCAGATCCTCGCCGCGCGGCGCCGCCGTCGCGAGGCGGCCGCCGGTCGCGCGCCCGACCGTGAGCGCCTGCGCCGGCTGCTCGCGCCGTGGTGGCTGCCCTACCGCCACGGACTGGACTTCCTGACCGACCTCGTCGCCGCGGCCACGAACCAGGCAGCGGACGTCGCCGAGCGACGCCGGCTCGCCGCCGCCGAGCGCGACCCCGCGCCCGTGGTGGCCCGCCACCGCGAGGGCGAGGAGTTCGAGGACACCGGCTGGATCGTCAGGTTCTTCACCAGCCCGGTCGCGATCGTGATCGCCCTGATCGTGCTGGCGCTCGTCGTCGGCGCCCGCAGCGCCTTCGGCAACATCTCCGGCGGCGCGCTGTCGCCCGCGCCGACCGGTCGCGGCACCTGGTGGGCGCTGCACCTCGAGAGCTGGCACGCCATCGGCTTCGGCAGCAGCGTCCCGGCGCCGCCGTACGTCGCTCCGCTGGCGGTGCTCGGCTCCATCTTCGGGCCCGGGTTCACGATGTCGCTGCTGCTGATCGGGTCGGCGCCGGCCGCGCTGTGGGGCGCGTGGCGCTTCCTGCGCGTCGTCGCCCGTCTCATCTCGCCGCACGGCGCCAGCACCTGGCTGCTGCTGTGGGCCTCGACGACCTACGCGCTCGTGCCGTTGGTCGCCGGCGCCTGGGGCAGCGGTCGATGGGGTGTCGTGGTCGCCGCCGCGCTGCTGCCGTGGATGGGCCACGCGGCGCTCGGCTTCGCCGACCCCGACGCCGAGCGGCGCTGGCGCGCCACCTGGCGGGCCGGGCTGCTGCTGGCGCTGCTGACCGCGTTCGCACCGATGATGTGGTGGTTCTTCCTGCTCCTCGCCGCGGTCGTCCTCGGCGTCGCGGCCGCGGTCGTGCGCTCGGTGATCCGCGACCGCTCGGTGTGGGGCCCGCCGGTGGCGGCCCTCGGCCTGCCCCTGCTCCTGCTGGCTCCGTGGTGGCTGCCGTCGCTCTGGAAGGGCGCCTCGGCCGGTGTCCTGCTCGACATCGGCCGCTGGCCGACGCCGTCGACCGACGGCCTGTCGCTGATCGCCGGCCGCTTCGGCGACGTCGGCGCGCCGTTGTGGCTGGGCCTGATCCTCCCCGTGCTGGCCCTCGTCGCGCTGATCCCGCGCTCCACGCGCATCGGCGTCGTGGTCTGCTGGCTGGTCGCGGCGGTGGCCGCCGTGCTCGCCGTACCGATGGCGCACATCTCGATCGAGCTGCCCGGCCTCAGCCACCAGCAGCCCGGTCTGGGCGCCCTGATCCTGGTCATGGGCGGCGCCTGGCTCACCGCGATCGTGCTCGGCTCGGTCGCGCTCCGCGAGGTCGTGCTGGCCAAGGTCGTCCAGGCGGCGGTGGCGGTGTGCGGCATCGCCGCGATCGTCGTACCGGTCGTCGGGCTCGGCTGGTTCGCGGTCGGCGGCGGCAACCAGCTCCAGGCCGGGCCGAGCAACGGCGTGCCGGTCTTCATGCAGCAGCAGGCCGAGAGCGGCGACCAGTACGGCATCCTCGTGCTCCGCGGCGACGTCGCGAAGGGGCTCGACTACCAGGTCATCCGGGGCGACGGCCCGACCGTGGGCGAGGACGAGATCGAGGCGCTGACGCCGGCCGACCCGAAGGTGCACACCCTGCTGCAGGCCCTCGTCACCGCGCCCTCCGCCGCCGCGGTGCAGGACCTGAGCGATCGCGGCATCCGCTACATCGTGCAGCCCGCGCCCGCCGACGGGTCGATCGCGCAGCGACTCGACGCGACCAGCGGGCTCGAGCGCGCCAGCACGGCCAACCGCGAGACGCGGGCCTGGGAGATCGTGCACCAGCCGCCGGCGAGCTCCGTCGAGGGTCCGCACGACTGGCCCCGCATCATCCTGCTGGTCGTCCAGCTGGTGGCCGTGGTGGTGGTCGTCGTGCTCGCACTTCCCCAGATCCGAAGGAGTCGGCAATGAGTGAGCCGCGCTCGAGCCGCAGGGCCGATCGCAACGCCGCCGCGCCGGGCCGCAGGGCCGGCGGCGGTGGACGCCGCCGTGTGGACGTGGTCGTCGCCCTCGCCATCGCGCTTCCGGTCGTCGTCGCGATCGGCATGGGCTCGATCGGGTCCGGCCCCGACACCGCCGCCCACGGCGGCAGCCCGACGCTGACCGGGCTGACCTCGGCGTCGCTGACCTGCCCCGGCCCGGCCGGCAAGCAGGCCGAGCCGGTCGTCGTCGCCCGCGCCCCGCGCGTCGCGGGGGGACCGGTGACGGTGCGCTCCAGCGGCTCGGGCACCCGCCTGACGAGCAGCAAGCAGGTCACCGCGACGCCCAGCTCTCCGGCCTCGTTCGCCGGCCCCGGGCCGACCGTGCTCGACGCGGAGGGCGCCTCCGCGCCCGGCCTCGTCGCCGGCCGGCGCGAGCCCGCCGCCGCAGCGGCGTGCTCGGTCCCCTCCTACGACCAGTGGTACGTCGGCCTGGGCGCCTCCGCGATCAACGACTCCGTCCTCGTGCTGACCAACCCCGATCCCGGCCAGGCGGTGGTCGACACCGAGCTCTTCGGCACCAACGGGCCGATCAGCGCCGACCAGCTGCGCGGCATCGTCGTCCCCTCGCACGGCGTGGTGACCGTCGACCTCGCGAAGAAGGTGCCGACCCGCGCGACCTTCGCAGCCCACGTCCAGGTGTCCCGCGGCCGTGTCGGGGTGAGCGTGGAGCACCGCTACGACCGGCTCGGTGGGGCCAAGGTGGTCAGCGACTACGTCCCGGCGCTGGACGGCGCCTCGACCGACCAGTCGCTGGTCGGTGCGCCCTCGCAGACCAAGTCGCTCCTGCTGGCCAACCCGGGCAACAACGAGGCACGCGCGACCGTGCGGGTGCTGACCTCGAGCTCGGTCTTCACCCCGACGGGCACCCAGCCCGTCGTCGTACCTCCGCAGTCGGTGGTGCGCGTCTCGATGGGCCACGTGGTCCCGCCCTCGGCCGCCAAGGGCATGCTCGGGCTGGTCGTCGACTCCGATCACCCGGTGCTGGCCACGACGCGCGGGATGGTCGGCGGCGACATGAGCATGGTCGGGGCCTCGCCCACGATCACCGGACCGACGGGTGCCGTCGTGCCGGACGGCCCGACGAAGCTGGTGATGGCGGGGGCCGCGCGCGCCGGCGTGGTCGACCTGACCGCGACCGACGCCAAGGGCCACACGCTGCTGAGCAACAAGTCGGTCGACGTCGCACCCGGCCGCGGCGTCTCGGTCCAGCTGCCCAAGGGAGCCGCGGTCGTCACGCTCGACCCGCGGAACACCTCGATCCAGGCGAGCCTGGTCACCCTGGCCAAGGACGCCAGCTCGGTCGTGCCGATCCGCGACACCGTGGTCCACGCCGAGGTCCCGGCCATCCGGCCGCATTGAGCCGACCTGCGCGAGCAGCTGTCGGGGTGGGCTACTCCGCGTCGTCCTCGGCGTAGCGGGGATCGACCTCGCTCGGTGCGATGCCGAGCAGGTCGGCGACCTGCTCGACGACGACCGTGAGCACGAGCGCCTCCATGTCCGTGCGGTCCGGGCAGCGGTGCTCGATCGGACGGCGGAAGACCACCAGCCGGGCCGGCGCGCCCTTCTGGGCGTGGACCACGGACGCGAGCGGCACCTGGCCGGAGTCCCAGTCGTCGGGCAGCACGGGGATGTCCTCGACGGCGTACTCGATGGGGCCGAGGTGCCCGGCCCAGCGCTCGTCTATGTCGCTGACGACGTCGAGCACGGCGCGGTCGAAGGCCTGACGCCGCAGGCGGGGCAGCGGAGGGTGGGTCGCGAGTGCCGAGGGGAGCACCGCCGGACCCCGCTGACCGCGCCCCCGACGGTCGCGTCGTCGGGCCGGAAGATCCATGACCGCGAGCCTATCCGCCTCCATGAGGGCCGAGGGGTAGCGTTCGCCGCGTGAGTCTGGCCCGGCGTTGTTCCCGCACCGCGTGCGCGCGTCCCGCGGTGGCCACGCTCACCTACGTGTACGCCGACCAGACCGCCGTGCTCGGCCCGCTGGCGACGTACGCCGAGCCGCACGCCTACGACCTCTGCGAGTTCCACAGCGAGCGGCTCTCCGCACCCCGCGGCTGGGAGGTCGTGCGTCTCTCGCTCGGCACCCAGGATCCGCAGCCCAGCGAGGACGACCTCCTCGCGCTGGCCAACGCGGTCCGCGAGGCGGCCAAGCCGATCAACCCGCGCCCGATCGAGGCGCCAGCCCAGGAGACCGGCCGCGAGGTCGCCCGTCGGGGCCACCTGCGGGTGCTCACTTCCGACTGATCCACTAGGGTCCGGGCTATGCCCAGTGGCACCACTTCCACGGACAACCTGGCCTCCGTCTTCAAGGCGTACGACGTGCGCGGGACCGTGCCGGACCAGCTCGACGAGGACCTGGCGCGCGCCACCGGCGCGGCGTACGTCGAGGTGCTCGGCGTCGATGCGCTGGTCATCGGCTACGACATGCGGCCCAGCTCGCCGGGTCTTGCGGGGGCCTTCGCCGAGGGCGCGTCCAACGCCGGCGCCGACGTCACGATGATCGGGCTGGCCTCGACCGACCAGCTCTACTTCGCGTCGGGTCACCTGAACCTGCCGGGTGCGATGTTCACCGCGAGCCACAACCCGGCGCAGTACAACGGCATCAAGATGTGCCGCGCGCTCGCGCAGCCGGTGGGCATGGAGAGCGGCCTGGCCGAGATCCGCGACAAGGTCGCGGCCGGGGTCTCGACCGCCGGTGGGGCGCGCGTGCCGGGCGGCATCGGCGAGACCGACGTCCTCCAGGCGTACGCCGCGCACCTGCTCTCGCTCGCCCCCGTCACCGGCCGGCGTCTGAAGGTCGTCGTCGACGCCGGCAACGGCATGGCCGGCCACACCGCTCCGGCGGTGTTCGAGCGGATCAGCGACCAGGTCGAGCTCGTCCCGATGTACTTCGAGCTCGACGGCACCTTCCCCAACCACGAGGCGAACCCGATCGAGGCCGACAACCTCGTCGACCTGCAGAAGCGGGTGCTCGCCGAGAAGGCCGACATCGGCCTGGCCTTCGACGGCGACGCCGACCGCTGCTTCCTCGTCGACGAGCGGGGCGAGGCCGTGTCGCCGTCGACGCTGACCGCGCTGATCGCGGCCCGTGAGCTCGCCAAGGAGCCCGGCTCGACGGTGATCCACAACCTGATCACGTCGCGCGCGGTGCCCGAGATCGTGAAGGAGAACGGCGGCACCCCGGTCCGCACCCGCGTCGGCCACTCCTACATCAAGGCCACCATGGCCGAGACGGACGCCATCTTCGGCGGCGAGCACAGCGGCCACTTCTACTTCCGCGACTTCTGGCGCGCCGACTCCGGCATGCTGGCCGCCCTCCACGCGCTCGCCGCGCTGGGCGAGACGGACCGCCCGCTCTCGCAGCTGCTGGCGGCGTACGAGCGCTACCCGCTCAGCGGCGAGATCAACTCGACGGTCGCCGACCAGGCGGGCGTCCTCGCCGCCCTCGAGGAGAGGTACGCCGGCCAGGACGGTGTCGAGATCGACCACCTCGACGGCCTGAGCGTGAGCCACCCGGACTGGGCGTTCAACGTGCGCGCCTCCAACACCGAGCCGTTGCTGCGGCTGAACGCCGAGGGGAAGGACGAGGCGACCATGGCCCGAGTGCGCGACGAGGCGCTGTCCGTCATCAGGGGCGAGCGATGAGCGCGCCGCAGGTCTCCCCGGGCCTGCTCGCGATCATCGTGTGCCCCGACTGCCACGGCTCGCTCCGGCTGACCGAGGCCCCCGAGCTGGTCTGCACCTCCTGCGGCCTCGCCTACCCCGTCACCGACGGCATCCCGGTGCTGCTGGTCGACGAGGCCCGACGCCCGGCCTGAGTCGAGGAGGACGCACGTGAGCTGGTTCGACGAGTCCCGGCTCGACGACGAGCGTGCGCTGGCCACGGCCGACGTACGCCTCCGCACGCTGGCCGAGTCCGGCGCCCGCGTACGACGCGAGGTCGGCGAGGCCTCCGAGGCGATCGCCACGGCGGTGTCGCGCGCCTTCGAGAGCCGTCCGCGCGCGGTGATCGCCGCCGGTCCTGACTCACGCCTGCTGCGGGCCGTGCTCGAGCCGGTCTGCCCGGTGCCCTTCGTCGCGTGGCCCAACCCGTCGTTGCCCGGGTGGGCCGGGAGCCTGGACCTCGTCGTCGTCCTGGCCCCGGACGGCGGCGACGCCGGGGCGGCGTCCGCGGTCGCCGAGGCGGTCCGGCGCGGATGTCAGCTCGTGGTGGCCTGCCCGCCGGAGTCGCTGGTGGCCGAGCACGTCGGGTCGCGGCGGGGCACCGTGCTGCCGGCGTCGACCGGCGACCAGCTCGCGATCGCGGTGGCGATGCTGAGCTTCCTGAACCAGGTCTCGCTCGGTCCGGTCGCCACCCCCGACGCGGTCGCGGAGGCCCTCGACGGAGTCGCGATCGACTGCTCGCCGCGCCGCGACATCTCGATCAACCCCGCGAAGATGCTGGCCATCGCGCTCGCCGACGCCAACCCGCTGGTCTGGGGCGGCTCGGTGCTCGCGGCGCGTGCCGCGCGGCGGGTGGCCGAGTCGATCCGGCGTACCTCCGGGCGGGCGGCGCTCGCCGGTGACGCCGAGCACCTCCTGCCGGTCGTCGAGGCGGCGCGCCCTCGCACCGTGTTCGACGACCCGTACGCCGACGGCGACGGAGACGGCGACCGCCGGCCGGTCCTCGTGGTGCTCGACGACGGCGCCGACGAGCCGGTCCTGCTGGAGCAGCGTGCGCGCCTGGAGGAGGCGGCGGCCGCGCAGCAGGTGCGGATCGAGCGGGTCGCGACCGATGCCGACGGCGAGGTCGCGCGCTACGCCTCGCTGCTGCTCAGCGGCACCTACGCCGCCGAGTACCTCCGGCTCGGGCTGGTCGACGACTGACGCTGGCACGGGCCCGGTGAGGCCTTCGCAACACGACCGCCCGAGAATCCTTCCTGGTCCGATGGGTACGGGCCGCCGATGCAGCTCCACCGAACTCGGCGGCGGACGACTGAGCGCGATCCCTGGCTCGACAACGCCAAGATGATCCTGGTGACCCTTGTGGTGGTCGGCCATGCCTGGACGATGTGCTCGGCGGGGACCGCGCTGTGGGACCACATCTACTCCTTCCTCTACGCCTGGCACATGCCGGCGTTCGTGATGATCAGCGGCTACCTGTCGCGCGGGTTCGTGTGGAACCGGGTGCGGATCATGAGCGCCGTCCGCACGCTCCTGGTGCCCTACGTCATCCTGGAGTGCCTGCTGGGGCTGTTCCGCACCTACGTCGGTGGTGAGCACCTGGGCGCGTGGGTCGTCCACCCGCACTGGCCGATGTGGTTCCTGTGCGCCCTGTTCGCCTGGCGGATGCTGACGCCGGTGTTCCGGGCGATGCCCAGGCCGGTCGCCATCGGCGTCGCGGTCACCGTGAGCGTGCTGATCGGCTGGTCGTCGTGGCAGATCTTCGACGTCGCCCGGATGCTGGGGTTCCTGCCCTTCTTCGTGGTGGGCCTGTGCGCCAGCAAGCGGGCGCTGGAGCTCCTGCGCACCCGCGTCGCGAAGGTCGCGGCGGTGGCGACGATGGGCCTCACCTGGTGGGCCACCGGCAACATCGACGTGTGGGCCCGCGCCGACTGGCTCTACTACAACTCGACCTACGCCGAGCTCGACGTGCACGGCTGGACCGCCGTACCGACCCGTCTGGCGGTGCTCGCGCTGGGCCTGGCGTCCGGGCTGGCATTCCTCGCGCTCGTTCCGCGCCGTGGCGCCGGTTGGTTCACCGTGATGGGCAGCCAGACGCTGATCGTCTACCTCTTCCACGGCTTCTTCATCGAGTCCGCCCTCTACCTGGGCGCGGCCGCTCCGGTCCAGGCCCACCCCCTCGCCGCGTGGTTCGTCATGACCGGCGCCTGCGTGCTCGTGGCCCTCGCGCTGGCCAGCCCGTGGGTGTCGGGGGTGCTCGGCTGGGTCGCAGACCCGGTGACCCGCATGAAGGGCCGGTTCGAGCACACCCTGGACCTCGCGTCCGCCGCGGACAGCGAGCTCGAGATCCCCGACTGGGTGCCGGACGAGATGGTCGAGGAGCTCGCGCTCGCACCCTCGGGACGCGGCTGACGCGGACGCCCGGATGGCTCGCCGCGCACCTCGTGGCGTCGTTCCGCCCTGGGACACCACGCGTTCATCGCTAGGATGCCCGGCGTGACCCGGGGACCTGAGCGCACCGTGCTGACGTACGGGACCTTCGACCTCTTCCACATCGGCCACCTGAGGCTGATCGAGCGGCTGGCGGCGATGGGCGACCGGCTGATCGTGGGCGTCTCGACCGACGAGTTCAACGCGACCAAGGGCAAGACCTCGGTGGTCTCCTACGAGGATCGCGCCGACATCGTCTCCTCCATCAAGGGCGTCGACCTGGTGCTGCCCGAGGAGGGCTGGGACCAGAAGGCGCGCGACATCGAGGACAACGACGTCGACGTGTTCGTCATGGGAGACGACTGGAAGGGCAAGTTCGACCATCTCGGCGAGCTGTGCGAGGTCGTCTACCTCCCGCGCACGCAGGGCATCTCGAGCACCGCGATCAAGCAGATGCTGAGCGCGTTCGACCCGGTCCACCTCGACGAGCTGCAGAGCGCGGTCACGACGCTGACGAACCTGCTCACGCACTATCGCGACCTGGGCTGACGGCCGGCGCGAGGGCGATTCGTCGTCGCTGCCACGTGAAGCCGTTGACATCGCCTACCATGGCAGCGTGATGTCATCCCCTCGCGTGTCCTGGCTCCGGCTGGGTCTCCTGGTGGTCCCGCTCGGCCTGGCCGGGCTGACCGCTTGCGGCAACGGCTCGGGCGACGTCGCCAAGGACCCCGCAACGCACAGCTCCTCGCCGGCGGCATCGGGCGCCGCACTTCCGGCTTGCAGCGACGTCTGGAAGGCCGGCGGGACGATCCCGAAGACCTACCGCGGCTGCATGGACGGCGCGACCACGGTGCCTGCCCACAGGCAGCCGTGTGCGTCGGGTCAGGTCATCGTCACCTACGCTGACAGCTACTACGGAGTGCTGGGCGGACCGGTCAACCCGGTTTCCGGGGGTCTGAAGAACAGTGCAAAGTACCGGTCTGCGACCGGGGCCTGTGATTGACGCGGGTCACATCGATCTGTGGGATCGGCCGCCTGCGTGTCTCGGGTGGTCGGCTGGGAGACGTCATGACGAAATCTGATGGGGGAAACATGAAGCGATTCGCCACTGTGCTGGTCGCCGCCGTCTCGACGGTCGCGCTGTCCGGCATCGGACAGGCGGTCGGCAACGAGGCGGGAGCGGTCGCTTCCGCACACCACGGCTCGCAAAAGACGACGGCCAAGAAGAAGTGGTCGGCGTACCAGGTGAAGTCCGGGGTGATCTTCAACGACCCGCGGGTCAAGAAGCGCCAGGGCGTCGTGCTCCGCAAGGACGTCGCCGCGATCGACCACGCGCCCAAGAACTCGCACATCTACGCCGTCTCGTGGAACTTCTACCACGCGCCCGGCATCCTCGACGCGCTGATCCGCGCCCACCGTCGTGGTGTCAGCGTCCGGTTCATCACCGCGCGCGAGCTCAAGCACGCCAACTTCGGCACCCTCAAGCGGGCCCTGAACTACCGCAACAGCCGCCGTCCGGCCGGCATGCGCAGCTTCGCGAAGACCTGTGACCACTCCTGCCGCGGCAGCGGCGGCTCGATGCACGCCAAGTGGATCGCGATCAGCCGGAGCGGCTCCTCCAAGGACGTCGTGATGGAGGGCTCGCACAACTTCACGGGCTCGGCGGCCTCGAACCAGTGGAACGACTGGTACACCGTCGTCGGCAACCAGAAGATCTTCAACGCCTACGTCAGCGTCTTCGCCGAGATGGCCAAGGACAAGAAGGCCGGCCCGGTCCAGGTCAGCGGCCAGGGCACCGGCAACCGCATCGCGTGGTTCTCGCCCCGCGGAGGCAAGGGCGACCTGGTGATGCAGCTGCTGGACAAGGTGAAGTGCGGTGGCTCGAAGGTGGCCGGCTACAACGGCCACACGATGATCCGCATCGCCTCCGCGGTCATCCAGGGCAGCCGCGGCGACCGGATCGCCAACCGGATCCGCACCCTGAACAACCAGGGCTGCAACATCAAGGTCATCTACACGATGGCGCCCAACCGGGTGCTCCAGGAGATGGGCAGCACCCCGGTGCGCCACCTGGCCTTCGACAGCAACGGTGACGGCGCGTACGACACCTACCTGCACATGAAGGCGATGACGATCGTCGGCCACCTCGGCAGCAACACCAAGGCCCACACCGTGTTCAACGGCAGCGCCAACTGGTCCGGCATGGGCGAGGTCTCCGACGAGCAGGGCATGGTCATCAACGACAACCCGAGCCTCGAGCACAGCTACACCACCCACATCAACACCCTGTTCGGCGTGGCGGTCCGTCCGCGCGCGATGAACCGGGCCCTGATGCGGCGCAACGGGATCACCGATCCGTACCAGAAGATCCGGTCGCAGCTGATCGGCTGATCGACAGGGTCGGATCCGACGCACCGAGCTCGCGCGAATGCCGCGAGCTCGGTGCGTCGGCTTTTAGCATCGAGAGCGGCCAACCGAATCTTCCCCTTCAACGTTGGGAGGCCGTCTTGTCGTCCGCAACCCCTCGTCGCGGTCCGAATCTCTCCCGCCTCGCCCTGCGCGTCCTCGTGCTCGGCGTCGTGGCCGTTGCGGCACTCGCGGTGCTGCAGGCGCAGCCTCCCGGCCGGCTCCGGCCGGCGGACCAGTCGGTCGGCGTACCGACGGCGCCACCGCCGCGGAAGGTCGACGGGGTCGCCCGGGCCGTTCCCGGTCTGACGCAGGTCTCGGCGGGCGGCGACTACTCGTGCGGGCTGGGCAGCGGACGGATCGAGTGCTGGGGACGCAACGTGTGGGGCCAGGTCGGAACCGGCCGCAAGAGCGGCCCGGTCACCTCGCCGCAGCAGGTCGGCGGCTGGGCGGACTGGAAGCAGGTCACCGCCGGCGGCGCCACCACCTGCGGCATCCGTACGACGGCCCGCACCCTCTACTGCTGGGGCCTGGACAACAAGGGCCAGCTGGGCAACGGCAAGACCGCGGTCAGCCTCACCCCGACGCGCGCGCCCGGCAAGGACTGGAGGACGGTCTCGCTGAGCTGGTTCCACGGATGCGGCATCCGCGGCGTGGGCCAGCTGCTCTGCTGGGGTGACAACAGCTACGGCGAGCTCGGTCGCGGCAACACCAGGACCGCGCCGAAGATGGAGGCGCTGCCCGGCAAGTGGCTGAGCGTCTCGACCCAGGGCTGGAGCACGTGCGGCATCAAGGCCGACCACTCGCTGTGGTGCTGGGGGCGCAACGTCCTCGGCGGCCTGGGCACGGGCAGCTACGCGACGAGGACCAAGCCGACCCACATCGGCGGGAACACCCGCTGGCGCGACGTGGCGCTGAGCTGGACCCACGCGTGCGGCGTCCACGAGGACAAGTCGGTCTGGTGCTGGGGTCGCAACGACGTCGGTGGCGTCGGTGACGGGACGACCACCACCCGCAACCGGCCGACCCGCGTCGCCGGCGGGCTGCGTGCCCGCAGCGTCTCCGCCTTCGAGGGCGGCGCGTGTGCCGTCTCGGCCGCCGGGCCGACGTACTGCTGGGGCGACAACCACTACGGCCAGGTCGGCGGCAGCAAGAACTACTACACCAAGCCGCGGCGCCGGGCCGGCAGCTACCAACGGCTGAGCTCGGGCTGGTTCCACACGTGTGCCGTCGGCGCGAAGGTGACCTGCTGGGGCGCCGACGACCAGGACCAGCTCTCCGCACGGCCGCTGCCGCGCACCAAGGGCCGGCCGCTGACGCAGGCCCAGCGCGACGAGCGCGCTCGTCAGCCGATCAGCTTCCGCATCGCGACCTACAACGCGCTCGAGGAGGCGCACACCGGTCCCTACCACGACGCCGACGGCTACGCCCCGACCCGGCTGCGCAACGAGTGGGTGGTGCGCACGATGATCAACCAGGGTCTCGACGTCATCGGCATGCAGGAGACCTCCACCGAGCAGGTCAGCCAGATCCTGCGTGCCGCGGGACGGAGCCGCCTGGCCGCGTTCCCGGACCCGGCGAAGGACAAGGTCTACCCCGAGACGTCGATCTTCTGGAACCCCCAGAAGTTCGCGCTGGTCAAGACCGGCACGATCCGAACGATGTTCCGCGACAAGCCGCTGCCGCGGCCCTTCGTGAAGCTGCGCGACCGTCGTACGGGCCGTGAGCTCTGGGTGATGTCGATCCACAACGCCGGCTGGAACAGGCCGGAGAAGCGCAAGGTGGCCGAGCGCGCACAGCTCGCCAAGATCGCTCACCTGCAGCAGTCCGCTCCGGTCTTCTACGTCGGCGACTTCAACGAGAAGCAGCCGGCCGTGTGCCGGGTGCTGAAGCAGAGCACGCTCAGCAGCGCGACGGGTGGTCACGTGACCGCCTCCGGCAAGTGCGTGCCGCCGCAGCACATGCGGATCGACTGGCTGTTCGGCCCGTCCACGACCCAGTGGTCCGGCTATCAGTACAGCCGCCAGCCGATGGTCCGGCTGACCACAGACCACGGCGTGGCCTCGGCATCGGTGCGGGTACCCTGACCGGGATTCCCGGCGCCCGCCGACCGGCGGGCGCACCACCGAACGCTGCATCCAGGAGGGTCAGTGGCGAGCCGCCTCGTGCTGCACCTCGGTTCCATGAAGTCAGGCACCAGCTTCGTCCAGAACGTGCTCGGTCAGAACAGGGAGCGGCTCGCCGAGCAGGGCGTGCTGTTCCCCGGGCCGCGCTGGCGGGCCCAGGTCCAGGGCGTCCGTGAGCTGATCGGGGCCGGCGGGCCGAAGCAGGAGCCGATCCGGCCGGACGGGCCGTGGCAGCGCATCGTCGACGAGGTCAACGCCTGGGACGGTGTCGCGGTCGTCTCGATGGAGTTCCTCGCCCCGCGCCCGCGGGTGAAGATCCGCCAGCTCATGGCCGATTTCCCGGACACGCAGGTGCAGGCCGTCCTGACCTGCCGCGACCTCGGCCGCAACGTGCCGGCGATGTGGCTGGAGTCGGTACAGACGGGCGGCACCACCGAGTGGCGCGACTACCTCGAGGGGGTGCGCCGGCGTACCAGGGAGCGCGCGGCGCGCAACTTCTGGAAGCACCAGGACATCCCGGCCATCGCCGAGCGCTGGGCCGGAGAGCTCGGCCAGGAGAACCTCACCCTCGTCACGGTCCCGCACAAGGGTGCGGCGCCGGACCTGCTCTGGCGGCGCTTCGCCGAGGCGGTCGGGATCGACGCCGAGGGCTACGACCTCAAGGTCCGGGCCAACAAGGCGATCGGGCTCGCGTCCGCTCTGGTCCTGCTCCGCATGAACCAGTCGTACGACGCCGAGGCCGGCCAGATGCCGCCGCACTACGACGAGTTCGTCAAGCACAAGCTGGCCAAGCGCGGGCTGGCGCTGCACAGCGACCGCGAGCCCAGGCTGGGGCTGAGCGCGTCGTGGGTGGCCAAGGAGGCCGACAAGCAGGTCAAGACCCTGACCGGCGCCGGCTACCGCGTGGTCGGCGACCTCGACGAGCTCCGTGCCACGCGCGTTCCCGGGATCCACGCCGACGAGGTGACGCAGGAGCAGCTGATGGACGCCGCCGTGGCCGCGCTCGCGCAGTCGGTCGAGTCGTGGGCGGACAACGAGCGGCGGCTGCGCCGCCGGCTGAGGAGGGCACAGGCATGAGGTGGGTCCCACGTCGCGGAGCTCCCGTCGGCGGGCAGGACGGCCGCAAGCGCGACCAGGAGCCGCGCCCCCGCGCCACACCGCCCGGCGAGCTGCCGCTCGTCGCGGCGATCACGATGGCGCGCGACGAGGGTCCGATGATCCGGCACTGGGTCGACCACTACTCGCGCCAGCTCGGTGCCGAGAACGTCTACGTCATCGACGACCACAGCAGCGACGGCTCGACCGAGGACCTGGCGTGCCGGGTGCTGCACTTCCCCTACCTGAACAAGTACGGCTTCGAGCAGTCCCGCATGGGGCTGGCCAACTCCCTGAGCGCCGGCCTGCTCTACGCGTACGACGCCGTGCTGTTCGCCGACGCCGACGAGTTCGTGGTCGCCGACCCGAAGTCCTACTCCGGCCTGCGCGAGCTGGTCGCCGCGCGTCCCGACCGCGACGCGCTGGGCGTGCTCGCCTACAACGTCGTGCAGGACCTCGCCAACGAGGCGCCGCTCGACTTCGGCCGCCCGCTGCTGGAGCAGCGGGCGTGGGCGAAGTTCGTGCCGCTGATGTGCAAGCCGAGCCTGAAGTGGGAGCCGGCCACGTGGGCCCGCGCGTCGCACGGCATCAGGACGCCGTACGAGATCGACCCCGACCTGGTGATGTTCCACTTCAAGTTCGCCGACCGCGACCAGCTCCTCGAGCGCGCCGGCCACCGCCACCACCTCAACCGGACCGAGGACCGCGCCCGCAACACCAGCTGGGCCAAGTCCGGCGACGAGATGGTGCAGCTGCTCGATGAGGTGAGCGCCGCGCTCGATCCGGCGCAGGCGGAGCCGTTCCGGCCCAAGCAGCGCCTGCTCAACCGCACGGTCCAGGTCCGTGGCGAGGCGTGGAAGGCCGTCGGCGACGGCCAGATCGAGGCGATGCACAAGCGGCCCTTCTGCAAGATCCCCCAGCGGTTCGCGGGGCTCGTGTGACACGGATCCGCATCGAGCAGGACGGCATCGCGCTCTCGGGCGAGCTGCTTGCGGCGTACGACCTGGTGGTCGAGGGGCGCCGGGTCTGGTCGTTCCGCCCCGCGACGGCGGGGGAGCGGCGCGAGACCGAGTCGGATGTGAGCGAGTGGTGGGTCCCGTGGCCGCAGCGGCTGAGCCGCTTCCTGTGCGGCACCGGCGACATCGAGGTCCGTACGCCGGCCGGCGAGACGTGTGCCGCTGCCGAGATCCGCTTCGACGACACCGAGGGTCGCGTCGCGGTCGCCGACGAGCAGGGCCGCCCGCTGATCCTCGACTCCAAGGGCCGGGTGACGCGCCCGTTCGACGAGGACGCCGAGAGCGCCGAGGGCCTGCTCGCGGCGACTCGCGCGGTCCTGGACGTCATGAGCGAGGCCGGCTTCCAGGCCTTCCTCGCCTACGGCACCCTCCTCGGCGCGGTGCGCGAGGGCGGCTTCATCGGGCACGACAACGACGTCGACATCGGCTACGTCAGCGAGCTCAGCAGCCCGGTCGAGGTCGTCCGCGAGTCGCTGCACCTGCAGCGCGTGCTGACGCAGGCGGGCATGGGAGTCGAGCGCTACAGCGGCGCCGGCTTCCAGGTCCACGTGCGCGGCGAGGACGGCGGCCTGCGCGGCCTGGACGTCTTCGGGGGCTACTGGGACCGCGGCCGGCTCGCGTTGCTCGGCGAGATCCACACCCCGTTCGAGAGGGAGTGGATCACCCCGCTGACCACCGTCGAGATGGCCGGCCACGTGTTCCCCGCCCCGGCCGCGCCGGAGCGGATGCTCGAGGCGATGTACGGCCCGGGATGGAAGGTCCCCGATCCGACGTTCGTCTTCGACAGCTCGTGGGGGCGCGAGTACCTCAGCCGCTGGTTCCGCGGGATCCGGGCCGGCCGCAACCAGTGGAACGCCCGCTACAGCGGGGCGCTCCACCGGCGACCGCCGGTCGTCCAGCACGCCGTCGCCGAGCTGGTCCACGAGCTCGAGCACCCCGGCGCCACCGTGATCGACGTCGGCTGCGGGCGCGGCCAGGACGCGGCGTACCTCGCCGAGCAGGGGCACCCGGCGATCGCGCTGGACTTCGCCCCGCGCGGCGCCGCGCTCAACCTGGAGCGGGCCCAGGAGGCCGGCTGGCCGATGGAGTTCCACACGGTCAACCTGCTCGAGCTGCGCCAGTCGCTGGCGTGGGGCGCGCGGCTGAGCCGCGAGATCGAGGGACCGCGGGCAGTGCTCGCGCGCCACGTCGTCGACGCCACGTCGCGGCGCGGTCGCGAGGGCCTGTTCCGGCTCTCGTCGATGGCGCTGCGCGCGGGTGGACGCCTCTACCTGGAGTTCTTCGCCGCCGTCGACGAGGAGGCGCCGCGCCGTACCGAGGACGCGCTGGTCGAGGAGATCGTGCCCGACCGTCTCCGCGCCGAGATCGAGACGTACGGCGGCACGGTGGCCGACGTCTCCTACAGCGAGCCCGGTCGGCGCGAGCTGTACGCCGAGACCGTGGAGTGGCACCCTCCGCCGCGGGTGTGCCGGATGGTGGTCCGGTGGAGCGGCGCGACGTGAGCACGAGCAGGCCGAGCAGATGGAGGCGACGATGAGCAAGGACGATCCCGACGACAAGGGCTACCCGGTCACCGGTCGGCTCCGCAAGGTCGTGGGCCTGACGCGCCTGGAGAGCCGGGTCCGTCAGCTCGAGATCGAGCTCGACGAGTACCGCCAGTCGCACGTGCGCCTGGCCGAGCTGATCGACCTCGTGCAGGAGCTCCTGCTGCCGGTCGCGCAGCAGGACGGCGAGAAGGTGGCGCAGCTGGTGCGGCGCTACTCCGACGAGCTCGAGGACTGACCGTGACGGAGGCGGCGATGGGGACGGCGACCGACCGCGTCTTCATCCACATCGGCCTGCCCAAGACCGGCACGACCTACCTGCAGACCCTGGTCTGGAGCAACCGCGACGCCGTCCAGGAGGCCGGTCTGCTGCTGCCCGGCCGCGAGCGGCGCGACCACCTGCTCGCCTCGATGGTGGTGCGCGGCGACCGCAACGTCGTACGTCGCGGCCCCGGTGCCGCCGAGGCATGGGACCGGCTGCGGGCCGCCGTCGCCGACCATCGTGGGACCTCGCTGATCAGCCACGAGTTCTTCTGCTCGGCGAGCACCGCGCAGTGGGATCGTCTGGTCTCCGACCTCGCTCCGGCCGAGGTCCACGTCGTCGTCACCGCGCGCGAGCCGCTGGGGCTGTTCGTCTCGAGCTGGCAGGAGTCGCTGAAGAACAGGCACACCGAGGCGCTCGAGGACTACGGCCGCACGGTCTCCGACGACCCCACGGTCATCTGGGACTGGCGTGCCCTCGACCTCGGCCTCGTGCTCGAGCGGCTGCGGCCGGCCGTGCCCGACGACCGGGTGCACGTCGTCGTCGGCCCCGGCCCGGGCGAGCCGCGCAGCGAGCTGTGGCGGCGGTTCGCGGCCGTCGTCGGGATCGAGCAGGACGTCCTGGACGCCGAGGCGGGGTTCGCCAACTCCTCGATGGGCGTCGTCGAGGCGGAGCTGCTGCGGCGCGTCAACGGCCACCTCGGCGTCCTCGGGCCGGCGTACGAGCGGGCGCGGTGGATCCGCACGCTGCTCGCCGACCGGCTGCTGGTGCGGCCCGACGCGGAGCGGTTCCGGCCCGCGGACGACCAGGTCGCCGACGTACGGGCCCGGGGGGAGCGGGCGCTCGCGCTGCTCGCCTCCGGTCGGTACGACGTGGTCGGCGACCCTGAGCTGCTGCGGGTGCCGTCCGACGTACCTGCCCGTCGCCACCCCAGCGAGGTGACCGACGCCGAGCTGCTCGACGCATCGGTCCGGCTGAACGCGACGCTGCTGCAGGAGGTGCGCGCCCGCACCTACCGGCTGGAGGAGACCGAGGGCGAGCTCGAGCGGCTCCGTCGGCAGGAGGCCGCCCGGCCCTCGGTCCGGGTGCGCCGAAAGATCGCTCGCATGCGGGCCCGCTTGTAGGGTGGGGCCTTGTCATGCGCGGGAGATCCCGACGATGCGCAGATGCGCCGCAGACGCCATCCCGACCACGAAGGACCTTTCACGTGGACTACCAGGTTGCTGACCTTTCCCTTGCCGAGTTCGGCCGCAAGGAGCTGACCCTCGCCGAGCACGAGATGCCCGGCCTGATGGAGATGCGCCGTCGGTACGCCGACGAGCAGCCCCTCAAGGGTGCGCGCATCGCCGGCTCGCTTCACATGACCATCCAGACCGGAGTGCTCATCGAGACGCTGACCGCGCTGGGCGCGGACGTCCGCTGGGCGACCTGCAACATCTTCTCCACCCAGGACCACGCCGCCGCGGCGATCGTCGTCGGCGAGGGCACCCCCGAGGACCCCCAGGGCACCCCGGTCTTCGCCTGGAAGGGCGAGACGCTGGCCGAGTACTGGGACGAGGCCGAGAAGGTCTTCCGGTTCACCGACGAGGCCGGCAACGCGGTCGGCCCGAACATGCTCCTCGACGACGGCGGCGACATCACGCTGCTGCTCCACAAGGGCGTCGAGTTCGAGAAGGCCGGGGCCGTCCCCGGCCAGGACTCCACCGACAACGAGGAGTTCAAGGAGGTCCTCCGGGTCCTCGACCGCAGCCTCAAGAACGACCCCAACTACTGGACGAACATCGCCGGCGGCATCAAGGGCGTCACCGAGGAGACCACCACCGGTGTCCTGCGCCTCTACGACCGCTTCAAGGAGGGCTCGCTGCTCTTCCCGGCGATCAACGTCAACGACTCGGTCACCAAGTCGAAGTTCGACAACAAGTACGGCTGCCGCCACTCGCTCATCGACGGCATCAACCGCGGCACCGACGTGATGATCGCCGGCAAGACCGCGGTCGTCTGCGGCTACGGCGACGTCGGCAAGGGCTGTGCCGAGTCGCTGCGCGGCCAGGGCGCCCGCGTCATCATCACCGAGATCGACCCGATCTGTGCGCTGCAGGCCGCGATGGACGGCTACGAGGTCAAGCGCCTCGAGTCGGTCGTCGACTTCGCCGACATCTTCATCACGACCACGGGCAACTTCGACATCATCCGGGTCGAGCACTTCAAGGCGATGAAGAACCAGGCCATCGTCGGCAACATCGGTCACTTCGACAACGAGATCGACATGGCCGGCCTCGCGAAGATCGAGGGCATCGTCAAGGACGAGATCAAGCCCCAGGTCCACCAGTGGATCTTCGCCGACGGCAAGAAGATCATCGTGCTGTCCGAGGGTCGCCTGCTGAACCTCGGCAACGCGACCGGCCACCCGTCGTTCGTCATGTCGAACTCGTTCACCAACCAGGTGCTGGCGCAGATCGAGATCTTCACCAAGACCGACGAGTACCCCATCGGCGTCTACGTGCTGCCCAAGCACCTCGACGAGGAGGTCGCCCGCCTCCACCTCGACGCCATCGGCGTGGAGCTCACCGAGCTCAACCAGGCCCAGGCCGACTACCTCGGCGTCCCGGTCGAGGGCCCCTACAAGAGCGACCACTACCGCTATTGATGGGCCGAGCGTGTCGCCGCTGATCGACGCCTCCGCGTGCTTCAGCGGCCGCCCGGCGTCGGCGGCGACACGCTGCCGGCCTCGCTGTCGAGGCGTTCCGGGGTCCAGCGCTCCTGGCGGCCAGACGTAGCAGCTCATCGGGCAACACGAAGCCCCCGGCCACTTGACCGGGGGCTTCGTCGTACTAGATCGGCTGTTCGCGGAAAACGCGTGCGAGCGACCGTAGGGAGCTTGCGACCGGAGCGAGCGACGCGCGTGCTTTCCGCGACGCCGATCGTCTGGCCGCCAGCCTGCCTCGCGCGGGCACCCAGCTCGACTGCGTGCGCGGCAGCGTGGGCGAGCGAAGCGAGAACACGCTCGCGCCCGACTAGTTGTTGGTGAAGGCCGGCAGGTAGGCGCCGGACTGGCCGGAGGCCATCGGGTGGTAGCTGGTGTGGAGGTCCAGCCAGTTGGTGGAGTGCAGCCAGGCCGAGCCGTCGCAGATCTCGTGGCCGTTGGCGAAGGCCGAGCGGACGTCGGCGAAGGCGAAGTTGGCGTGCGCTCCGACGGCGGTCGAGATGACGCCGTCGAGCACGTCGGCGGCCTCGTTGATCTTCGTGCGGTCGTCGGTGGAGAGGCCGACGCAGCTGGACGACTTCGAGAGGTCGTAGAACCGCGGGTAGCCCAGCACGACGACGTGCGCGTTCGGGGCATGGGAGCGGATGTTGTTGTAGACGGTGTTGAGCAGGCCGGGCAGCGTGGACTTCATCGCGGCCTCGGCGGTGTTGAGCTCGCTGACGCAGGTCGAGGTCGAGTAGAGCACGCAGTCCTCCATCGTGCTCGCGAAGCCGATGTCGTTGCCACCGATGGTGATCGAGACCAGCGACGTCGAGGAGCTGAGTGCCGAGATCTGCGAGGACGTGACGTCGGTGGTCTTCGCGCCGGTGCACGCGACGAAGGAGAACGACGAGGGGGCGTGGGCGTTGGCCCACAGCTGTGGGTAGGCGTTCGGGCTGCGGTCGCAGGAGCCGCTCTCCGAGCCGGCGCCGACCCCGGCGGAGTAGGAGTCGCCGAGGGCGACGTAGTTGACGGTGGCGGCCGAGGCCGGGGAGGCGAGGAGCCCCGTGAGCAGCGCGATGAGGGAGGCGAGGGCGATGGGAGCCCCGAGACGCAAGCGAGTCATGGATCGCAGCGTGGCGCAGTGTGAGCCAGAACACATGCTCTCGAGCCCAAAGATCTCGCGGGTCGAGACGGACGGGGGTGGCGCCGGGCGGGCCGTCGCATGCCTACGATGGGCCGCGTGACTGAGGCGGCGAGCCCTTCCAAGGGGCGGGTGCTGGTGGTGGACGACGACGCCCCGCTGGCGGAGATGCTCGGCATCGTCCTGCGCCAGGAGGGCTTCGAGATCCGCGCCGTCGAGCGTGGGGACGCGGCGTTGGCCGCGTTCCACGACTACCGCCCCGACGTCGTGCTGCTCGACGTGATGCTGCCGGGCAAGGACGGCATCGACGTGTGCCGCGAGATCCGGGCGGAGTCCGGCGTACCGATCGTGATGCTGACCGCCAAGGGCGACACCCTCGACGTCGTGGCCGGGCTCGAGTCCGGCGCCGACGACTACGTCGTCAAGCCGTTCAAGCCCAAGGAGCTGGTCGCCCGCATCCGCGCCCGGGTACGCCGTACCGACGCGCCGGTCTCGGAGACGCTGACGGTCAAGGACGTCTCCATCGACGTCGCCGGGCACCGCGTCGAGCGTGACGGCGTACCCCTGTCGTTGACGCCGCTGGAGTTCGACCTGCTGGTCTGCCTGGCCCGCAAGCCGTGGCAGGTGTTCACCCGGCAGATGCTGCTGGAGGAGGTCTGGGGCTACCACCACGCCGCCGACACCCGGCTGGTGAACGTGCACGTCCAGCGGCTGCGTTCCAAGGTCGAGCACGACCCCGAGCATCCCGAGATCGTGCTGACCGTGCGCGGGGTCGGTTACCGGGCCGGTGGCTCCGCCTAGGCGCCTGGCCGTCGGTCGCCGCGCAGCGACCGGCGCCGTACGCCGGGCGCTCACCGTCTGGCGTCGCTCGATCCAGGCCCGGGTGGTCCTCGGCACCGTGGTGATGTCGGCCGTGGTGGTCGTGGCCGTCGGGTGGCTGCTGCTCACCCACACCCGCGACGGGCTGCTGCGCCACCGCGTCGACGTGGCGGTGGGCGAGGTCAACAGCGACGTCGACGACGCCACGACCCGGCTGGACGCGGCGTCCGGCACCGAGGTCGACGTCGGTCGTCAGCAGCGCGACCTGCTGGACCCGATCATCGAGCGCGGCACCAGCCGCGGCTACGACGTCGTCCTGGGGCCGGCCGTCGGCAGCGGCCTGACGGTCAGCGACGGCGGCAGCCAGTACACCAGCGGGCTCGACCTCGCCAGCGTGCCGGCCGCCCTGCAGCAGGACGTCGCCAACCTCGGCTCGGGCACCGCCTGGACCTACACGCGCATCCGGCGCAGCCGTGCCGACGGCTCGGAGACCTCCGAGCCCGGGATCATCGTCGCGGCGTCGGTCCAGCTGCCGTCGGACGGCCGGACCTACCCGCTCTACTTCCTGTTCCCGCTGACCGACGAGCAGGAGACGCTCGGCCTCGTCGCGCGCGGCACCCTGGCCGCCGCCGCGGTGCTGCTGATCCTGATCGCGGCCATCACCTGGCTGGTCATCCGGCAGGTCGTCACGCCGATCCGTGCGGCCCGTCAGGTCGCCGAGCGGCTCGCCGCGGGCCGCCTCCAGGAGCGGATGACCGTGTCCGGGGAGGACGACCTGGCGCGGCTGGCGCTTTCGTTCAACCAGATGGCGACGAACCTCCAGCGCCAGATCCGTCAGCTCGAGGACCTCAGCTGGGTGCAGCGCCGCTTCGTCTCCGACGTGTCGCACGAGCTGCGCACGCCGCTGACGACGGTGCGCCTCGCGAGCGACCACCTGCACGACGCGCGTGCCGAGTTCGATCCGGTGACGGCGCGTGCGGCCGAGCTGCTGCAGACCGAGCTCGACCGGTTCGAGGACCTGCTCGTCGACCTGCTCGAGATCAGCAGGTTCGACGCCGGTGCCGCGGTGCTCGAGCCCGAGGACGTCGACCTGGTGGAGGTCGCCCACCGCGTCGCCGAGGCGTGCCGTCCGCTCGCCGAGCGGCGCGGCGTACCCGTCGTCGTGGAGGCGCCCCGCGGAGAGGTCCGCGCCGACGTCGACGTACGACGGGTGGAGCGCATCCTGCGCAACCTGGTCAGCAACGCCATCGACCACTCCGACCCGGAGCGCGTCGGCCGGCCGGTGACGGTGCGGCTGGCCGGTGACGACGCCGCCGCGGCGGTGACGGTCCGCGACCACGGTGTCGGCCTGGCCCCCGGCGAGGCGGCGATGGTCTTCAACCGCTTCTGGCGCTCCGACCCCGCCCGCACGCGCACCACCGGCGGCACCGGTCTCGGGCTGGCCATCGCCCTGGAGGACGCGAACCTCCACGGCGGCTGGCTGCAGGCCTGGGGCCGGCCGGGCGGCGGCGCGCAGTTCCGGCTCACCCTGCCGCGCCACCAGGGCCGGACGCTGAGTGCGAGCCCGCTGCCGCTCGCTCCCGACGACGACGTCGTCGCGCCCGCGGCGGCGATCACCGAGCGGGCCGGGGAGCGTCCCGGCCGGGTGGACGGGGGAGCGTCGTGACCGCGCCACGTCCTCGCCGCAGGCTGCCCCGGTGGGTGGCCCTGCTCCTCGTCGTCGCGCTGCCGGCGGCGTACGCCGGATGCGTGCAGATGCCCGACTCGGGCCCGATCGTCAGCGGCCACTCGGAGAGCGCGGCAGACGCCAGCATGCCCTCCGACATCGACCCGCAGCCGCCTCAGCAGGGAGCCTCGCGGCTCGACGTGGTGAACGGCTTCCTGCAGGCGATGACCGCCTGGCCGGTCAAGACCACGGTGGCGAAGGAGTACCTCACCTCCGACGCCGCGCGCGAGTGGAACCCCAACGGCGGCACCATCGTCTACGACAGCTCGGCGCCTCCGAGTGACGACGCGGGGCAGGTGACGGTGCGCCTCGGCGGTGCCTCGCGACTCGACTCGACCGGGGCCTGGCGCGGGCCGGCGCCGGCGGGCGACCACACGCTGCGCTTCCGCGTCGTGCGCGAGCACGGCGAGTACCGCATCGCCAACCCGATGGACTCGATGGTCGTGCCGTCGACCTGGTTCCAGCAGCGCTTCGGGGAGATCGCGCTCTACTACTTCGACCCCGAGGCGAAGTACCTCGTGCCCGAGCCGGTCTTCGTGCCGCAGGGCGACCAGCTGCCGACCGCGCTCGTGACGGCCCTGATCGCCGGGCCGCCGCGTGGCCTCGGCGGCGTGGTCCGGACGTTCGTCCCGCCCGGCCTCAGCGTCGGCCTGTCGGTTCCGGTCTCCGCCAAGGGCATCGCCGAGGTGTCCCTCGACGGCCAGCAGGCGCAGCCCTCGGCCGAGGAGGCACAGCTGCTGCTGGCGCAGGTCGCCACGACGCTGCGCCAGGATCCGGCGATCACAGGCTTCCGGGTCACCCTCGACGAGCGGCCGGTGCGGGCGAGGAACGGCGACAGCACACTCCCGATCGACTTCGGGTCCCAGTTCACCGCGAGCGGCGCCGCGACCGGCAACCTGTTCGGCATCGACCGCGGCCGCCTGGTCGAGGGCGACCCTGCCAACCTGACCCCCGTCCCGGGGCCCTTCGGCACGCCGGGTCGAGATCTCGACAGCGTCGCCGTCGAGCCGGCCGGCGACCGCGCCGTCGGGGTGACCGACGGAGGTCGGACGGCGGTGCAGGCTCCGCTGTCGACCGGCGGGCCGGCGGTGCGCACGCTGCTGACCGGGGCGACCTCGCTAGCCCGCCCCACCGCCGACCTGGCCGGCCGCATCTGGCTGCTGGACCGGCGATCCGGCGGCGCGCGGATCTACTGCGTGCAGGACGGCCGGGCCGACGTGGTGCGGGTGCCGGGGGTCAGCGGCGCCGACGTGCGGAGGCTGGTGGTCTCGCGCGACGGCACCCGGCTCGTGGCCGTGGTCCATCGGGCGTCCGGCGACGAGGTCAGGGGAGCACGGGTCGCGACCGCGCCGAGCGGCCGCGTCGCCCGGGTCGTCCACCCGTTCCGGGTGCCGGTCGGGGCCGGGCAGCGGATCGTCGACATCGGCTGGGCGTCGCCGACCCGGCTGGCGATCCTCATGCCGAACCGTCCCGGGGGCCTGTTCCAGATCGAGATCGTGCCCGCGGACGGCTCCACGGTCGGCGCGGACACGCTCTCCACCGTCATCGGCGGGCACGTCCTCGGGCTGGCCGCCTCGCCCGACCCCGACCAGCCGACCTACGCCGTCCTGAAGAACACGCTGGTCGACGTGCGCACCCGCGTCAGCACCCAGCTCGCGGGCAGCCCGACCCATGTCGGGTACGCCGGCTGAGCGGTTCTCCACAGGGCGGGCCGGCGCGGTTGCCCGAAGCGCGGTGCGCTGGTGCGATGGCCGCGTGACCGCCGGCCTCTACGACGCCTTCGTCGACCTCGTGCTGGGTGCGGCCTGCGTGGTGTGCGGTGCCGCCGGACGGCCGCTGTGCGCCGGCTGCCGTGCCGAGCTGCCCGACGCCGCGGAGCGGCACTGGCCCTCGCCGACGCCGGCCGGCCTGGCCCCGCCCTTCGCCGCCGGCGAGTACGACGGCCCGCTGCGTGCCCTGATCCTCCACCACAAGGAGCGGCGGCTGCTCGGGCTCGCCCGACCGCTGGGCGAGCTGTTGGCGTGCTCGGTCCGCGCGGCGGTCGGCGCACCCCGGGCGGGGGAGCGGCTGCTGCTCGTGCCGGTGCCGTCGCGGCGTGCGGCGCTGCGTGAGCGCGGGCACGACCCGACCGGCGCCATGGTGCGGCGCGCGGCCGCGCTGATGCGCGCGGAGGGCCATCGGGTCGAGGCGGCGGGGCTGCTGCGGCTGCGTCGTACCGTCCTGGACCAGGCGGGTCTCGACGCCGAGCAGCGCGCCCGCAACCTGGGCGGGTCGATGTGGTGCCCGAGCGGCGCCCTGCGCCGACACGCGGGCGTCGCCGCCCGGGTGGTGGTCTGCGACGACGTCCTGACCACCGGCGCCACCGCGCGGGAGGCGCAGCGGGCCCTGGAGTCGGCGGGGATCGTGGTCGACGCGATCGCGGCCGTGGCGGCGACCCGGCGGCGCTCCGCGGGGTCGACATACCGAATCCCTCCCCAATCCCTTTCCTGACCGGCCTCGGCGCACTAACGTCACTACATGGAGTCCCTCCGGATCCCCTCTCACGCGTCGCTCCGACGCGGGGCTTTCCGGAGCGCGGCCGATCTCGGGCCCGTCGATCGGGCGGCACGTCGCTGCCGTCCGCGACTCCGACCCATCAACCCACACCTGGAGGTTCACGATGGACGTTGTGGTCACCAGCCGTCACTGCGAGATCTCGGACCGGTTCCGTTCTCACGCGGCTGAGAAGCTGAGCAAGCTGGAGAAGCATGATCACCGGATCATGCGGGTGCAGGTCGAGGTCGACTGCGAGCCCAATCCCCGTCAGCACGACCATGCGGTCCATGTGGAGCTCACCGCCTTCTCGAGGGGCCCGGTCATCCGGGCCGAGGCGGCCGCCGACGACAAGATGGCGGCGCTGGACCTCGCCCTGGACAAGATGGCGGCCCAGATGCGCCGTGCCGCCGACCGCCGCCGTGTGCACCGCGGTCGCCGTGCGCCGCTCTCGGTCGGTCAGGCGCTCTCGGACACCCAGCGCGAGTTCTCGCTTCCCGACACGGAGTCGGCCGAGGTGGAGGAGCGCAAGGTCGGTCCGATCACCGTCACGGGCGACGGGCCCCTCGTCGTACGCGAGAAGACGCACCCGGCGAGCGCGATGACGCTTGACCAGGCGCTCTACGAGATGGAGCTGGTCGGGCACGACTTCTACCTGTTCGTGGACAAGGAGAGCGAGCGTCCGTCGGTCGTCTACCGCCGTCGCGGTTACGACTACGGCGTGATCTCGCTCGACCTCGGCGGGGAGTGAGGACCGCGCGACCGGAGGTCGCTGAGGATCTCGGTCGCGGGGTCGTGCCATGATGCGCCAGTGAGCAGTGCTGTCCCTCCCACTGGCGCATCCGAACCCGTCCGCGTGCTGGTCGTCGACGACCAGGAGCTGTTCCGCCGAGGCCTGACCATGCTGCTCGGGGTCGAGCAGGGCATCGAGGTCGTCGGCGAGGCCGGCGACGGGCTGCGTGGCGCCGACCTCGCGATCGCGATGGCCCCCGACGTCGTGCTCCTCGACGTGCGGATGCCCAAGCAGTCGGGCATCGCCACCTGCGTGAAGATCAAGGAGGCTCTGCCGAGCACCAAGATCATCATGCTGACGTCCTCCGACGAGGAGGCCGACCTCTACGAGGCGGTCAAGAGCGGCGCCTCCGGCTACCTCCTCAAGGACTCCTCGATCGAGGAGGTCGCGCAGGGCATCCGCGTCGTCGCCGACGGCCAGTCCCTGATCTCGCCCTCGATGGCGGCCAAGCTCATCGACGAGTTCAAGACGATGTCGAGGCCCGAGCGCAACGGCCCGGCCCTCAAGCTCACCGAGCGTGAGCTCGAGGTGCTCCGGCTGGTGGCCAAGGGCCTGTCCAACCGCGAGGTCGCCAATCGCCTGCGGATCAGCGAGAACACCGTCAAGAACCACGTCCGCAACATGCTGGAGAAGCTCCAGCTCCACTCGCGCATGGAGGCGGTCATGTACGCCGTCCGCGAGAAGATCGTCGAGCTCGACTGACTGTCGGCGCGAGCGCGTCGCCGCTGATCGGCGTCTCGCCTCACTTGGACCGCCCGCTCGCTCCGGTCGCTGGCGCTCCCTGCGCTCCCGTCCGGACCGCGCTCGGCCTCGCGCCGGCGGCGCCGCGCTGCCGCGCTCGCGGTCGAGGTGGTGCCTGGTTGTTCGCCGCTGGCGGCCAGACGCGGCATCCCACTTGGCCTGTCGGCGCGAGCGCGTCGCCGCTGATCGGCGTCTCGCCTCACTTGGACCGCCCGCTCGCTCCGGTTGCTGGCGCTCCCTGCGCTCCCGTCCGGACCGCGCTCGGCCTCGCGCCGGCGGCGCCGCGCTGCCGCGCTCGCGGCCGCGGCGATAACGTCGGGTCCATGCCCGATGAGAAGCCCGCCGGCGAGGCCGACGACAAGTCCACCGAGACGAAGCCGGCCGAGCCCGTCGACGACCTCGTCACCACCGCGCACACGCTGGCCACGCCGCAGGGCGAGCTGACCTACACCGTCACGACCGGCCGGATCGTGCTGCGCGAGGAGGTCACCACGGACGACAAGTACGTCGGCCTCAAGCCGCGTGCGGAGGTCTCGGTGACCTACTACGCGCTCGCCGACGCGGACGTCACCGAGCGACCGATCACCTTCGCGTTCAACGGCGGGCCGGGGTCGGCGAGCGTCTGGCTGCACCTGGGCCTGCTGGGTCCGCGGCGGGTCGACTCCGGCGACGTCGGCGCGCTGACCCCGCCGCCGTACGGCCTGATCGACAACCACGAGACGCTGCTGCACGTCTCCGACCTCCTCTTCATCGACCCCGTCTCGACCGGCTACTCGCGGGCGAGCGAGGGCGAGGAGGCGAAGAAGTTCCACGGCTTCACCGGCGACATCGAGTCGGTCGCCGAGGTCATCCGGCTCTGGGCCACGCGGCACGACCGGTGGATGTCGCCGAAGTTCCTGATCGGCGAGTCGTACGGCGGCACGCGCGGGGCGGCGCTGGCGGAGTACCTGCAGTCGCGCTTCGGCATGTTCCTCAACGGCGCGATGCTCGTCGCGCCGGCGCTCAACATGGAGGCGCTCTACGACGCCGACGGCTCGAACCTGCCCGACCCGCTGTTCCTGCCGGTCTACGCGGCCACGGCGCACTATCACGGTCTGTTGTCCGGGCCGGTGGACGAGGTGGTCGACGCGGCCAAGGCGTACGCCGACGACTACCGGACCGTGCTGCACCGCGGCAATCGGCTGACCGCCGAGGAGCGGGCCGAGGCGGTGGCCCGCGTGGCAGCGCTCACCGGGCTCTCGGAGGACTACGTCGATCGGGCCAACCTGCGGTTGGAGCACACTCGCGTCTACGCCGAGCTGCTGCGGTCGCGGCGGCTGGTCACCGGTCGCCTCGACACGCGCTTCACCGGACCGACGGACAGCTACATCCGCGAGCAGATGCCCTACGACCCGTTCATGTCGGCGACGTTCGGGCCCTACGCGGCCGCGCTGCACCACTACGTGCGCGCGGAGCTCGGCTACGAGCACGACGGTGTCTACGAGGTGATCACGGACAAGGTGCACCCGTGGTCGTACAAGGAGTTCGAGGGGAAGGCCGTCGACGTCGCCGCCAAGCTCGCCGAGGCGATGGTGACCAACCCGAGCCTTCAGGTGTACGTCGCGATGGGCCGCTACGACGGCGGCGTGCCGGTCGAGGCGATCGAGTACTCGCTGGACCAGATGGCTCTGCCCCGCGACTACCTCCAGCGCATCGAGACGCATGTCTATCCCGCCGGGCACATGATGTACGTCCACGAGGAGTCGCGTCTTCGGCAATCCGCCGATCTCGCCGGCTTCGTCCGCCGCTCCTCGCACCGCTGACCCGGGTGAGCGGGTGGTCTCCTTCGGCCTGCGCCCGCTTCGGTACAGACCGACAGCAGCTACGGGACGAGGCGGGCTTGCGGTTGGGCGCCGTCGCCGGATTTCCGGTCTCTACGTCGGGTTCATGGTCGGTGAGCTTGTTCTTTCGCGCCGCGTCGGTTGCGACCGACAGGCGGCTACGGGAGAAGGTCCGCGGTTCGTCGCGCGCCGTCGCCGGCTTTCAGGTTCGTACGCTGTTGGTGTCGGTGCGGTGACCACAGGGAGCAGCGCCGCGGCGGGTGGGATCCCTGTGCCCGCAACCAAGAACCGCGACCACCGCGGCGGGTGACGACGCTGCTCCGGTCGAAAGTGCGCCGCAACCACACAAACAAACACGCCTACAGCCTTGTATCGAACACGATAGCGAGCAGAATAAGGCCATGAGCACGGGCCCGTACTCCGACCTCGACCAGGCAGCCACCCTGGCCGAGATCGAAGACGCCCTCCAGGCCCGACGCCAAGCCTGCGTCGACGAGCTGCTGCTGGTCCTGCACTGGACCGACCTGCACTCGGCCGATCCCCAGACCCAGCCGGGAGCGGTCCCGATCACCCAGGGCGGCGACAAGCTGATCACGCTCGGCGGCGAGGGCACACCGGCGGTCTCGGAGTTCTGCTTCGCCGAGCTCGCCATCGCCCGCCAGGCCGGCATCCAGGCCACCCGCAA
>Ga0131853_10001402_pt1 | contig 43139 bp, 28 predicted proteins | sample TergutLab28metaG_FD_92764 | JGI IMG/M metagenome (GOLD analysis project Ga0131853, IMG submission 92764) | Labiotermes labralis P1 segment gut microbial communities from Petit-Saut dam, French Guiana - Lab288 P1 (version 2) (version 2) | ecosystem: Host-associated > Arthropoda: Insects >...
TCCGTAACCATTGAACTTTGGATATAGGTGTTTTGGGTTATATCGGTATAGTTTGACCTAAGGAACACTCTCCCGAAGTTAGGTCCTTTCCTCCTGGGACATCCTGTATATATATATATATATTATATCGTAAGTACCCTTACATGTTTCAATGCATCTACACCATCTTCAGGGAGTCTCAAGCTTGTGATTTTTAAAGTTACAGAAGTATTAAAATTATTATAATTAAAACTCAATGAAGCAGTATGTTAAAATGTTCACATGATCGTTGTTGTATGATAAAATCTATAATATATTAATAAAACTTGAAATTTGCTATTTGGTGGTTGCATATACCATCTGGACGATCTGTAATGAATTAATATAAGATATATGATATCAAGGAAATGTAACCAGAGATTTTAGTTTGCATTTTACGCGATGAACTTACCGTAGGTTGGTGTTTCTTGTATGCCGGTAGGGTGTGAACTTAACTGGGAGTAGATATCGAACTACGTAGTTACATCAAAATATATCAAAACAACTTGCTTGTGTTTGTTACCGGTGTATTTTTTTCGATATAAGATGTGTTTCTAGGTCGACTTAGATCCTACACGTGACTTAATTCAAATGTGTCGTCAAAACTCCAACTGTAGCTCGATATTATTTTCTTCAGATGAATTACTGATGTTACTTCAGAGGTTAACACTTCTTCACGAACCTCCTCACAAAAAATAAATTGAATGGATTGAAGTCGGGTGAATAACGGGGCCACAAATACGTGATCTTCTACCTATAAACTTCGACTGATTGAAACTCTGCTTTCAGTGGCCGGAAAGCAGATTTTCCGACATTAGAGACGGTAATATTACTTTACTGTAAAATGATAAAACAAGTCCCTCGAGCTACGAAAATGCCTACTGTTGTGCTACATGAAATGCCTTACTGGAAAAAGAACACACAAATCCTGTGTCTGTGAATTCACAACACACAAATTAACGCTGCTGGAACTAACATGTAAATTTTATATGACGACGTTTTACTTCGAGAATATCAGTTCGGATTTAGAAGATGAAAAGGAACTAGGGATGCGATTAGAATGCTAAGAATAATATCAGAACGAACTTTGGACTTAGTAAAGGAACTGTGTGAGTGCTTCATATACTGGCAGAAGGTATTTGACCGTGTAAACTGGCAAAAATTAGTGCAGATCCTAAAGGGAACTGGATTCGACTGTCGTGAAAGAAGACTGATCACAAAATTGTACTTGGATCAGAATATTAAAATAAACTGGGCCAAGGAGAGGCACGAAGTGTGAAGATTGGAAGAGGAATTAGACGACGTTGTAGTTTGTCGCCAATATATTGTACTTGTACAGCGAATACTTTACCAAGTAAGGCCTTGAAGGGTTTGGGGGCTTCATAGCAGGGGGACAGATACTTCGCATGGTAAAATGTTTAGCTGACGTTGTGCTACTGCCTAAAGAAGAGACGATGCTACAGTACATGATAGATAGACTACTTGAAATTTTAAGATGATACGGACTGGAAATTAATGTGGAAAATTCTATGGTAATGCGGATCCCAAGACAACAATCCCCAACAGAGATTATACAGAGCGAGTCTCTCGCTAGAGGCCCCAAACTATTGCCTATGTGTACAGTCGAACAGCGCAGGTTTCTCGTTCGTAAATACTGGCAAACAGGTTCATTTAAAGCATGCCAGACGGCATTTCGAACGGAATTTGGTGAAAGACGTGCACCATCGATGTGTTCCATCCAGAAATTGGTTAAAAAGTTAGAGACAAGGAGAAGCCGATCTAACGCCTGCCGACTTCTTTTTGGGGGCCTATTGAAAGGCAAAGTGTACAAAAATACACCCCGCACAATAGAACAATTCAAAGACGCTATACACCAAAAGATTGAAGCCGGCAACTTCGACACTTTGGGAAAAGTATTCCAGAATTTGGAGAAACGTATTCAATTGTGCTTGGATGTGAAAGGAGACCAGTTTCAGCATCGATTATGAACAGGTCCTGTTTTGCGTCGTTCCCAGTATGTGTATACAAATTTTCTAATCATTTTCTCAATAACATAATTTTGTGTAGACAATAGTTTGGGGCCTCTAGCTATAGACTCTCCCTGTATAACCGGCCAAATCTCAAAGACGGGAACACGAACTCCACTCAGGGAATATAACGCGTGGTGGCCACAGGGAATGTTAAGTATCTACCGACTAGATGACAAGAAGGATATTTGTGGTTAGGCCTCTTTAGTTTTATTCTCACAGTCACTTCAATTTTTATACTTTAATATTCACAATCAATTTATTTGTGTCCGGCGCTGTTAGAAATTTTATCAACAATATACACCTCTTTATTATCGACACGCTTCCCCTTCCACCTGCTCACACGAGTGTCAGCTAAGAAGTCCCCAAACCCAGCCTGTGCTAGCTTCACGTTCTCTACTCTCATCAAGCATAACAGCTGTCTGATTGATGTATGCCGAAAGGGGCATAGAATGTACTGTTCCCAGGGAGACAAAGCGGCAATATGGTTGTAACCCTAACTAAAAGCATGCCGCATCCCTTCGCGTGATAAACACAGTCATAAACTTAATACAAGTAACCTTGAAGTCCACACCCTCACAATATACCAGTATATAGCACACAAAAGAAATTCTTTTGCTGGAAGTCCTAAATTTTACTTTATTCTTCCCACGTATTTTTGCCTGTCTCTTCGCCGAGCATATTTTTGATCTGACTTCGAACCAGGATCAACGGTAACAATTATGATAGATTAAACCCAACTGGAGAATACAGAATATTTCAAGTATTTTTGTAAGATGATAACAATTTATGTAAGACATACACGTGAAATTAAATGTAGGATTGCAATGACAAAAGCAGCATTCAACCAGTAGAACACTATATTCGCCAGCAAATTGGACTTAAACATAAAGGAAGAAACTGATAAAATGCTACATTTGTAATACCGCCATGTACGGTGCTGAAACTTGGACACTTCGGAAAGTAGACCCAAGTTACTTGAAAAGTTTTGAAGTGTAGTGCTGGAGAAGGATGGAGAAGATCACTTGGAACAATATTGTCAGAAATGGAGAAGTATTATGTAGAGTCTAGGAGGAAAGGAATATCTTACATGCAATAAGTAGAAGGAAGGTTAACTGGATTGGTTACACCTTCGTAGAAACTGCCTCCTAAAACACGTAATTGAAGGAAAGATAGACTGAGGGATAGAGGGGAAGAAGAGGAAGAAGTCATAATTAGTTACTTCATAACCTTGAGGAAAAAGAGAGGATGTTGTAAATTGAAAGAGGAATATCAGATCGCAATCGGTGAAGACTACAGAATAGATGCTGTCAGTTGCTTTGATTATAGGATCGTCGCTGATGAGTGGAATATGAGCAGGTAGCAGTGGAGCAATAAGAGTTGAAGGTGAAAAGTGAAAAGTGAAATTCTGAGAGAGGAACCTGTCCCAGTGTCTCTGTGGTCACCACAGGACACACGTACTTTTTCCTGGAGTTGAATTCGAGCCTCCGCGATGAAAGGCCTGCCAGTAATCACCAGAGCCATGTCACGGTCACCTGGTTCACAAACTGAAGGGTGCATGCTGCAGATGTGTCTGCGACTGCTCTCAGGCTAACACAATCGAGATGAGTCACTATTTACTGTGTCTCAGCACGACGCTGTTGTAGAAGACCAATTTGTTTGCGCATAATTCCTATGTAACTTTGTCACAATGAACGAGTGGTACTGTGTCTCAGCACGACGCTGCTGTAGAAGACCAATTTGTTTGCGCATAATTCCTATATAACTTTGTCACAATGAACGAGTGGATGTGAGTAAATCTTAAGAGCTTTAAGTTCTAATTTCTTAGGGTCAGACTCGATTCAAATTTGTTGGGCTCTGTTACGAGTATTTATATGTATGCTGTTCACCCCTGTTTAGGCTGCAATGTTCACCCCTGATTATCAAACTCTGCTGCTGTCACTGAATAGCGATTTCATGCTGCGAAAGTTAGAGAAGGACAGAGTTTACCCTCTATACAAACTGAGGTAACTGGTCCCCGAAATCCCTTATTATGCGCCAATTTTGCGGTTTCTTTGCTCTCTACAGCTCGTCACTCACAAAGTGATTACCTGTCTGTTGTTCAGCTTGTGTTCGAATATCACATGCTCCTTCGAGTGCTTGTAGGTAGAGCATGTCATCATTTTCAGCTATCCACCCTTCGAAGTGTATTACACACCTGACTTAAAATTCGTGTCAGGTTGTCTGTCTGCAGTCGACATCATAATTCGTTCTTAACTCCATATATTTGTGGTGATCACAACAAAGAGACTAATTAAAACACGTATAGATTAATGTGAAATGCGGGGCATTTAGCATGCAGAAGGAACACGCATGAAAATTTTTCTTCGACAACCCTGTCCGGAGATCCCACTATGGGTGCTTCGACGTAGGTCTTTGAAGGAGGAAGAGGATGGAACTTTGTCAGGTGGATTGTTTTTGAGAAAGGTACGAGTGGTGGACTGTTGTGAACACGGCAACGAATCGTTAACTGCCATAAAATGTGCGAAATTTCTCTACTATCTAAGCAATATTCCTGTAAGAGAAATGACGGTTTGCCATGGATGTAGTTAGCGGCCACTAACTTGGATTGAGCATGTATATAGTGGGTTTCTGTATCTTACACCGTATAATCTGGTAGCTGGGTACCGAAATTTCCGTGTCGTAAGCTAAAAACTGAGCTATGAGTCTTTACTAGAATGAAATCGGTCGAATCTCACATATAGAAATAATTATCTTAAAAACATTCATACAAGGCCGAAAAAAGCTGCAAGTTATACTCCTTCTGTCGTACAGTACGTTGAAACATTAAATTAATGAAGAATTTTATAAGTATAAACAACTTCTGCAAATATAAGTAACTTTCTTCGAAATCGGTTGACACAGTAAAATTGAATGCTCAGTAGTTTGAGATGTACGCCTGTACTTTTTGTCAGAAAGTATAATCAAGTTTATAATGAAGTTTAGGTATGTAATGGCTACATCTTACAAAGTTGAGATTATTTTTTTCAAAGAGTCTTCTCCATTATCAACCCAAGGTTTTCAAACTTTATGGAAGAAAACTAATGCCGGTCGCGTAAAACTCTTTGCTGAAGCTTCCTAGCTCTTCAGACACTCTGTGTTCCAGCTTGTCGTCTGCAAAATGTCGTCCTCGAAGTGCATCCTTCAGGGGACCAAAAAGGTGGAACTCGCAGTGTGCTAAATCGGAACTCTAGGGAGAATGAGGGAGAAGAATTTGCCCCATTGTTGCGACTGCCTACCGTGAGCGGGGACTGGTGTGTGGTCTGACGTTCTTCTGCAGGAGGAGGATTTGATTCCTCTTCTTGTTTGGCCAAACTATTAGAATTCGATGTGTAACTTCCGTGATGTCTGCACATACCGCTCTGAATTCATTGCGACACTTCAGTTTAAGAATTCCACTAACAACATTCATTCTCTCCCACCAATACTATCCATCTTTTACTTGATACCTGCAGAAGGTGTCACCTTGAATTTTTTTATTGAGTGGAGACGACTGATGATGGGGTCATTCCATTGATTGTCTTTTCGTGAGTGGGTCGTAATGATGAACCCGGAATTCATCACCGGTAATTTCTGTTGAAAGGAAAGCATGTCCTTCTTGTTCACTTCTCTGGAAAATTTCTGCAAAGATTTTTTGGAGCTGTTTTATGTCCTAGGGTCAATATTTTCGGCACCCTTTTTTGCTCACACTTTTCTGTAGCCAAGTTCTCTAATGAGAGTCATAAGCGCTGGTTCTTCAGTCTCTATTCTGGCGCACAACTCTCTGTTATGATAGGGCGGTCATCCCGAATAAGAGAATTATCCTTATCTTTGATCTCCGTCGTCGCTGCCAGGGCTGGTCAGCCGCTGCGGGGCTTGTAACCAGTGTTCCTTTCACCGCTTTTAAAACTACAGACCCAGCATCCAGTTGAGTTAACATCTACGGCCTCCTCACCATACACATTTATCAGACGTCTATGAATCTCTATCGGACTGGAGCCTCTTACAGTAAGAAATTCAATCTCACTGTCTGCCTAGCAGTACTTCCACAATATCAACCACTTGCACTGTGTTGAATGCGCGTGGCTGACTGAAGTACCGATGATCTTGTTACAGCTGGACATTTAGCTATCCGGTGGGCAAGAAAAGAAAATAGGCATATCTGGCGCCATATTGGAAAAAAAATATATAACATTATTTTCCTACCGATCCTCGTAATTCTCTTAGACAGAGTTCGACACAACTATATCGACTGCGCCTACAATGAGCAACGTTTTTGAATATTAATATATTTTTCGTTACACCGTAACCCAGCCTGAAGTTCACCACACACCGTCTTGTATTGCTACCAAATTATTTTCCTACTTTTGACTAATAACACATCTTCAACCTGAAAACAGAAGATCAGACACTAAAGTATAGTTATTATTGAAGATTATTTAACCCCCGTATTGCTCCTTTAAATAACCGAACTCCAATTAAAATGAATTCCAAATCGGTGAGGCGATTCGAAAAAAAAGAAGCTTTAAACCACATTTCTGAAGGAGTTAAATAGTGTGTTACTAAACTTGTGTAATACGTATTTCTTAGCACGACGTTTTGTGAGGATTCGATTCTTTGACTCTGTGACTCTGTACCACTAGAAATAATGTAGTTCCCTTCATTTCGAAAGAAAGTAGTACTTTTGTTCTCGAGGGTCAAGCGATTTGAGGAGAATGACAGTTCTTCACTGGAAGCCCCGAGAGGAAGGACCGCCCCTTGAATGTTATACATGTGTCTAATGTATTAGTCTTTGTACCTTAACTCAATAAATGCAAGGAAATCCAAAAATTTCTGTTTCTTTTTCAAAATTAAGAAAATAGGCTGAAGCCACCCGTTCCAGGTTCGAACCCGGGAACAGGCTTCCCTGAGAGGTAACGGTTTTATTTAAAACTCATATAATTTTTTACGATTTGCGTCGGCAAGTCAACGTTTGTCCTGCTCACTCTGCTAATCCCGGCCTTGGGCTCTGCGCTTAGCAACCGTTGTTGCAGGTGTGCGGGGATTGTATTACAGAGTGGATATCAGGTGATTAACAGAGTAACTGACGTATGTGGCGAAAGTATTATCCACGGGATAACTTCGGAAATATCAAGGTAGCGAGCAGGACATGTGTGTGTGTGTATGTGTGTGCTCTGGTAAACATTAAGTGGTTTGAATTCAATGAAAGAGGCTGTTTTCTCTAACTTCGAATTGGCGTATCTTCCCTGTCCTCTCCATCACCCCCTCCCCCCCGATATTCCCTGAGACGAGGAGGATCACTAGAAAGCCGGGTACAAGGCTCTATATTAAGTACGAAGAAACAGACTTTGAAACGACGAAGAATGCATGTCAAGCAGATTCCATATAACGTGCTATTTTCTATATAATTGATACTGGATATCTTATTAGGCGAATGACTTGCGGTTTATTGTGCACTCTGAGTCTGCCATAGCAGTTAGCCCAGACGTCTAGACAGTCCATTTCGTTCTGTTTCCCGTGCGGTAGGTCACTCACTGTCTGCTAATCCCGATCTCTGAGAATGATGACCTTCGTTTCAGTCCTCATCAAGCTTTAACAACTTTCCTTTTGCTATACATCTATGATAGTTTTGTAATTCGTATTCTTTGAGTTTAACTACTTGTAACATTATGAAACAGAATCTTAGTTCCAAACGTTATCTCCCGCTTAGTTATACATGAAATTATCCGCATTTTGTGTACTGGGCCATTTGTGTCCAATCTATGTCGAAATTGGCATTTAGTATTAAATTACAATTTAATTTTACTTCCCATCTACGTTTATGTCTCCCAAATTGTCTCTTCCCTTCAAGTTTCATTAATAAACACCGTATACACTTTCTAGACACCTCCATATTACATGTTCTGCTCTCATTTCTTCCTCATCGGTCAGAAACACTAATCACATTTTAAGAAAATTACACGATATGAAACACATTATTATTATACTCCTTCCTCCAACCTCTATTCTCTTGTCAATTCCCAAGTTTTATTCCAAATATCATCATCAGCAATCTTTTTTCAATTGCCTGAAATCTGTTCTTCCTGTAGGGCGAAAAAGCTTGACGTGAAGAAACGACTACAGAGTTTTCCCCTTATATTCCAACCATTGCGTTATTGGCTGTTGTAAAATTGGGAATCACAAAATTCTGAGTGATAATAAATATGCCTGGAATAAATTCTTAATTTATTTGTGAATATGATTTTTGTTTTTCCTGGTTATTATCAGGTGTGTGTAACTTGATTTTATGATTCTGCTCTGCATTCTAGCAACGAAACATGTGATAGCCCTCCTTCTGATTGCTGTCTCTAACCTTCTCACTGATATCTAACGGAGCTCACACATTTGTATTTACGGTGTGAATATCAGTTTTTCTTGTTTTTATTTTTGGTATATATATATATATATATATATATTTTTTTTTATTCATGACGTCATATTTTAACCGGCCATGTAACGAACAGGAGGGAAAAGAACAGTTATATGGAATAGACGGAAATGGCGTAGAAAATAGAAGAATCGAAGGCAATGGCCTTTTAAAGTTAATATTTAAATCTAATTTAAATGATTTTCCAAATTACTTAAATCATATTTGTGGGATGTAAATTGGCCTTTTTATTATATAAATATCAACAGTATATTTCATAGCTTTCGTCGTTCCTAATATGAGATCTGCAACATCAAGATTTTTACTGTATACACCGAGACAGATGTGTGAATTGTTAATTTTTGGGACTTGATGTTCTGTGTTGAGTACAAATGATACTACATTCTTAGATATGGCTCTGCGTAGAATGGTACAAATTTGCCGGAAAATAGGAAGAAACTGCGGCATCTGTCCTTGAGGATGGAGGCATTATTTATCCTCCGAATGTCAGTAATTGTTTACCGAAAAATATGTTATGGAAAGATGCGTTTTTATTAAGATAATCTTGCGCGTTTGTGTGTGTTTTATTGTACATGGAGATGGAATAGTTTGTGACGCGATTTCATATCCGAGGAGATTGCATTTTGAAGGGTGGGTGAGAAGGCGGGGAGACCTGTCATTCATTCGGGTTTAAAAAATTGGAATCCTACTCTTTTTATTGTAGTCCTTTTTGCTTTGATGGTGGACCATAGCATCGTTGTTTGTAAAGCCGTTAACACCTGTTAAGATCACGTGAGAGGACTGGACACCAGCCGCTGACAACATGGTTTTTTCTGAGAACAGTGTTGTTCACATCGACACACATATAATGAGAGCCATAAGTCAGGAACAGAGCTGCGAAACGTTATGACCTGCTTTACACGGTTTTAAATCCGGATTTCAACGGAAACGTGCTGCGATTATCAGTACGCTTTTTTACACTGTACTTATATCAATTATACAAACTTTTCAGGGGTCGCTGAAATTGGGATTTACGCTGCATACTTGTACTTTTCTGGAAACAGAGATGCATTTGCGAGTATAGTGAAACACGGAACTTGATAGAATATAAAATGTATGTTATACAGCCCCCTGCCATAAGTTCTGTCCCAAGTATATTGTGACCTAGAAGGAAAATGGAACAGAACATCCACTTTTCGAGCTAAATAATTTATTAGCAAGAGTTTAAAGTTTTTATTTATTATAATGCCACTAAAAATGACCGCCCTCTGCCTCGACACCAGCCTTGAGACGCTCCGGCCACTGTGCTATCGCGGTCGCACCGTCTCCAGGGGGATCTCTGCCGCTGCTTTCACGATGGATCTCTTCAGACTGTCCAGGTTGTTGTGACACTTTTGGCAAGCCATGTACTCAAAAACAGCCCACAATTTATAGTCCCGGGGGTTGAGATCTGGACTTCCGGAGGGCCAGTCCTCGGCGCTGATAAAGGCCGGAACGTTCTTCCGCAGCCACTCCTGAGTCGTCTTGGCTTTTGGGCAGGAACTGAGCCCTGCTGGAAGACCCATTTCTGACCACTGTAGCACGTCCTCTTGATAAACTCGGACACCAGATTCACCCCTTTCAAGCAAAAATGAAGACGTGTCACCTCCTGATGGGACAACTCCCATGAAACCATGACGGAGGAACGTTGATGACATACCTGCACCACCAGAATGCACCTCAAGGGACGTTTGAGCATAAATCTTGTTGGTCTGGTTGTTGTGGTACTCCTCGATGGTGAAAAATTTATCGTCCGTGAAGAGGAAGTTTTCGTGCCCGTTCTCAGCGTGCCACTGGAGGAGACGGTCGCTCTTGTCCGTCGGATCTCCTTCAAAGCGGGAGTAAGGAGGTGTCCCTTTTAGCGGAGGTGCGCTGTCATGTGTAGATCGTCCTTGATGAGGCACGACTTGATTGGGTCAATATGTTCAGCTCTCGGGACATTATCTTCTGTTTCCAAAGCGGATTGCGGCGAATATATTCCCGTACTGTTTTGATAGCGGCTACAGCCCTCATACTTTTCAGGTGTCCTGACCGAGCCCCGTCTCCAACACTCCAGAGTTCTTTATAACGTTAATTACCCGATAGAAGAAATTTCGCGAAATTTTCAATGATTTCAAGAGTTTGAAAATTTGAAAATCTGATTTTCCGCATTTGTAAAGGGCAATCACAGCCACACGGTTTTCCTTGAAACCCCACTCCATGTTAACACTGCGACAGACGTGAGCAAACTGCCTTGACACAAGTACCTGAAGGGTCAACAGTCCAAAAATAACCAACTTTTGAACCCTTCCGCCTCATTGTCTCCAGCTGCGAACTACATGAAATTTGGGACAGAACTTACGGCAGGACTACGTAAGGCGTGTTTACTCTATAGGGCAAGGTATTAACATTTTGAAGGCTACTACTGACGCTCCAACAGGTTTAACATTCAAAAATTGTACGTTCGGCACACAACGTGTTTATAAGCTTTGTATCTATCTCAGAACAAATGGCGAATTTGTCCTACATAACATAAAGTGTTTGATTTTTATAACCGCGATCAAAAGTGTTTACTGCGCAGTAACGTACCGACTCTCTAAATAAAACAATATACTGCCATCTTTAAAGGGTTATAGGTGAGCACTCAAATATCTGCAGCTATTTATAGCTATTTGCTGCTGCTGTATTCTGTTTACATTTACATCTCTTTGTTAACATGTGTAACAACAGAAAAGTAAGTCTTAACTTATTAAAATATATAGCCATCATATTTCTCAAGTGTTACATCCTTTGTTGGATCTTAGTAATAATATTAGAAGAGGGGGAGAAATTATGCAGTTATGTGTTTTACAGTGTACATAAATGCATGTTAGGATTATTCGTATATGTCTCGCTGCACGAGTTACTTCTTACTTTAAAACTTCATACCGTGGAGAGAGAGGGAGAAAAACTTTCATAGTTTTTAAGCCTACCGTCCTGAAAATATGACAATTTGGCATTTCTCTTACATAAAGGTAAAGGTAAAGTGATTCCGTTACAGGCCCGGTGTGTCCAAGAGGGTGGGTAGAGGTATAGCTCTACTCTTCCATGACCGCGGCACTAGAAGGGGGTGAGTGGTCAGCAGCACGCCCCGGCCGCACTTAACCCCCGGAAAAGTCCCGGTACCCATTTTACAGGAATTTCTCTTACATATGCAACTAAAATTAATAAATGTTCATCACCTTATCCACCTTCATATAAATTATAGTAACACTGTGAAGCTTTAAACAATGTATCAGATATAAATTTGGCACAGTGGCTACGCTGCATGCCGTAATCTTTTGGATTAACGAAACAGTTAGGAAACATGATATTTTGTATCAAAACATGGTACTGTACCTTAACATAAAACATGTTATCTTAACCCAGAACATGTACAGTGAACCACAATATGGTATCTTAACCAATAATTAATTAACGCAATACAAAACATATTGTCGTAACCAAAACATTTTATCTTAGCCAACAATACGGTGCCGTAACTCAAAAGGCGTTATGTTGTCCCAAAACATGTAAAGTAACCCATTTATTCTAACCTAAAACTTGTTATCGTAATATTAAACCTGTTACCCAAACCAAAACATGGTGTTTTAACATGAAACAAAGTACAGTGACCCAAAACACGTTATACCAAACTCAGAATATGTGAAGTATCACATGACGTGTATTGTAACCAGAACGTGTTAAAATTACACAAAATGTGTTACCCAACGGTAACAAAAAAATGTGGTTTCGTAACCCAAACAACGTTATCGTAATCCTGAATAAGTAAAGTAGCCCATAATATTTATTGTAACCCAAAACATGTTAACGTTACACAAAATGTGTTATCGTAGGCTAACTGAAAACATGGTACCATAACCCAAAACACGTTATTGTAACCCAAAATACGTAAAGTAACCCAAAACAAGTATTGCAACCCACAATCTATTATCGTAACGCAAAACATGTTAAAGTAACCGAAAACATGGCATTTTAACAAAAAACATGTTACCATAACTCAACATATTATCTTAACCCAGAACGATTAAAAAACCCCATAACTTGGTAACGTACCCCAAAACGTGGTGTCACAGCCGAAGACCACAATATGTGGCTTTTCTTGGGTGATAAACCTTTCCTTCTTGAAAAACACACTTCCACTATTACCATATTACCTCTATTTATGTGTGATCTTTTTACTCCATTTCAAATTTTTAACAAACGTATGTGCTTTTTACAACAATTGTGTGAATACTATGCCATTAGCAGAAACTGCAGTTTCCTGCTGTCGGTATTTAGAGTACGAAAGACGCCCGTCATTGTGAGGCGGCATCGACGCTGACATCTTTCAGGTCCTGAAAGGATTTAAGGCAATATGCCTTTAAAGGCATGCAGATCTCATTGATGCAATACCTCTATAGAATGCAAAGTATCAACATGTGTTTGAGGGAGCCTGTTCATAAAATGATCCAGCTGGGTAGAAAACATCACACAGACGGATGAAGAGGAACATATTTTCGAGTCGTTGTATCCGACCAGAACCAATATAGTTGGTAGTGCCCAAAGTAATACTCTTGTTTACTCTTTCTGTAATCCTCATCTCCCTGTGTCTCCAAAGTATCCAATAAACAGAACCCAATAACTCAGGGTAATCTGAATAGGGAACGGAGGCCGATGGAGTTTACCTACAAGTAATATCAGATGAGAGTCGAAATTTGAATACGTAACGGATAACAAATTTACTATTTATTTAAATCCAGCTAAATGCACATGTTTTTGTTACACAATTTACTATTTATATTATGCAGTCTCCAAAATGTTTTATTTTGGAGACTGCATAATATAAACAGTAGAATGTGTGACATCAAATAGATGTATGAGTTTGGATTTTAATAAATAGTAAAACTAATACTCGAACAGCGCATAATGTAAAAATAACACATTTACCATAGCATAAATGCGAAAGGTAATAAAATACAAATTATCTGATGTTTATACACACATACACAAGCACACATATAAACACACCTACACATATGTCGTCAGAACCAAAAGTAACTGCCCCACTGAACATATCATACCAAGGCAAATAGAAGGTCTCCACCTATTTCATGCAATACACAAATAAAAAGACAGGAAACATATGTATAACATAACATTGAGGCGCGTTCCTTAAACCGTTGTTGCAGTGAAAAAAACAAGGTGTTACATATTTTAAGAGTATGTTTGTAGAATTATTCCTTCAGCATACAATGCGCATAATCCATATTGTCATTTTTAGCCTACCCGACTTTACAGTACTCTGCCGCTTTATCTCATAAACAGTACGATTTTCGACGAAACGTTATTGAACATAAAATATATTTTTTGATTTTATCTACAAAGTTGTCTGAAAAAGTGCTCATTCTAAGAGAACTGGCCGGAGTAAGATCAAAAATGTATTTTGGTCTCCGCGTAAGGTAACCGTTATCCTTGTCGGATTTTAATGAAACTTTAATTATATCAGATTATTATTAAAATACAAAATTTCATTATAATCCGTCCAGTGGGAGCCAAGTTGTTACATGTGGCAGAAGGACAGACGTGACGAAATTTGTAATCCTTTTCGCAATTTTGCTAACGCGCTTAAAATTACTTGAAGGTGTTTTGGGGGAACACTACAGTAACTAAACTGCACACAACACCGCAAGGATCCCTCTGACCCATCCTACACAATTCAGACCATAAATGAAAACTCGCGTTCCGAGAAGATATGTGGAAAATAACTTGTCGAGTTAGACTACGGAGACGAAGTGATTTTCGGATGGAGGAAACGTAAAGAAAGGAGCTAAGAGAGCAGAGAAAAGAAGGACGTAGGTAACAATGTTGTTGACTCGTACTGAAACGACACATTACCCTTGCAATATTGTTTAAATTTCCCACTCCTCAACTATTGAAAATAAGGCAAAGAAACTCAAGTTTGTATCGCGCCGTGTTTCGTTGCTTGCTATTCCAAATTTTTCACGCAGTTGTGGAGGCATTATGGAGAAGTGTTGAAAATAAGGTCTACCCTTTTGAGGTGTGAGTAGTCTGTCCTGGTTCGCCAAATAAGACATGTCTTGAAGACGGTCTCTCTCGAACTGTAAGAATGCATATGTTGATTCTTGTTCATATTTCCGTGGATATTTGTCACTCGGACTCTGCAGTCACTGTCAGGCACGGCAGAATTATGACAGTCGACAGCAGAGTGACAGTGAGGTCAAAGTTCTGTTCAAATGATAGCCGGCGTGCCAAAGTGGCAAGTAACTTTGAATGATGCCTGATACTGCAGCACACAATTGAAGATGAGCTGTTCTTCACACCGTCCACTGAAAGAAGACAGAATTTCTCGATGCAGCAATTACAATAACTGCTTGAACTGTCGAGATTTTATAGCACAGTCGTCGTCGTCATCATCATTATCATCATCATCATCAGCATCATCAGCATCATCATCATATCTGTCATGGAGTTAGGCCACTTGTTGACCCGTTCCGGTCTCACGCATCCAGAAGTCTCTTCAAAGGTCTACCATGATTCGTTCTGCAAGTTGGGGAGTAGTACAGTCGTACAGTAGTACAGTAGTGCGGTCGTACAGTAGTACAGTCGTACAGTCGTACAGTAGTAAGGTCGTACAGTCGTACAGTAGTACGGACATACATTAGTACGGTCGTACAGTAGTACAGTCGTACAGTAGTACAGTAGTGCAGTAGTACAGTTGTACAGAAATACAGTCTTACAGTAGTACGGTCGTACAGTCGTACAGTAGTACAGTCGTAGATTAGTACAGTCGTACAAAAGTACAGCAGTACAGTCGTACAGTAGTACAGTCGTACAGTAGTACAGCCGTACAGTAGTACAGTCGTACAGTAGTACAGTCGTAGAGTAGTACAGTAGTACAGTAGTGCAGTAGTACAGTCGTACATAAGTACAGTTTTACAGTAGTACGGTCGTACAGTCGTACAGTAGTACAGTCGTAGATTAGTACAGTCGTACAGTAGTACAGCAGTACAGTAGTACAGTCGTACAGTAGTACAGTCGTACAGTAGTATAGTCGTACAGTAGTACAGCCGTACAGTAGTACAGTCGTACAGTAGTACAGTCGTAGAGTAGTACAGTAGTACAGTCGTACAGTAGTGCAGTAGTACAGTCGTACAGTAGTACAGTAGTACAGTCGTACAGTAGTACAGTCGTACAATAGTACAGCCGTACATTAGTACAGTCGTACAGTAGTACAGTCGTACAGTAGTACAGTCGTACAGTAGTGCAGTAGTACAGTCGTGCAGTAGTAGAGTAGTGCAGTAGTACAGTCGTACAGTAGTCCCTACGCCAATGTGTATGAAGTTAAGACAAAAAATTATCCCCAATACACATTACGATCCACTGCAAAAACTGGAGAATCTGGAATATTAAAAATATTAGGATAAATAACAACAAATAATGAAAACTGTCCACGTGAAATTAAATTCAGTATTACCACGGCAAAAGCAGCATTCAGCAAGAAGGAATCCCTTTTTTTTACCAGCAAATTGGACTCAATTTTAAGAAAGTGGCTAGTGAAATGCTACATTTGGAACATAGCCTTTTGTGGTGTTGTAAATTGCACACTACGGAAAGTAGATCAGATATACCTGGAAGCCTTGCAGTGTGGTGCTGGAGAAGTATGGATAAGATCAGTTAGACCGATTGTATAAGAAAACGATGTAAATGTTATTTTGTCTTCCTCATCAGTAGATTGAGATGCATAAGAAAGTATTGTGTATTTTTAAGGAGGAGAGATATATTCTGCACACAATAAATAGATGGAAGGCTAACTGGATTTTTTACAACCTGCATAGGATCTGCCTTCTAGAACACGTTATTTAAGGAAAGATAGGAGGAAGGATAGAAGTGACAGGAAAACGAGAAAGAAGATATAAGCTGCTATTGGATGACCTTGAAGAAAAGAGAGGTTACTGGAAATTTCACTAGGTCGCATTATGTGGAGAACTCGCTTTGGAAGAGGCTATGGACTTGTCGTTAGGCAGACTAGAGAATAAAAAAATTGAGTGAAGTATAGTGTTTGTACATTTTCTCAATCACATGAAAGATCGCCTTATCAGGAAAAAAAGTTTTGTCCAAGAACTCTTTATCCAGTTCCATACGCTCTAATATTTTGCAACAAAAGCGGAATACTCTTAAGTTTATGGCATTAGCTGAATTAGTACAGAATTTGCAACCTGTAAGGTGCGAGAGAAAGTCTTCGTCGCGGAATCTTCATACTGTTTGCTGTGAGTGCGCTTTCCGTGAGCTGCTCAGTAAACCTGCACGACGGCTTTCGACAGTCTCTGCTGGAACACGCTGTCTTCCACTGTCCTGTCCTTGTTGAGAACACGAACAACTTCTCTCCTAAAGTGGTTTGTTTCACACACAAACACACACACACACACACACACAAACACCGTCTTTCTGGCGGATGTTTCCTTGCTGAACTTTGGGTTTAATTTGCGCCGAACAAGACACTTGTTTCTTCTCTGCTCCACCTTAAACTTCCATTTTCATTACCTGTGTACCATGATGCCGCCTGGTGGCTTGCACGTAAAGAAGTGACAAAAGAGAGACATTACTCTTTAGACATTACGTACGTTACACTTTTTACTTTAGCTGTAAATAATAAGCTGGAAGAATTTTTCAAAATTTTTACTGCAGTTTGTAATCACTCTATAAACAAGATGACTGATTTTGACATTGTCCATTGTGCTCTTTCTTATCGGACAAAACTATGAAAAACCTGAGTGGACTTCATTCTCCAGGTACGAAGTTATGTACCTATATGAGCCTGCCATAAACTGCTAGACTCAAATACTTTTCATTATTTCGCTTTAGAGATAAATATTTGCAAAGTAAGGCGTGACCTTCATGTCACTCTTTCTTCTATTTGAGGCTTAGGGTGAGAAACAGGAAACAGGAATTTGTATTTTAAAGAGAAGTGATAATTTTGCGAAAAGCTTTGATTGTGAAGTAAATAAGCATTCGAATATTTTAGACCGCATAAAGGATTAATTACACTTCAACATGAAAGGAAAAGCCTGAGTAATTTTGATGCGTGTTAAATGTTGGAATTTATTGTATACACAGCAATTGTTTAAGTTAAAATGTCATCATGTCGATTGACCTGATAATAATACCTCTATGTCAGCAGCCAATTTCATTTACTGGTGCATCGAACCCCACACACAAATCCACCGTGCGGTGGCCATAATGTCGCTGTGCCTGTTACAGGTAAACTTCGTGGACAGAACACTAGAAGGGAAAAAACAAACAATTTTACAGATGAGAGAACTAGATTTTAGTTTGAAATGACAAAAAAACTGATAACGATGAAAATCTGCACTCCATGCTTTCAGCAGTGTGGACTTCGTGATAACGCAGATTCTGTGAACAGGGATAGAAAATTCTCCCATCCTCTTTCATATATCCAACACATAGTGGATTTAACCGCACAAAAACTTTGTCGAATATGGAGGGCTGGATTGTGGCTTACGCATAGACATGATGTGTGAGCCGTGGGTCCAGCTGTCGCTCACAGGGGAGAGAGCAAGAGATTTCACAAGCCGAACCGCGGATAATCAATCAGGGGTCCACAACAGTCACCTAAACATATATATTAACTACCATTCATATCACTATATACTGTTACGTATGGAATCATCTTATTGAACAGTCATATCTGGGATGGGCAGACTATGAATTTACGAGTGTATTAAAATATGAGATGTTTGTTTGTGCATAAAATGACATTAAGATTCTGTAGGCAGAAGGTATAAATGGGATGGAAGCTGTGGATTTTGGTATGCGGCTATCAACAGTTTTTAATAAAACAACTTTTTTCGTGGTAAAATTCTCTGCCTTCTCTGCTGAAGATGAAGTTGGCTGCAGCAGGCTCCAGTCTAAAAGGCCCAACAGGAAATATGTTTTTTTGTTGTAGTAACCTGCAGGCTGTGACCAATTTTTCGAAACGTTGTGTGATTTCTAACTTGAAAAGTTGGACATTGTCCACTATGTCGATCAGGAAACGCAATTTGTCGTAAACCACACAATTCATCAAACTGAGATCACTGCATATACATGCAGTTGCGTTACAAACACACCTTCTGTCAAAATGATGTGACAAAAAACAAAATTGCTTGTCCTTATATTTCCTTATAAACACAACATGCTTAACTGTTTGTCTATTGATGATGTGTTAGCTGTTTTCTGTCTCCTGTGAAACTTAGAGTCGGTGGGTTAAGACAAATTGCTGTGTCATGAGAGATACAAGTAAAGTCACAATACAATCTGTGAAACGTGAAGAAATCAGGGGTCATTTCAGACTTCCGCTGCGAAGTAGACGAGAACTGCGCCTTTCTCTGTTATTACACAATGAGTAGTGGTAGTTACCGACTTTCTGGGACAACCTATCGGCCCCTAAACTTCGGTAAATAATTACCACTACTCGCTGCATAATAACCCAGAAGAGCTCAGTTTTCAAATCAAGAGTGCTAACCAAAACCGCTGGTCGTTTTAGGAGTAAAAGTATGATCGCCTTATTGCAATGCTTAGCCGTTAGTAGGCATTTGTCTCTGAATCTCGGAACTAAACTGTGTTTAGTCTGTAAAGTACAATCATATTAAATTTATCGGTGGGGTTTGAAAGATGTCGCACTGTGCTCAGGCCAATGAACGGAGCCATATGCCTAGCCTCCATCTTCGTCTACCTCCAGCTTACCATTTTCCGCACACACAATCTCCTCCGCCCCGCTTCCCACGCATATTTTCTGGGCCTTCTCTTCACATGAAGCTTGGTGGTGACAACTGCGTTTTAGAATTTTAAGTTGGTAAGTGCTTTGGGCCTATTGATATAGGCCAGAGAGGCTGGACGGAATTACCACAGTTGGCAGAAACACGGCAACACGAGGAACGTCATAAGCCTCCCCCTTCGTGGTCCTGGTATAGCAGTTTTGTGACGCTGGAATGCTGGAATAAATTTAAATGTTTTGAGGTTTCAAAGAATAAAATTAATTTTGTCACTTGTTTTTTTATCATGGAGCAATCTCGTCATTTCTTCCTTGCACATTGCTTTTTTAAATTCTAAACCTGACAGTTCAATGCAGAATGTCACAATGAAGCAGCTCTTCCTGCGAGAGAGAACTAGCGGCTCCATGAGTATTGTAACTCTTACAGAGAGAGGAAGACAATACTTCATGTGTCACAATTAGGATTTCTGTATGAAGTGTGAATGGATCCAAAGCATATTGTGTCATATTTGCAAGCGTCAAGTGACAAGTGGTATCAAAACAAATGTACGATCTTTAAACTTTATTACACAAAATTTTTTAATTCAGTGTTATATTTGTAGTGTCCTTACCTATCTTTGGGAGGCCCCGGGCAAAGTTTCAGTCCCTTAACCCAACTATTCTGATTAATTTAACCAATTTCATATTTTGTTAACCAATTTCGTATTTCATTAACCAATTTCATATTTTGTAAACACGTAAAATAACCACTGCCACCGGGTGACAACCCAATTGCAGTTAATAAATATAATAATAATAATAATTATTATTATTATTAATTTTTCTGTGTTTATATTTTTTGTACTTCCAAGCCAATATCTTGACAGCATTTTAATATGTTCCATCTTCGTGTATTAAACATATCCAAGAATACACAAATGAGAAACAAAATGCACTTTAGTATTATAATGTATTCATTCCCAATCCATCTTCAGGGTGACGTTCTTATTACAACAGTACAGTTGTGGTTAACTCTGTTACAATCACTTCACAATAATTAAAATTATATAATTTTGGTTAAAATTATTTAAGTAATATGAATATATATATATATATTTTTTATATTACTTAATAACTAAGGCTTTCTCTCAAGACATTCACCCAGTTAAATGTATGGGAGACTTTAATTGTTGGGGTCTAAAGTTGACCGCTCACCTCTGTCTAATCCCAAGGGCATGAATTGTGGGAGCCCTGTCTCCACTACCGCATATGTCTTCGTGTAGTTGTACTATATCAAGAAAAAACAAATTTACCTTCGACCAGCAAAAGCATAACAATGTCACATGTCCCTCTTAGTTCTACTAATTATATGGAAGCTTCGCGTTATCTACTCGAATATCGTGTAATTGGTTTCAGAGGAACTGATAGATAATTATCTATTATAATAGGGCATCCATTAGGACATGCAGAGATGCAGTAATATTTGTATCGATGTTGCTGTGTTGCCGATAACCAGCTGCTAACAGGCTTGCTCTTTACTGGTATTGAGGCACTATAGTGGGCAGTGGGTATTCTACTGACGTAATTGGTAATAGGCAGTAAATTATGAGATGAAATTTGGATATCTGGGCGTAGATTCTACCTATAAATACAAATATAGAGGTGAAGTTTTCTTTGTGCTTAATTAAAACAGAACTTAATTGGAAATGTATAGCAACACTTACTTTTTACCCTGGCGGTAAAGGGAAAGGAATTGTCAGCTTCGCATTCCCTCCTTTTTTACACAGAGGGAAGGGGCCCACAGTACGGACTGTAGAAGAGTCTGCATTGACCTCAGAGCTGATCTAAACGACGTAGAGAACAAACAGTTTCTTACATTAAAACAAACTAGAAGAACTAATTTCTCAAATTTATTTTTGGAATAAAACTCTACATGTTTCGGACATTTCCTCTGTCCCTAATCAAGAGTTTTTCACTCTACACACAGCAATGGTATATGCCATACAGGTTTGCTGACTGCTTGCCAGCAGGATCAGGACGTCGTCCTGATCCTGCTCGTAAGATGTCAGCTGTCCTAAACATGTAGAGTTTTATTCCAAAAATAAATTTGAGAAATTAGTGCATCTAATTGGTTTTATTATAATAATTTATCATGATGCACGGTCACCTGAACGTCAAACAATTTGTTTGCCTCCGCCTACAGTGAAACCATAGCTGTTCAGTCGTCTTGTAGATTAGTCGATATGCTGTCAGGGACTGTACTAGTTCATGACGTAGTTGGGAAGATAGGTCTAATATTAAAAGGTTAAATTGTGGTAATTTGGTTTCTAACACCATGTGGTTTAGGAGATGTTACTATTGCTTCGGCGGTGTCACAGTGGTTAAGGTGCTGTGCTACAAATCGGAAGATCGCTGGTTCGATTCCAGATGGTGTCATTGCAATTTTTAATTGACTCAGCCTGTAACAGATATCGAAGTATTTGACAGTGTCCTTCCCCAGCTACGTAAAGATACATAGAATTCTATTAACATTGTTCTACAGCTTAGCCCGCCAGGAAACCTTTGGAGCACCATTTCATTGAGCACTAGAATATGTGTTTATTCCTCTAAAACTCCCGAAAGCAATACCCTGACTAAACTGTGCGTGCAGGCACTTCGCGACTTGCTACACACACATAGTCGATTGACGACTAAGTGTGTAAGTGGGTCGCTGTCACCATGGCGTGGCGCGTCCTCAGGTTGCGGATGGAGGAACAACCTCCGGATATGGAGCGTAGCTGCGAATATATTGAATAAACAGTTGCAGATAACAGACAATGGGTGTTCCTCCAGCTTGGGGGTTGGGCGAGGTGCTAACAACTGAACACCGTTAAACCTCACAATTTTACGACACATTTCATGATACGTTGGCTGTTGTAAACGCGGTGATGAATGTTCGGGTTACATAAAATGGGGGAATTTCTTGACCAGCTGAGGACCGGTTAGCTTCTTAGGGAGGACACTGTTCCATGTAGTTGGAGTTAACTAATTATTTAGTAAGTTAGTGGTTTCATACTTATGAAAATTATAGTCTTTAAACACCGCAATTTGTCAATGCAAGGCACATGCTTAAGAGTCGGTGCTGTGGTTGGGGTATGTTTTTTGTTCTTGTCAGGTCATTGCGATATCCTTCACAACACTCTGTCTGGGTGTCGAATCCGTATTGACGTTGCTATTGTTTACTAATGGACGATCGATGTACTTGTTATATCTGACTTACTGTTCGTCGAAGCGAAACCGTGTCTTAACTCCAGGAGCGTCTGTACCTGTTACCCATCTGGTCCTTAACTTAAGCCGCCAGCAGATGCACAAAATCAATCATAAACTGTATTCTATAATTACATTCGTCTAATTGCATTTTATTCAATATTCCATTCGCATTTTATTGTGTATTGCTTAAAAGAGAGCTAAGTCGAGAAGCTTGGACTTCGGTTTGCTTCATTATGGATCAATGTGAGACTGAGTGCTCCTGAATAAGAACTTCGTACTGACATTTAGCGTTGTGATGAAGCGTTCAGTAAATACTCGGAGTTTTTACTCATTCTTAAGCAAAATGTTTATACTTGTATTAATAACTTAGAATTTTAGGATGTGACATCGTGACGTTTGGTGGACCGTTACGAAAGGAGGGCGGATTCCAGCTGACTTAGTTTTTAGTGTGTAGAAGTTTTCCTACCATGAGTTTCATAGCAGAGTAATCATCAAAGTTAGTATCTGCAGAACTAACAAACACTGTCCCGAGAAACTTAATAGCTTGTAAAATATTGAATAAGGTCACTTCTAAAACTTCGTAAAAGGGAAAAAAAGGGTGGTTATGATATTGCCAAGGTGATAGAGGCGATAAAACAGTGTGTCTTTAGAGTGAGAGAGAGTTTGTGTTTGTGCATGTGTTTTTGTGTATGTGTGTGTGTTTGTGTGTATGTGTGTGTGTTTGTGTATGTGTTTGTGTGTATGTGTTTGTGTGTGTGTTTGTGTATGTTTATATTTTTGTATGTCTGTGTTAGTGTGTGTGTTTGTGTATGTGTGTGTGTTTGTGTGTGTTTCTGTATGTTTATGCTTTTGTATGTGTGTGTTTGTGTGTGTTTATGTTTGTGTATGTGTGTGTGTATGTTTATGTTTTTGTATGTGTGTGTGTTTGTGTATGTTTGTGTGTGTGTGTGTATGTGTATGTGTATGTATGCATGTGTGTGTGTGTGTGTATGTCAATTTTAACTGTTCAACAAACTGACCAATTTTGACGAAACTTATGACAAATCAGAAAACTTGCCAGCGGCATATTTTCTGAGTTTCTGCAGTTGAAAATGAAAGGTAATGAAGGCTGAAACACGAAATTGTGTAACAGAAACGACACTAGCGTCATTTACGTCAGTTTCCTATTACTATATATATAGCGGATTTCAGCGAGTTTATTATTTTTGTTAAAGTAAAATTCATAAAATGTGAAATAGAATCAAACTGACCGTGCGAGTTAATTAAATGAAGTTTGATTTGCTGGCGGCAGAATGTGAGACAGCTCGCTGAAATTTAGCACGTATATTGAACTGTATGTTACTAATTGTTACTTACTAATTACCGTGTTTTTCCGTCAAAAAGTCCGAAGACGACGGTGAATTTCTAAGCGATATGTAATATTCCACAAATTTTGCAGAGACAGAATCTGCATTTAATCTATATATTTTTTCACATGAATAATAACAAGATTAATGTTAACCAATATCTGGAACAATATAATATTTATGGATGTCGTCAGACGCCATTCTGGTACCAACTGAACGCATAATATCAAATACATACATACATTTGATGCGAATCTCTTACATGCTTCGGTGATTGTGAACCGTGATTATTTGTACATTCCCTTATTCTCACAGGCCAATCAGAAAAGGCCAGGTACGTTACAGACAACTACTACTAAAAAAAACATGGATATAGTTAAGGTTTTCAGGTAAAGAGCGACGTTTGAGGGTTGTTTGATCTGCATCTTCATCATGCAATGAAGTGAAATGCCAGCTTGCTCTTGATGATGGAAGTATGCGCCCGAAACATGTCGAGCTAAGGAAACGTCAATAAATTACATTGTTGCATTTCACTTTATTTCAAAGAACGAAGTGCCTACTTAAAGTAATAGCAGTTTTTAAAACAAATCTCCCTATCTTAGCCACAGCTCTTGCCAGGGCAAATACCATTCATGTTTCCAGGTCCCGTGTGTTCGTACAGAAAGGTATGGACCAAACAGTCCCCTTGCCGTCGCAAGCAGTGTTGACCTACTTGGTAAATACCATTGACGTCGGGCGTATTCCTGGGCCACGGCGTGACTGTATCCAGACGATAGTAGGGATTTGAGATGGGCAAGAGTAACGGTTGTGTAAACCCGGATAACTGTGTACAGGTGACGATGCCTCTTTCCTTATTTTCATGTTCATAGAGTGTTCCAGTATTCCAGGACTGCTCTAAGACGTCTCCAAATAGTTCCCAACAAGTTGCACATATTTTGTCCTGATAGAGTTCCACTGCGTCCGACGAATGCGGTCAGTGTAGTCCACTATGACAAGGTCTTGCTTCGATTCACCACATAAAAACCATTCTCGCCAAAAGCCACAAGGTAGCCCGATGTCTTTGTCGGTGTCGTAGTTTGAAACAGGGACAAAGGAGCAATTCCTTATTTATACGTCTCGGGTCCACTCTCTCGGAGATATCCGTATGCGGGTCCACTACCAAATTTCCTGTCTTATCCCTTAATCGGTGAGACGGTGGAATACGGCTTCCTGACACCCGCACTGCTTACATTTGTCGGTGTCCGTCGGTCGGTTTTTGTTCAACCTCACATTCGTGGGTAGAATGATGTGAATCGCCAAATACCATGTTGACCTGCCTCCATCAGGCAACTTTGCTTAATGGAGATTGCTGCACACTACAGACCAGTAGTGTGCAGCTGAAGCCGCACGATGCGCAACTCCCGTGGTTTTTCCACCGCAGCATAATTGGTTCGCAAAATATCGTATACAATTTTTTAAAAGTCCTCCCTCTTTCGGTCATTCTCTGTGGGGTTCCGTATACACCCATTCGTGGAAATAGATGAGTAGGTATTATGAGGTCCTAGGAATCACCCGTATGTGTGGGCGGGTTTCCCTTGGGATTGCGAGGCCCTTATCTTGAGCCACTCGGTAGTCAGCACAAACTCTTGTCCCCTTGGGTCCGAAATCTGATAAAAAGGACACGGCATTTGGATACGACATCTAACAAGTCCAACTTTTCGTCTTCCGTCCGGCGTTGTGTGGTTGATAGAGGCGCCCTGAAGATTGCACCAAACCATTTCGAGACCAGGTTATTGTCATTAAGATTTGTCGTCCGTGCTCCATCGGAGTCGGGAAAATCTGTGTTGTGTGCCATATCTTGGAGAGTAGAAAGGTATGCGCGTACTGGAAGCGTTGCTTTAGACACAGGTCCTGCCCCTACGCCTCTTTCGCCAGGGATTTTACCTGTCGCCTTCGAACAAGTGAGATACCTTGAACAGGCTACTGCGCACATAAACTCGAAACCATGTATGGTTGTGTCCTGATAATAGGGGACGCTCAGAATATTCATCGATGTGTCCCACGAGCCTGCCGTCATGGCTTTGGGTTTTCGCATGTTCAAACAAGTACCCGTTGCCCTTTCGAAGGGCAGAAGATGGTCCCGGATTGTTGGAATATCTGTTGGTGCCGTCACAAAACTCGTGACTTCGTCGGCGTATGTCACCACAGCGGTTTTCGTTGTCCGATGTTCAGTTCTGATATCCAAAAGATATCGCTCCAACAGACATCGGCGGATTCATAACCAAAGTGAATAGTAGAGTGCTTAATGGACAGCCTTGTATAACGGAACATTTTATGGGAAAGGGTCCTGCAACATAGCCATTAATTTGTGCCGAGGAAAACGTCTTGTCATACATCGGTTGTAGGCCCTATGCGTTTAATAAATTTCATGCTATAGCCATAATTTAGCACTCGAAAGAGATAAACATGGAAAATCCTGTCATTAGATGCTGGGAACTTTAAGTGCAGGATATATAGTTGTGCGTGTGTCAACTCCGCGTTCGCTACAGCATGACGTACCGTCGCCGCAGGGTCTAATATCGTGTTGCCTGGCACGCTACAGTATTCATTCGGGTTTAAGAGGGCAGAAATGGTAGGAATTAGCGTGTTCGTTAAAATGCGGGCTAGAATTTTATAACTTGTATTTAGCAAATACGTGGTCTATAGTCCAAGGGTACGCTGGGAATGTCGGTCTTCGGTTTGCGCACCATTAGCCGACCTTCCAACTATATATAGATGTACAGGGCCAACATGTCAAAATTAATAAGTCCCAGTAAACTTTAAAAAAATTCCAGACAAATGCCATCTCTTTCCGGAGCTTTGTTACAAGCCACCGGTTAACTCAGCCTTTAATTCCTCTTCAGTGACGGGAGTGCCTAGGAAGCCCCTCCATTACGGTGGCAAGGTCTTATACGCGGCTTTCTCCACAAAATTAACACACACAACATCCATTAAAATGGTATTTTATTTGTTTCGCAGAAACTCAACAAGGATATGTAAAATGTCCTTAGTGGTCATTTGTGTTACCCCATCATTACCGGTAATGCCGGTAATCATGCGCGATTCCACCGTTTCCGCATTCGTAGGTGAAGGAAAAGGGACGAGCCTTCCTCCTGAACAAGGAAACATCCTGTGGATCGAAAATAATGGACGGAATCAACTTGTAGTGTTGTGGGACTGTCTTAACTTCGAGATGGTATAAATCTGACGTTTTCTTCTTAGTTTATCTACTGTCCTCCAAGATGTCGTTTGTACAAGCTTTATCAACATTTTCATTTATCATGTCTTCTCGAGTCCTCGCAGTCCCTTCTTGGGTGACAAGGAAGCGGATTTTCCTTTTGAGATACGTCTTCCACCAAGTGATCATGTCCGGGTATTTTCCTTCCAGCAGGCTTCACCTTTTCCACTCCTGCTGAACACGACTTCTGATAGTTGTATCTTCTAAAAGTTCCATATTCATTTTCCATAGGCCCTGACCTCGTTGTAGGAGAAGGGCTTCCAGGTTAACTCGCTAGCATACCGCTAGGTGATCTATAAATGCCGCAAAAGCGGTTTCCCCCCCCCCCCCCCCATTTTCAGGCCACTAAGGTTTGGTGTGACATATATTCGATCAAAGTGTGCGGCTCCATGCGCGGTATAATGTGTATATATACGGCACTGGGAGGGACGGTTTCCCACACATCGAATAAAACTTTGCTGAATTTCATAATCCCAATTTAATCGGTATTTGTCAGGACCCAGTTAAAGTCCCCCTTCATGATCATTGTTGGGGCAGTGAACGCAGCAGTTATGTGTATTCCACACTGTAAAGGTGTTCTCTCTACCGTCTGTTGGATGAGCCAGACGGCACACGACCCAGACTCGTCGGCAGTACAATGCCATTCCCCGCCCGGAGGGCAAATGTGTGATGTTGGTTAGCCGTATTGTCTCTCTGGTCAGCATGACAGTGTCACGCTTGTTGATTCCCACATTTGTGTACGCGTTGTATCCTCTTATTAGGTAAAAGCGGTGTGAGTAAACTTGTGTTTTGTTAGTGGAGAGAACCAGTTAGCATCCGTATTCGCGTCACCGCTGACATGTCATTGAAGTTTAGAGTCGCTATTTTGCAAGTGTTGGCCAGTAGGTTAGAAACAGGAGGAAAAGTAATAGTGTTTCACCTATACTAGTGTCAACGCGACTCGCAGTCCGCTCCTGCTTTTATTTTGGCTCCGAGATCCTCTCCTCTCCACCCTTGGGTTTTTGGAACGCTTTGGACTGCCCGGTTTTGCTGCGTTCAAGGAATCTGTGGTAGAAAACGATGGCGCGACCTCTCTGACGTCGACACATATGTCTCGCCTGTCACACTTCCATGTACCTCCATGTCTGTCAGGGTGATTTCTTGTGTCATCTGAAGTTGTGCTATTTGTAACAGGTTCAATATAGGATTTCTCCTTTCCTCCACCGTCGCTTTACTGTTCTCCACTAGGACCACCACGTATGACTCTGGCGCCGGGGCGGGGTGTGTCGGGAGCGACGAAGGTTCAATATTTTACCTCGGAGCATGCATTGTGAAGTCACCTGCGCATCATCGTCGACTTGACCAGAATTCCCGTCCGGCGGATGCGATGTTCAATGATCCTCATAATCACGGTCTACAAGCTCTGGCTGTCCGCTGTGCCGTGCTGTCCCCTCTTCGTCCTCACGTGCCTACAGGATGCCTTTCGCCCCTCACCGCTATATCCACTCAAGATATAGGGGTGGATATAGGTGCCTTCTCCTGCAGTCTCCGTTGTCTTGGGAACGCTTGATAAAGATGACCCGTTTCATAACTCCTCACAGTTTGCCTGTCGTATGACACCAGCACTCCGTGGTCAGCCACAGTAATATGTGACGGGATGTGTTTGGTGAGAGGAATTATCTCAGGCAAATGCCATTGACCGTTGGGTAACGGTATAAAGGAGACCATATTTCCGCCTGAAGGTCTATTACTTCTCCATATCTAGTCAGAACTGTTCCTAATACTCCATCCTATAATTCTGGGGGTAAGTTGGCAATTTGTAATTTTCTCGATCCGATTCCAGCTGCATGCATCTGGACTATTGATGTTACGCGATTGGTATGTCAGTATTTGCCCTCCCGTCGAATGGACCACGTCCATTGTCCCGAAACTTGATACATTTCGTTTAGGTCTGTCGATTTGCACCATCGTCATATCCTGGCCAATAAGAGACATTTGAGCATAAAGCCATTCGTGAATCCCACATGCCGAAATGCGTGGATTTCTGACGTCAAATGCACCCACAAGCCTATTTTACCTTTGAAACATTTTGAGTGTGGGCCTGTGAAGCTCACAAACAAAATGAAACTACCGTGAAGAGATTCAAAACACTAAGCACTTCACAGGCACTTTCACCTTGCAACAGCTCAACACTTCTCGGCCGACACACAACTTTACCTTTCCGTGTCTCGAACGCTACTTCGCTACAGAGAACAACTATGCCAGTTACTTGAACAACTACTGTTGTGACGTTGTTGCCTATAGGTTCAATTCTGTGGCTTGTATGTCACAAATATATATATATATATATATATATATATATAATTTACAAGTGTAAGTGTTTTGAAATGACTTGATAGTGTAAAACAGTTAAAAGCGAATAATGGTCGTACTGTCTCGATTTTAAACCTCTAAGGTTAAAATCTTCTTTAGGATTGAATATGTTTATATAATTGGTGAATGATCTGTACTCCTCATCCAGTATTGTTCGGGAGATGAAATCGAGAAGAATGAGATGGACGGGGCATGTAGCGCGTATGGGGGAGAGGAGAGACGTATACAGGGAATGAGACCACTTGGCATACCCAGTCGGAGATGAGAGTACAATATTAAAATGGATCTTCAGGAAGTAGGATGTGGGGATATGGACTGGATCGAGCTGGCTGAGGATAGGGAGAGGTGGCGTGCACTTGTGAATGCGGCAAAAAATTTCTTGACTAGTTCAAACCGGTTAGCTTCTCAAGAAGAACTTTGTTCCATGGAGTAAGTAAGTAAGTCTGTATGTATATATGTTTATATAATTGACTGACAGCATTGTTTGTTGTGGACGTTTAGTTGTTGTGACAATATACGTTCATTCGGCCGTATTTATCATCTTCCAGTTTGGATTATATCCTTACATGTGTCTGGTAGGAAGGCGCAAAGGTGTCAACTGAGTCGCGGTCAGAGAAGTACTGCGCACAGAAACATGTAGGAGATGCGCAACAAATAGATACTGTGCATTTAGTTGACATTAAAAAGTTAGCTGATGTCATGAAAACACACGGAATAGAAAACTTTATAGGATGTTGTGAGCGCATCTGTCTCCTGGTACATACATTTAGGGGTTGGTTTAATTACATATAATGCTGCTTCTGATAATGGCGTCCAGCTATCAGTTATGTAACTAACTAATAACTGAGTGGAACGTAATCGTTAAGAAGCTGGCAATTACGCAATTATTAAAAAAATATCCCGTCGTTTTACAGAGCATCAAGTATCATTACTGTTCGCAGCTCAAAAACACTGACAGATGAATCCAGTCCAAAGTTCATATCTTGTTTCCTTAAGATAAATTTACACATTATCCTTCAATCTACTTCCAGGTCCTCCTAGTGGTCTCTTCCTCTTCTATTTTCTGAATAAATGTCTGCATGTCCTCATCATATATCATGCCTCCTGAATGCTCATCTAATCTGATCCGTCTTGATCTTACCAGTGTATTACTGTTCGGTAGGCAAGTGCCTCCACACAGTAGGAACACTCATGTGGAGTTGATAGGGGCTCCAGTGTCGGTACATTCCCTGCATTCTACCAAAACCAAAACTTAAATTTGGATTTCTGTTTGAACCGTTTGATTTCAGATTACGTTAAAGCATGTTATTTTTAAGTCGTCTTGAAAATATTGTTTTATTCTGAGCCCACATTTTGCAAGTGGCCTCTTTGCATCGGAGTGTTTTACAACATTTTTATCTATCTTCCTTGTCTATCAAGCGTGCTGCATGCCCAAAATATTCATTGTTTTTTATTTAATGATTGAACTAAAATTTGGGAAGTACATTTACGATGTGCTTCTTTATGTCGTTATGCAACAGTCACGTTTGGTAACACGTAATTTAAAGCAATCCTTGTACAGGCCTCTTACAGACCCAAAATGTGTCAATAGGTTGAGAATCTCAGATTCGAGACAGTCGGCACACTAAAGACATGAGGTTGTCAGTCCTACGCAACGGCTGCCTTTCACCCCCAGGAACTATTTCTGCTACTCGGTTCTGTTGGGGGCTGAGTCGACCCCAGGGCCAAGGATCATGTCAGGGAATCGAAACCGCAACTTTCCGGCTTGTAGCGCAGTTCCTCAACCAACTGCCCCACTGCGTGCCCTCTTCGGTAACACGTAGGCCTGCAAAATATGTAGTTTATTATGCTGCTTTGCTTGGACTCCTATTATTTTCTTCATCTTAGGTACAGACTGCAAGAAGCATGGAGAGCATCATTAGAATGGATAGTGACAGTTACCATACATTTAGGAACTGTATTTATTGCTGTATCGGATGTTACCAACATTTCTAAAAATAGCACGCAATTATACGGAGTATCCATTCGTACATGTATATTCGTCTATACGAGTAAATAAAAGGGGAAATATTTATTGTTGTTTCAAATATTAAATACAGGACTGTTTTGGACAATTTACTATTTGAATAAATAAAACGCGTGTACAACAAAATGGTCTAATTTAAACGTAAATATTTCGTATGAGAAAAAGAATAAACAAAAGTTCAAAATACAAGAGAATGAGTTTGAATAATTGCTTAATACAGAATTCACGACCTGATATCTAAGAACGCTCGAACTTTAATTCTAACCGCCTTGAAAACCCAAATATCAGACAGAGTGAAGACATCACTTAATACTGAAATCCTGGTGTGTCTCATTAATCTCATGTGTAGCCAATTTCCCTTTACCGAGTAAAGTGTTCAGGGATTGCACAGTAATGGTGCTAGCAAATGTAAACAAGTACATTGAAATTATCTTATATACACAATGAACTCTAAAGTGTTTCGACCAGCCATGTAGCCTTCTTCAGTTTTATTAGATAAAAAGGTTAGATACATTAAAAAGATAAAAGTGAAGTTATAAAATAATCAGATCCAACGCAAAGATGTAATTACAATTATTGAAAAGGCACATTAATAATTACATAACTATAAGATATTATGATAAGAATGTGTTCAAATTTGGCTGGGTGATACACGTAGAAGATTTCATTCAGTAATTCACCACCCGAGAGAAAGTATCGTGATGCAGATGGTACCGTAAACCACAACTTTACATTGCTTCTGATACTTTTATGTCACACTTATACTGATAATGTGCCTAAACTTTGTATTTTATAACCCTGAAGATTGCCACATTGTTGGCCGAAACATGTAGGAGTTCACTGTCAGTATGAAATAATTTCAGTTTACGTATGTGCATTTGTTTTTACCATTGCAGTATAAGTTCAAAAGACGTATGGATCATGGACGGTATGAAGCTTTTATTATTTTGTCAATAATTATTTCTTTCGATCTGTAAACAAATTAGTCTTCGGGCCCATCAGAAAACATTTAGTATTTTTTTTTAGTTTTGTGGCCATTACAGCAGTAGATATTAAGATTGCCATTCTTTAGGGTGCGATGTTCTATTGTTTGGTACCTGATTGTCATTGACTCCGGGTAAAGTGATGTGTTTAATTCTTGTACTCTGAGGATGGATGAAGCACATTTTTTAAAATATTGGTAGCTACCATTAAGACTACACGGTGTCACAACCCGAAGGACTGTGACTTGAAAGCAGTGTTAAACTGAAAGGAAGCAAAATTGTGTGTCCGATCAGTAGCTGATACGATCAAGTAACATGTTCATTTTCAGATCTTTCAGGAACAGTGCTTATTAGTACATCTACAAGGACTTTACTCTAGAAGTGGTGTAATCGGATAACTTAGAAAAATAATGTTTTTTCTAGCGATGGTTTCTTTGTTGTCATAGCATCCAACAGCATGACGATTTTCGTATAGGTGACTGATTTATGTCTGACTTGGATAATTCTCCCTCCAGAGGTCTCCACAAGAGTCTTGAGTGCCAAAGAGTGAAAAACGAATTTAGCCAAATGAGCAGGTTAACGAATTCTCCCGTCTGCCTAGAAGTCCCCATGCCCACTGATTTAAGATCATACTTTCGTATCAACAATATTTAGCCTGTGCTTTCGTTTCCTACGCCAGCGGTTCGTGCTGTAATGATTGCTAGCTTTTCACTTGACTCCAACTGTGGAACCAACTTTTCCTCCTTTTAACGAGTCAGTATTTGCCAACTTCTGCTTCTGTAGATCTCTCGTCATTTACTACTTCCTTTTTTCTGTATTTATTTTACTGCGAGCTTTTGCTATACTCCCATTACCGTACCCTCTTCTACTTCACACTGGTTTTTCTTGTAAAATGAGAGAAGAGCTTAGCTGTTCTGACTTTATGTTTGGGAGATGTCCTTGTATGTTCTGTGTCAACGCACCTACTAAACCCACTCAGGCTTATTTTACTGTTTTTTTAAGTTGCTGCAGACAAATGCAAAAATATTGTCTCAAATTAGGCCAATATCGCTTCCTTCTAGATCATTTCCAATAGTTACACATGTTCTATGTTAATGAAACCGTCGTTATATATCTACAAACCACAAATCCCAGTGAATACGTAATGTGTTTTGTGTTTCTTAAAAGGGCACTTATGGACTGATGTACGGGCGAGTAAAGTGGGTCTCCAGTATTTTTTACATCTTAGGACCTAGATGCAAGTAAGTCTTTAGCTGCTCGCTCCGAACGTCTTTACACTTGTCGTCACTGGACTAGATCCTGGGTGGGATCAGTAGTCTGGACATTCATATCAAATGGAACTAACTGCACGTCTCTCGGGAATCAAAGCCCGAATGTCCGGTGGTCTAGCTCGTGTCCTAGTCAGTATACCGACTTAGCTACGCAGCTCACGACCTCTCCGTGGTGTGCTGTATTCCGCCTGCCAATGAACCTCCTTCTCTCGGAGTTTCCTCACGCGAGACCAGAGATGCAACTTGAGGTTGCCTTTGCTTTACCGGTCCGCCATTCTGTTACCTATTGTGCTTTCGTCGTCAAGTGAATTGCCAAATAAACCCGACCGGACAGCCAGATTACTTTTGCTTCGCCTCTACTACTCATCAGTTCTCCTACTTTTACTGTTTCATTCTATCACTCTATTTTCTTATACGATTTTCTCTCTCGTTCATTCAATCTTGTCTGTGTCTTGTATACTCCTGCACACAACGTGTTTCGCAGCCCCCTTTTTTATTTCTTTTTTCTCTACATTTTACTTCGTTCTCTTCACTTCTCCCCTCATCTCCTTTATTCTTCTACTGTTTTCCTTCCTTTCACTCCCATTCCAAAGCCACTTGTCGCGACAAAATCTCGTTTCTATTCTTTCCATTTGCACCAAGTCTTATTTATCTTCTACCACCTTACTTTCTCCTCAAACCCTTGCAGTTTTCTCCGTGCTTTTCCAACACCTCTATATGAAGCTAAGAGGAGGGTACACTCACACATACCGACCCTAAGATCCCTTCATCAGAACATTATTACTGTTTCAGGCTCACAAATTTATACTGTAGATAGTAGAAAGAGGAGTGGCGAGACGAAAGATTTAAATATGGAGTATGTGAGGTGATGCAGTGAGTAAATCACGGTCCATCATCAGCATTCCCGGCGATGGCTTCAACGGCTTTAACTTCTTTAAAGAATGCAGAGTGAATTGAATGCAGCGCTGTCGAATGTAACGTGAAACCACCCAGATAAGTGACACGACTTACTCCGTGGCAAGATATTCTGAAGTTATTCACGAAATTAGGCGCGTATCTTCAAAGGTTTTAGTTTTACGCAGATTGCCCCACAGTGGAATTTCATGGTTCATCAGTTCACTGGGCTTTGTCCTGTAATGGGACACACTCTATGAAGAAATGTTAAACTTTTGTAAATAAATTTATCAAAGTTAGACTTAAAAATCTTTCTTTTTTTCAAGCTTCCCATATATTAGTGTGGATTTTGCATAACAACAAAATGCTATTGTACTCTGAGAATAATATGCAACTAGTAGTATTCGTTCTGTGCATAGAATATTCAAGTAGAGAATTGTGAAATGTTAAACAGCCGCTATGTAGCTCGTTGTAGTTACTGCGCTACAGAGTGCTAAAGACCGCTTGATGTACGCATTTTGTTTATAGCGGATCTACGTAAAAGTCATGTTTCAAAATAATATGTATCAGGGAATTGAATAGTTTTATATGATTTGTTGTGTTTAAAATTATGAGAACAAAAGTGTGGAATAAACTAGATAGCTGTTTGGCAAAATGTTCTGTACAATAAGTATCCATAGAAAGTTAATTGTATCGTTCTTTCCATAATATTGGGCCCATATATACACATACAAAAAAGCGAATAATTTTAATTTATATTATTATTATTATTATTTTATTCAGATTGAAGAGATATCACAGGTGTATATAAGGGTGCGGAATTATCGACATTAAAGTTAGGTGTTCAAACTTGTTGCCACATTCTTATAATAAAACCAACTAGATGCACTAATTTCAGAAATTTATTTTTGGAATAAAATTCTACATTTTCCGGACAGTTCTTCTGTCCTTCATCAGGAGTTTTTCACTGTACACACAACAATGTTATATGTCATACAGGTTTGCTTCTAGCTTGCGAGCAAGCTAGAAGCAAACCTGTATGACATTTTACATTCATTGTTCCGTGCATCATTATAATTGTTTCAATATAATTACCAACGCGATGACACTTATGGACTATCCTTTATTTCAGAGGTAGTCGTCATGATGAGCTTCCCGAAAGCTCGAAACATGTAGAGAGTGAATGACGACTACCCCTGAAATAAAGGATAGTCCATAAGTGTCATCGTGTTGGTAATTATTTTGAAACTCTATGACATATAACATTGTTGTGTGTACAGTGAAAAACTCCTGATGAAGAACAGAGGAACTGTCCGGAACACGTAGAATTTTATTCCAAAAATAAATTTGAGAAATTAGTGCATCTAGTTGGTTTTATTATAAGAATTTATCAAGATGCACAGTCACCTGAACGCCAAATTTGTTGCCAAAATAGAAGGGAATACAATATTTATATAATTTTTAAATATGTGCTTTATATTTGTATAAAATACAGCATAACCTTAGTAGAACACATATCAGTGTGAACTGTTTCTTTTGATTCTCATGTGATTGTGGGTGTCAGATTTCTGGAGACAAGTGGCGATTATCAAGTGCATAAGCTGCGAGTGCATTGACATATATATAAGTAGATTTTACTATTGTTTAATTGTCTTGAAAACCATAAGACACAAGGGAATACGTAGTGAGCATAATGTATATGCACCATTTTTCGGTACAACTTTTGCATGGAACGTTTTTACCTGCAATGAAATCCAGCAATTTCCTCTGGAGGTGTTACGTAGTATAAACACTTGCAGATCTTCCTTTTCTCTGGCCATAAAAATTGTCTCAGCTTAATAAAATTTTAAATAACGAGACAGAGTTATCCTAAAAGTTTACAAAAAATGCTTTCGACAGTTTTCGACTTGCTTGATACAGAAGGACGAGAAAGCAAGACTATGATTGTAACAGACACATCGCAGAAAAGCAAGAGCGACTCCCACATCGATCCTTTCTCTATATTTCAGTCAACAATACAGAATTAAATTAATAACTGCTCTGGAATTCCCGTTGTATTTGGTGTCCCTTTTTTCCATAATTAGGCTAAGAGGGGCGTACATTCGTTTAATTAGGTTGGTCGTCATGATTGAATCTATTTATATATTCAACGACTAATGTAAATAAACCAAAAAATGTTTGCGTTTTGATTCCATTGATAAAAATTTGCCAACGATACATTTGTTTAAATATTAGCTCTAGACATTCAGTTGTTTACCTTATCGATAATAAAATAGCTTACTGCAACTGCCAGTGACACTGAACCTTACGACTGGTGGCTGCAGTCCGTACGGTTTTCACAACCATTTACTAATGGTGATAATCTGTTGAATTATTATGAAAGTGGAAGTTCTTTTATGTTCGATGATCCCTTATATCCGTCAGGTGTCGCCCACTTGTGCTTCTGGTAAAGAGTCGTATTAAGCAAGAATATGGAGCAGTAGTGGAGTGGTTCTAAGCGCGGAGATACGAGTACATCTGTCTCAGTGCCATTCTGTCCACCAAAAATCTCTCATGGTTTGCCCCGGAAACGAACCCGAGCCTTCGTGGTGACAAATCAGCACCTAACAGGCTTTTTGTTATTTACCTACTATTAAACTAAATATTATCACTTGGTAATCTTAAGGATGACGGGGTACATTTAAGTGCAGTGTTTAGTTTGGTCAATATGATTATTCGGTCCCATCATTATGAATTAAAACACACCTTCTCCTGTGCGGATTTACAATCTCCATGCACCGTCTACATATCAGTAGCCACCTTTGTTTCTTAGTCAGAAGCACTACTGTAATTGCCATATGTCTTCTGTCTTGTATGCCATTTATGTAATTTCCACCTTGATCGTTTCGTAAATTCGACACAATCCAGCAGGTTTAATGCTTGCCTTCTGGTGTCACTGTAGCGTACCGTGTGACCTATGATCCAAAATATAGTTTGTTGCTGGGGTCGTGCTCACATCGAAAAGCGGGGCAGGTTAACAAATTTTCCGGTATATAGTTACTAATTTTCCCCTCTTCCACGCTGAAATCGCTACAGTCCCCTTGCATGCCGTCAGCCTGTATAGCAGTGTACCTTACTACAGTCAACATACTCGTCTGCAGTCTGAAGATTTATCGCACGTTGTCATGACGTAGGTATGAAGTCGGGCGCCACTGTGTAACACTTTGACCGCACCTAACAGGCGTAACACGACCTCGAGCAAGAAAATCCTAAGAAAAATACTTATATGTAAATATTGATTTTATCTACAAACTTTCCCCAAGAATATGTGAGCTGAAGCGTACTTACAGAGATAACACTCGACATATTTGGTGAAAAGCAGATTTTCGCGTAAGCTTGTTTTGCCAGTCCTTCAAACAAAATTTGGAGTAGGTCATAAATACTATCAGAAAAAAAAATGTTTCCGTTTAAAGTTCACGAAAACATATTCAGCATCCCGCAGTTGTTACACGCGAAGGTAATAGGCACATTTTTTAAAACATTTTATTAGGAATGGCTCAAGAGTTTTTTTTTGTACATGAGGTATTCAGCAGCAGTCACAAAGATTAATTGTAGCTACCTGCAACACGAACAACAAATATGCCGCTCTTCTTGTTTACATCATACTGCATCATTATGGTATGCAGCCATAACTTTGTGCAGAATTCACAGTTCTGTTTCGCACGCTATGCGCATCACGTTACTGATGATGCATGAATTCATGGTGTTTGTTCATCTCTTCGCTTTTTGCTTTTGGGTGTTAATTGACGATATCCATCAGCCAGGTTTATGAAAATTAGAACTCGGCGCAGACTCCTGTGATATTTGTTATGTGCCATGGTTACAGCGCCATTGCTATGCCCTGCGATTTTCCATTTCGCAGAAGTGGAAGATTGGGAGACTACAGACTTTGGTGACCTAAAATATCACAATCTGATTTTTTTCTTTTCAGAAACCTGCTGTGTCCGTTTTCATCGTAGCATTACGTGAAGCCAAAGAAGGAAATTGGGATGGGTTATAATGTAACTGTAGTAAAAGTGACAAGCATTGTGCATGCTCCACTTATCTCTTGGGATATGCTTTCACTGCAGTTTTGCTTAAGAAAAGAAAGTATGCACAAATCATGAATTACGTGGCTGTACGCGTGTATTTGTGTTTGTGTTTCCTAATCATTCAGTTCATCAAACAGTTCACTGATAGAAGTCATTAACCATTTTGTGGACTATACTAAGCTCAACACAGAAACTCGCATTTAATTTCTGCTTGGGCGAGGTGGGGGGGGGGGGTTACTGTGCTCCATTTTCAGGGTGGAATTTTATTTTTAACCTAAATATGGTTATCACCTACCAGACTACACGTCGTCACAACTCAGTCGACCACGTTCTTCGTATTTGTAGTGTGAATTTTGGGTAATTAAAGAACAATACCACGACGGATTTGACATTTTTCTGAATACTCAAAGAAAATTGTTTAAAAACACCTGCTGAATTATTTCAATATTTGGATGACTGGAAAACCCACACACAAAAAAACACCTACATAGCTCCGTGATCTCATACTTTTGTGCGTCTTCTCTCCTTAAGAATGTCTGTATTATAAAAACATATTCCCTACTATTTGTGTGATGTACTACACGTTCAATTAATTTCGCTACACTCCATTATAACTTAAAATCAATTTCATAGCACGCTTATTTAACATTCCAGAAGAAAATAAACTTTTGACATCATGACACTCTCCGTTTATTCTCGGCGTTTCAGCTTTTGAACCAGCTGAATGATTTTCCCTAAACATTGTTTGAAAATTATGTCTTTAGAGTACAAGCAGTTTTGTAACTGAAAGCATCATATAGTCGATATAAAAAACATTCCGTACGCTCAGAATTGTGCCTCTTGCTTTTAGGTTTGGAAATAAACGTGTCGTAATAGAACTTGCAACAGTACTATGTAGACCGTAAAACCAGAACGTGGAGTCCATGCGAAACTTTTCTGGAGCTTGCAAATTGATGACTATAGCTAGAAACCTGTTGGATGCAGAAATGTGAAATTTGCCACGGGGAGAGAATATAAATGTCTTATATGATATTGGCTGTTTGTAGTACAGTAATAAGAATTGTGGCAACTTTGCAAGACTTTGAGTTGGTTTACGAGAGATTTAGTGTTTACATAATATGTGTTTAGAGTAATAATTTCCCCACGATTTAGAAGAAATGCAATAGATGCACAGGAAAGTAAATCTATGAAAGAGAACAGACGGCTTTGCTTTCTGTTACTAAATATAGAACACGTCACGTAGGCTGTGCTTTATATTCTTCCTGCAGTGATTTTCTTCTTTATTTCCTTTTCTACTTTTCACGTGTCTTACTTTACTTGTTGGCCCAGAATTTTTCTACTTTCTTTTAAGGCAACACCTTCAACCATCTCTTTGTTTTCTTACCTTTACCTTTTGTCACAACCGTCCCCTTGTTCTAACCAACCACCCACCTCCCCGCCCCCGCTCACCATCCATCTCTTCCAGCCACCACCTGCAAGAGAAGGCAGAAAGAAAACAGATTAGCAAAATGTTGTGCTGTGAATTCTAAAATAGCTTTTCCCTTCAAATTTTATTATTTGACGCTCCAGTTACTTTTTTCTTTCTATTTTCTTTTTCCTTCACACGTATATACAAAGCGAAATCTTCTCTAACCCATTCCACTGCCTCTTATGCTTTGCAAATGCGCACATATAAACAGTTAAGAGTTAAGAGAGGTGGAGGTCTGATTCAGTTTAGTAAAGTAGGATTTTAAATGCTAAAACATTCTTACTAGAGTCTAGACATATGCCACGCGCGCGCACACACACACACACACAGCCACACTTTGAACAGAAAGGAACACTCATCTCGGTTTGCATTAGTATGCAGCTAAAACATGTCTGCGCCCCCCTCTGTTTTGTGTAAAATATCCACAGCAAGTTTATCTGGACGAAGCAAACCCTGGGCTAATTCCGTTGCGACGGATTTCCGAACTGGAGAAGGGGACATATCGTCGCTCAGTCAGGAACCTTCAGCAGTCACACGTGTGAATTTAGTTCTCACGGCGGTGTTCCCGAAGATGCAAGTCTTGTGCGATGTGAATCTGTGTCGTGGGTGTGTGGTTCCAGATGTTTCGAAGTAACCTAATGCTCTAATCTTCAGTGTCTAGCAGTCCAGTAAGAAATCTTTTAATTGGCTGTTTGACTCTGAAGGCGGAGGTTCTGCAACCCTTTGAAATGTCGGGAAACATTCATCCAAACACACAATATCGTATTCCTGAAGCCTTCCATTTCCCACTAGAAGGTCTCTTATTTGGTTGTTTATTCTCACTTAATTGATATAGTATTCTAACATTTTAGTTACTAATTAAAATATTTGTATTTTTAATATAGGTCACATGGTGAACACAAATGGTATTTTTAATTACCACTTCTTATATTTATTCAATAAAATGGAATATTTTGCCCAAAGTATCAGATACATGAAGCTAACAGTATCGAATATTCGAATAATGAGTTTTATGCATGAATGTTTGAGCGTTGCTTCCTGTTTGATTACTTCAAACTGAAATGCGATAATAGGAAGATCCTTCGTAATCACTCTAACGCTTCACATTAGAGTGTTTTTGGAATTAGAAATTTCATCACAAATAGCAGAATTGCACCACCACCTCCATCATACTCTTCCTTTATTCATCACAATCATCATCTGCGGTGTAACCATAACAATCAACACCAATCCAGCCATCAAGAACTCTTCACAATTCGGTTCAGAGACAATTGTCTCTTTTTGAAGTGTGTCATACAGTGTCATATTAAGCTCATGCCCCTTAAATAATTACGTTGAAATGTTTATAAGCGTAATTGATTCGCAGGTTTGTTTATTGCAACGAAGTTCTTACTTCCAAGATAGTCACGGAATTTCGGAGAACGAAAAATGTTTTCAGAAATGCCGCTGTTGTCTTCTCCATGCCCGGTCTTTCGTCCAGTCCATAACAAAACGAGAATGGCTGATATGATTTTCATGAAATTTCATTTAATTTATTCAGATTTGCCGAAGCGTTAGAATTTTTGCCGAAAGGAGAATGTAAAATTTACATGAAGACCGTCATAGGCTCTGCGCATGCGTGAAGCGAAACTTCCGGGTAACTCGCTTAATACGAGTATCTATCGGAGCGAGAAATGTTTCGAGCACAAGTTGTAGAGAAAAGTTAGGAAATGGACGCAAAGCGTAACCATTCTGGCGAATTCACTCCCTTTTGTTTAATTATCTCGAAGCAAACAAAGTTTAAATTTTAACAAAGTAACTGTTGTTACAGCACTTTCAATTTTACACTAATGAAATATCTATGATATTTGGCCTCTGTCACCACGGCATGGCGCGCTGTCGGGTTGAGGATGGAGAAACGGCCTCGAATATAGAGGTTAGCTGCGAGCGTATTGAATAATTAGTAGCGGACAGCCAACAAGGGGTGGTGTTTAAGTTTTTTTGAACCGTGCATTGTGATACACCTATGTAATAAGAACCAACAAAATGTACACTTTTTACATTAGTGTTTTAATTTAACTATAGTGCCTTCGACATGTTTCGAACATCCAAGTGTTCATCCTCAGGAAAACTTGTACATGCAGGTTTATGGTACTTCTTTCATGCATCCATATAAACAGTCTGGTTGATGGCAGTTGTGGTCCTCTGGCTTGGGGTTTAGGTGACGTGCTAACAACTCCTCACCGTAAAAAGAATCGCTCACAATACGTAGAATTGCACATGAACTTAGCGCAATTCAGGCGACTAAAAGCTTTATTTATTTTACCAGGGAAAATATCAGATTTTGATAACCTATTGAGCGAGTTTGCGAGAACACCGGTGGTTGTTAAATGTACCATTTCGGACATAAACACATACCGTCATAATTATTGAAAGCTCCGTTCGTTTCTTTTATCATTTCGAAAGCTTGTGACAAACGTTTCATATAAAAGAACACAAAGGCGCTCTTCTTTCGCTTACGTATTTTTCGTTCTGGTAAATATTTTTAGTTAAGCTACAGCAGTGTGCTGAGATGCGTGTGGCTCTTTTGGTATAAACTTTTATAACTATTTTCATTTAATTAACACACCAATGAGATGGGATGGGCATGTGGCGCGTATGGGTGAGGAGAGGGGGGTGTATAGGGTCTTGGTGGGGAAACCGGAGGGAAGGAGACCACTGGGGAGACCTAGGCGTAGATGGGTATATAATATTAGGATAGATCTCCAGGAGGTGGGATGTGGGTATATGGACTGGATTGGGCTGACCCAGGATAGAGACAGGTGGCGGACGCTTGTGAGTTTGGTAATGAACCTTCGGGTTCCGTGAAATGCGGGGAATTTCTTGACTAGCTGCAAACCAGTTAGCTGCTCAAGAAGGACTCTGCACCGTGGAGTAAGTAAGTAAGTAAGTAAGTAAGTAAGTAA
>Ga0131853_10001403_pt1 | contig 43120 bp, 40 predicted proteins | sample TergutLab28metaG_FD_92764 | JGI IMG/M metagenome (GOLD analysis project Ga0131853, IMG submission 92764) | Labiotermes labralis P1 segment gut microbial communities from Petit-Saut dam, French Guiana - Lab288 P1 (version 2) (version 2) | ecosystem: Host-associated > Arthropoda: Insects >...
CACAGGAGACTTTATACTTAACTTTGACCAAATTGATGATGCAAGCAGAAATTTTAGAAGTATCAGCGGCAGTCTTGGCGACTCATCAAGCAGTTTGCGTGCAGTGGTAAGCCTGCTTGCCGGCCAAACCGGTTTTGGCATTCCAAGTATTCAAAGAAGTATCAACAATTTAGCCCGGGACTTAGAAAGGCTGGAGGATGATGTAAACAGCATTGCCCAATTTACTACTCTATTAAGCGAAACGACACAACGATATGAAAATATGGCACTTGCAGCACTGACAAGGTAAATGTGGTGCAATCATAAACTTAGAGGAAATTGACAAGGGGACGTTTGGTAAAAAGCTGTCATCCCGCAGCTTTTTAATTTACATACCAGTATCAAAGTCATTTTGTGATTAGGGCAAGATATCTTAGGACATGCACATTCTTTTTCACACGACACTATCTTTCCTCCACTCCACAAGGTTTTGTGGCGAACGCAAGCCTATAGACAGCGTAAGCCAATAACGCCCCAATTATTTGCATAACAATAAAAATGAAACCGTCAATGGGTCTAATCCCAGACACAGTATTAGTAAACATTCTAGCTACAGTAACTTGCGGATTAGCAAACATGGTTGAAGATGTAGACATAAGCTGACCGCCAACCAAAAGCCCTATAACAATAGAGAGCTTGTTAGACCTTGCCTTTACAAGTAGTAAAATAGCAAGCACAAGAATAAATGTGCCAAGAATTTCGCCGAAAAACACATAATTGCTTCTTACGTTATCAGAAATCGCAAGAATTGTGCCAACATCATCAAGAAACATTAGACGGCTTAGTGACGTTCCTGCAATGCCGCCAATGAACTGAAACAACACAAACAATACGGCAGCGGCTATTCCTATTTTCTTCTCAAACAACATTACCATTGTGACGACAGGGTTAAAGTGTGCACCAGAAATCGAACCAAACATCTCTATCAACGCAAACAGCACAAAGGCAACTGTTATAGCGTTAGCAAAAATCGCAATGCCATTGTGTGATTCAAAAACCGTTGTAAACATAATCATGGAGGACACTGCCGCCATAACTAAAAACATTGAACCTATAAACTCAGCAAGCAATTCACCAAAAGAAACATGTTTTTTCATTCGCAATTACTCTCACAAATGCAATTATCTTTTGCTGCTGTGATTCTTTCCAAAAATGCCCTAAAATTTGAAGCTACTTCAGCGTTCAAAGAGTAGTGCATCCATTTTCCGTCTTTGCGACCATTTACTAAGCCACTGTCACAAAGGATTCTCATGTGATGGGATAGTGTAGGTTGTGTAATGTTAAACTTCTCTAAAATCTTACAAGCGCAAAGCTCGCCACAAGAAAGCATATCCACAATCATAACCCTGTTTTGGTCTGATAGTGCCTTAAAAAGCTGGACGTATTTTGTGTATGTATCAATCATTTGCAACACCTCAAATAGATAATTGTCTATATATTATAGCCCAACACATAGACGTGTCAATACGTTTTATTGACAAAAATCGCAGTGAAGCCTTGTTTAAATGGGCCTGTCACGCTACTTTGTTATGTATGCCCTTAGTCAAAAACCAATGCATGGATACGATATAAGCAGGTAACGCTTGCAGGAACTTGTGTCTGCAACCGAAGAGGAAATCAATAATACCGCCGAACGCATTCTTGATGGCACACATGAAAGACGGCAATCCATGGCATCGGAACAAGATGAAGGTATCAAGATTTAGAAAACTTTCTTAATCAAATAGCCGATGACTTCAAGATTAAGTTAATATATGCACCACGGCGGCTTATATATTGTACTATAGATAGGGTACAAAAAAGCGACTTTTTCGTTATTTCGTGCATTTCGTTCCATCAAACGTACATTTCGTCAGGCCATTCTCCAAAATGCATCCTTCTGTGGTATAGTGGTGACAAATATCAGCAAATAAAAACAGGACAAGGAGAAAATGACCCCATGAGCGACTTTATGTTAAAATTTGACCAGCTAAACGGAACAATTGACAAGTTTCGTGATGTCAGCAACAGCTTGACATCTTCGCAGAGTGAGCTAAACGTACTAGCCAGTAGGCTTAGCGGCATGTCTGGCTTTGGAATCCCTCAAATTCAAGCTGCTATCAATAATCTCGCCCGTGACTTGGCTCGACTTGGCATTGATACAAGTGATATAGCCACCTTTGTGTCCGAACTTCAAAGCATTGTGATAAATTACGAAAACAAGGCCGTAACGGCTCTTGGCGGCGAGGTTGAAGAGATTGGGTCGCAAATGTTGCCCTTATATTCGGAAACTGGCACAGACATTGGCATGGTAATAGATAGTGCTGTTGCGGAAGCCATGTTTATGTATGGTGATAACTTTTTTGAACACCTTGACCCAAACGTTCAACAAGATTTGATGTTTTTAACGCAGAGCATATTTGATGGAGTAGACTATGAAGCCAGACTCAAAATTTTGCAGCACATGCACGATAATGATGGTAAAATTATCTTTGATGATTTAGTTCGCTTTGGAATTTTTGAGGAAGGTGACTTGCGAACAGGCAGATGGGGAAGGTTTTTACAAAGGATAGACCTTGGCGGGTCTCGCAACTTCCCGGCTTTACTTGAATCAGAGTTTAGGAATACAAGACATGGTTCATCACTGTTTGAGATGGATGCAGCAATGCGGCAGCAAAGACAGGCACAAGTGATGGGGATACTTGCAGTTGCGGGTATAGGAGTGGCGGCAAATTTTAATAAGTTGCCAAATGTGAGTGGCTCACAACACACAGTAAACTGGCGAACCGGCGCAGGCTATCCAAAACCACCAGGGTGGAATAACCAATGGCAATGGAAGCTTCCAGAGGGTAGTAAGCCTGGTACAAGACCTCGTTGGTTTGACCCACAAGGCGGGGAGTGGAGATGGCATGCCCCTGACAAATATCATCGTATTGGGCACTGGGATTATAATTCATGGAATTCGTGGAATTCACCTTGGCAAAATATATACCGACCTTAGGCTAATGTTTTTGGTATATGAATGATAAAAAACAGTAAGCGAATATTATTTAAGTAAGGAGGAGCATGATGGATGTTTTCATCATGAAAAACATATATGAAAGATAATAAAAAAACTTTAATTGCATACTATCTGGGCAGTTATGGTCCAACAATTCGGATTGAAGCCACGACAAAAGAATGGCTTGCATATTTCAAGAGCGAAATCATTCAGCTAATAGAAGAAAAGGTATCGAAAATTGAAATAACGTGCCTAACAGACGTGACTGTAGAAGATATCGAATCAGTTACTCTTATTAAAAAGCATGGCGAAAAAAATGTAGTTGAAAAAGTAAGCACGATCAATGAAAATCATTTTATTTGGGTGCAAGATATTGATGAACTAACTAACATTGCTGGATTAGTTGATGGTTTACTAGCTAGTGATAGTCCGGGACATCAATATTTAACGTCTGAAGCGGATGATGTTTTAATTATACTAGGATATAGAGAATTGCTATAGCAAGAAAAGGCAACTACCTTCCCACAACCGGGAACTGCCTTATCAACGCTAAAAACTGCGATAAGCCATTTGCATGCAATTCATCTATATACGCATCCCATTCCGTTGCTATATCAATTTGGCCGCGTATTGCAGAAAACAGAAATTCACTTCTTATGCGCATTAGGGCATCCCCATACTGCCGGGTTAGCAGCAAATACTGCTGTGTAAAGTCGCCGCGCAAATCCTCCCTGTAAGGCGGTATTACTAAACTGCGGCCAGCTTCGCTTGCGGCAAACTGGGTTAGGGCATTGTCGGCATGCCGGAATACATCCATGTTTGGCAAGCGCATACCAGTACTAAAAACCAGCGCGCCGTATCTGGAATGCGCTTCCCGCAGCTGTCTTGCGTCTTGAATAATTCTGGATGCAAACGGTTCGCCTTCCCATTCAAAATGCTGGCCTTCGATACCATAGTTGGCCATTACATATGCACCCACGTCAAAGGTAACGTAGTCGAAAATTTCTAAAATTGCTTCAAGTTCTTCATCTGACACATGGGAACCAATTACCCATGTATAGTTTTGCGCAAATACAGATGTGGAGTTTATGCCAGCCCCGGAATGCCCAAGCGGGCCAACTTCCGGCGGCGTTATCAAGAATTTACCGCCCGGTATTTCAGATAAAATCCGGTTTAAATATGGTATGTCTATTGCAGATTGAAACCACACAACAGTGTTTTGCCCAAATCTTGGCGCAACCCTGCCAACCCGCGTAAAGTCAAGTATCGCATAATCATTATCATATACGCGCTGCCCCGCTGCCGGTTGATGAAAAGTCCTCCAATTAACTAACTTAAACGCATTGTTATCATACAAGTCTGCCATAAAGGTTAAAAATTCTTTGTATCTTGGGTCGGCAAAGTAGAAATTGGGTGTACCGTTGTCATTAACAATATAACTGCCCAAGCCGAACATACCCTTTAGTATGCTAAAGTGCCGCAATTGTGAATATCTATCCGCAATTATAGCCATTAAAGGGGCCATTCTGCCGCGCTCATCCACAAATAGTGCAATTTCTTGGAACTGGTCAAGCGTAAACTGTGTTGGGCTAAAATAAATCCGGTCTTCCACTATTGGCACAATATCATTGGGAAGAGCAGTACCAATCCACTCCAACACGTCTAATCTGTACACAGAGAAAGTATCCAGCCTGTTTTTTGCACCCGTGTATATAGGCAGCCCAAATAAATCATCGGTTTCGCGGCAGCTGGTTGCATCCAAGCCATAGCTAATTGACCTTAATAAACTGTAGTAATTGGGCGCAAACCGTACAAGCATATCTAGTGGAATGGTTCTGGTTGCCCCGTATGAATATAATGTGTATGGGGCAGCCATTGTAGCAAAAATGTCCGGCAGATTATCTTTGTCATATCCAGTTCTCATAGATTCAGGCATAACCGCCACATCAAATGTTGAATTTATATGCTGGACAATTTCCGCATCCGGGCTTACAGTCCCAAAGCCTACTCTAAATGTATCCCCGGTAAGCGGGTTTCCCCATACATCGCCCCTAAACGGATACCCATAACCATGCGCCCACCGTATTTCCATACCTCCGTGCCGCGCAGTGCCCGCCACAGGTCTGTTGACGCCAAGCCTGCCGCAGGCGGTTAGCAATATTGCTAAGCCAGCGCATACTGCCAAAATGTATATTAACTTAATTTTCATTAATATCACCATTTCAATTTAATGGCATGATTGTAACACAAATGAAATAAACTACCTTCCCACAACGGGGAAGTGCTGCACCAAAGCCAAAAACTGCTGTAAGCCGCTTTCATTTAGCTCGTCTATATACGCATCCCATTCCGCTTCTATATCAATTTGACCCCTGATGGCCAATAAGAAAAACCGCTCCCTAATACGCATCAGTTCTTCGCCGTATCGTTCGGTTAGTTCTGCATACTGCCGTGTAAACTCACCATATATATCTTCGCGGTATGGCAGTATTACCGCCTGGCGGCCTGCGTCGCTGGTAGAATAGCGTGTTAAGACATTATCACCATTAAACATTACACCTCTTTCAGGTAAAAACATTCGTGTGCCAAAAACATGCACGCCACTATTGTACGCGATCATCGCATCGTTTATTATCTGCATAGCTCGCGAATCAAAAGGTGTGCCTTCCCATTCGAAATGTTCACCCTCAATACCAAAGTTAACCATTACATAGGCATTAATATCAAAAGTAACATAGTCGAATATTTCTAATATTACCGCTAATTCTTCGTCTGTTGTTTGGCTGCCAATCACCCACGTTTCAAATGAGTTAAATGGCGACATCGACCGTATACCTGCACCGGAATCACCAAATGGCCCTATTTCCGGAGGCATTACTAAAAGCCTTGCTTCCGGCTGCAATTCAAGCAACCACGGCACCATACCTTCTGCTGCGATTAGGCTGCCTAAATTAGCTTGGAACCATCCGGTTGGGTGTCGCTGCCATATTCCGTATCGCAAAGTTTCGTATTGCCAAGGTTGTACTCTTTGATTTGGCGATGTAAACCTTCGTTCACCATACATGTATGCCATAAACTGCAAAAATTCTTTGTATCGTGGGTCGGCAAAGTAATAGTTTGGACTACCATTATCGTTGACAATTGAATTGCCAAGCCCCCACATACCCTTTAAGACACGAAGATTTTGCAATTGTTCATAGCGACGCATTATAGCAAAGCCATAATTCAAGACAGGTTCAGAAAACGCACTCATAATTTCTATAAACTGGTCGTGAGTGAAAGGCGTCGGGGTAAAATAAATTCGGCCTTCTTTTATCGGAACAATATTGTTTGGAAGAGAAACATTATGCTCTTCAAGCCAATCCAACCTATAGACTGAGTAATTCCATAGTTCTACGTCAGTACCATGGTATATAGGAAGCCCCATTAAGTCGCCCGTGGCATGTTCTGTATATACACTCAAGCCAAAGGGGACAGACATTAACAAACTATAGTAGTTGGGTGCGTATCTGGATATCATATCCATTGGGATTGTTCTTGTTGTTTCACGTTGCAATGAGTCATGTGGGTTTGATACCGTCATAAAAATATTTGGCGGATTGTTTTCATCGTACCCATCTTGTATTACCTCTGGTATGATAGACACGCTGAATGTAGAGCTTACTCGGTTAACTACTTCCATATTTTGCGGTAGTGTAGGTATTCCAGACCAGCCATGTCCATGCCCCCAACGTATAGACACATCATAATTTTGCACAGCGTCTGGAGCATTACTCCTTCCACATGCGGTTAACATAACAACTCCAAAAACAAGCAGGCACAATACTTGTAAGCTAACCTTCATACGACTCACCGCCTTACAAACCTTGTACCAGACATGTGCAACCAAGCTTCCCCTTCACTTTCATAAAGCCTAATTACCAAGCCCGTATTCCTGCCAGAGCCCAATACATAAAATGTGTAGTCGTCAATCATGCCAATTGGGGAGCTTATGTCACCAAGATAATTTACAAAAGCATAGCCGCTTTCGTCTATAATAAAATTGATATATGGCACTATATGCACGCTGTTCTGCGACTCGGTGTAATACTCAAAAGTACCGGCCCATCTTTCAAAGTTCTCGTTAGCTTGCCATAGGCCGCCCTCTATACGCTTTATGGCAGATACTCTTGGGTGTTCACCCTGGAATAGTGCCATGCTGCCATCCAATTCATCAAACCAGAATCTTACACCAACAAACGGTACGCCAAAACTGCCGTCCGTATAGGGTATAAGCTCCAAGGGAACTGGTATGCCCGGCACATTTCCAAATTGCAAATTGCCATCGTCGTTTATTTCAAGCCACCCTAAACCGCTATAGAACCCAACAAGAGCTTCAAGTTCTTCACGAGAACGCTCTCCTGGTTCGCCGGGGCCGCGCGGTGCAAGCAAGTTAACATCGCCCATGATTTCCTGTACAGCGGCAGTCATTGCAACTTCCATTACAGTCATAAAAGCTCCGCCGCCTGTTTGCGAATTGGTTGACAAAAAGATACCTATACCACTATCAAAATGAAATTGCATTGATGTGAGATAATGCGTTGTGCCGCCATCATGCCCCTGTGTGACAAGACCGTTTGCCCATTGTACACTGTGTGTACCTAAACCAAATTGCATGGGCTCGTGGCGCGACGTGTCATTGTCAAGCTGTATTGTAAACATTTCATCTAAAGAAACCTGTGATATGATATCCCCGCCACCGGCAAGTATGATATGCATAAATTTAGCCATCTCTTCTGCACTTGTAAACATACCGCCTGCTGATATAGGGTTGGTATAGGTATGCTCTTGCATAGGCAGCGATGCAGAGATATATGGCAATGCCCTATTTGCATCACTATCAGGCACAAATGTCGTTGTGTACATTCCTGCGGGAATCCAAACATTTTCTTCGATATGCTGCCAGAACCCGTAGAAATAATCGTCATGTCCTGCCATTGTGGCGGTAAGAACACCAAGTACCATTGTGCCTGCATTTGCGTAGGACATACGCTTCATCTGGGTATTATTCATGGTTGCGTCAGCCATGCGCGGCAAGGTATTGTTCATAATACCTGGGTCAGGCGCGCCTAAACTCCACATGCCGCCAAAAAAATCACCCTCGATACCGCTTATATGCGCCAGCAGCATCCGTGGTGTAATATCGCGATAATCCCCGCCATGCACGGGGTGCGGTTGCACAAAGAAGTCTGGCAGATATGTCACAATAGGTTCGTCCAAATCAATAATACCCTGCTCAACCATTTGCATAAGAGCTATCGCATTAAACATTTTTACTACCGAGCCGGTGTCAAACAAAGTTGTCTCGTCAACAGGGATGCCGCGCTCGATATCAGCATAACCAAAGCCCTGTGTCCAAGTAAAGCCAGAATCGCGGTGCACAATAGCCATTGTAAAACCGGCTATATCCAATGCGTCCATAAGCATTTCTGTGGTAGCGATAGCTGTAACTATTGTGCTGGCAAGAAACCCATCTTCGGTAACATGCTGTGCCATGGCAGCTATAATCGCCAAATTTACCAAAGCGACATCATCTTGCGTTATGAAAGCCCGCCCATCGTACAGCAAAATGCCATCTTGCAATTGCATAGGTTCATTGTTTACAGTAGCCAGCGGTTGCCTGGTGTAAAGCACGATAACGCTACCCAGCAACTCGATATGAATTGTACGGTCGGCTTCCTGCCAGTCAATAACTGCACCAGCATCTTCAAATATTGCGCGCACAGGCAGCATTCCCTCGGCCGGGCTTGCCGCGCTTACAGTGAATGCAGCGGCTGACATGAGCATAACCACTGCCATAAACATGGCTGTAGCCCTCTTGATTGTTCTCTTCATTTTAATATCTCCTTTTTTATCTACCCACAACGGGGAATTGTTCGACTAATGCCAAAAACTGCTGTAAGCCATTTTCATTTAACTCGTCTATATATGACTGCCATTCCTCGTCTATATCTATTTGTCCCCTGATGGCAAGCAGGAAGAACTCTTCCCTAATACGCATAAGTTCTTCGCCATAGTGTTCGGTTAGTTCTGCATAGTGCAATGCAAAATCGCCATGTATGTCTTCACGGTATGGCAGTATTACCGCCCGGCGGCCTGCATCGCTGGTGGAGTGGCGGGTTAGAGTATTATCGCCAAAGTACATTGCATCTCCCATAAAGACACTCATATGTGTACTTAAAACATGCACACCACTATTGTATGCGGCCATAAAATCCGCTGATCTTATAGCTCGCGATCCAAAAGGCATACCTTCCCATTCAAAATGCTCGCCTTCAAGCCCAAAGTTGGCCATTACATACGCATACCTATCGAAGGCAACATAGTTGAATATTTCTAAAATTGCCGCCAACTCTTCGTCTGATGTTTGACTGCCAATTACCCACATCCCAAATGGGCTAAATCGCAACACTGACTGTACACCTACCCCGGAATCGCCAAATGGGCCTACTTCCGGAGGTGTTACTAAAAGTCTTGCATCCGGCCACTGCCTAAACACCCATGCCACATTGCTCGTATCTGCTAATATCCCAGCAAAATGAGATTGGAACCAGCCGGTTTGCATAGTATGAAAAAATCCAAGCCGTATATTTTCATATTGCCAAGCTTCTGCCCCTCTTTGAATTGGCGATGTAAATATTCCATTGCCATACATATAGGCCATAAACTGCAAAAACTCTTTGTATCTTGGGTCGGCAAAGTAATAGTTTGGCCTGCCGTTGTCGTTAACGATTCCATTACCCAACCCCCACATGCCCTTTAAGGCACTAAGGTTTTGTAACTGTCCATAGCGGCGTACTATGGCAAAGCCATATTGGCTGGCAGATTCCGAAAACGCCCTCATAATTTCTACAAATTGGTCGTAAGTGAAGGGTGTATCGGTAAAATAAATTTGGCCTTCTTTTATCGGAACGATATTGCCTGGAATGAAAATATTATACCTTTCCAGCCAATCCAGCCTGTAGACAGAGTAATGCCCCAGTTCTTCAACAGAACCAGTGTATATAGGAAGCCCAATCAAATCACTTCTGCCATCTTTAAACACATCCAAGCCAAAAGGGACAGGCATTAGCAAATTATAGTAGTTGGGTGCATATCTGGCTATCATGTCCATAGGTATTGTTCTCGTTACTCCGTATTGTAATAAGTCATGTGGATTTGACGCAGTTGCAAAAATATTGGGCGGGTTGTTTTCGTTGTGGCCGCCTTGTATTAACTCCGGCACGATTGATACACCGAATGTAGAGCCTATTCGCCCAACTATTTCTGTATCTGGCGGCAGTTCCTCCACTCCCGTCCAGCCATAGCCATACCCCCAGCGTATAGACATGCCGTAGTTTGGGCTCTCAATGTCCGCAGTACTATCTCTGCCACATGCGGTTAATAGTGCTACAAAAAAAACAAGCAGACACAATACTTGTAATTTAACCTTCATAATGCACACTCCTATTGTCATTCTACGCCTATACAATATACGTATTATGCGGCATATTGTCTGCATTTACCAAAAAAACTTGCACAATAACCGTATAAGTCAAATATGATAGTCCAGGAGAGTGTGTATAATGCCAATTATAATAAATTTATCAAAAGAGCTGTTAAAAATGACTCCGTTTTTAGAAGACGAAGCAAAAAAGCACAATATTGCATACGAAAAAAACGACCAAAACGGATACGGCTCTGGTCATGGCTTTGAGGCAAGCTATAAAATTGAGGCAAATGATATTGTGCTTAAAATACACAAAAAACCATTTTATGTGACTAAGGCAAGGGTTATAAAAGAAGTCAACGATTATGTGAACAAGCTACTGGGTTAATATACACTACAACGAATCCTGCCCGGGCTTAAACCCTTCGCCCAAGACTTCGCGCACATCGGTTACAATAACAAAGGCGCGCTCGTCCATGAAATATACCAGTTGTTTTAAGATTACAATTTCTTTTGCAGGCACGACGCAAAGCAATAAATTTTGTTCTGTTTTGGTAAAACCGCCGCGGCTTGATATTTTTGTCACACCGCGGTTTATTTCCGTCATTATTTTTTCGGAAATAGCGTCCGACTCATTGGAAATAATAAAAGCCGCTTTGGAAAAGGACAAGCCCTCTATTACCGCGCCGGTTAACTTTGCGGAAACAAATACGGCCAAAATCGCATACATGGTAGTGTTGGCACCAAACATGTAAAGACCCACCATTATAACTACAGCGTCTACAACAAATAGGATTTTTGCTACGGAATAATGCCTAAATATCCAGCGGTGCAGCATTATCGCAACCAATGTAGAGCCGCCAGTGGTGGCCCGTGTGCGGAAAACAAGACCCACGCCAATACCAGCTATAACCCCGCCAGAAAGCGCGGCCATCAAAACGTCGGTATGCACAGGGGGTACTAATTCGAAGATAAGAGTCCACAAAACCAGCATCATATACCCATAAATAGAGCGTACTAAGTACTCCCGCGGTACAACTTTGAAACCAATTGCAAATAGCGGCAGGTTTAACACAAGAGTTGTTAGCCAAATGGGCACGGGGATATTAAAGCCTGCACCTTCGGTATAATAGAAAATAATTATTGCAAGGCCAGATATACCGCCTGTAACTAAGCTGTGCGGCTGCCAAAAAACCATTATTGCAAATGCCAGCAGTGCGACCCCAATGGTGATAAGAAAATAATCAATTATTAGCTGTTTGCTGATTTTCACGCTATTTCCTCCCAAAAAGTACCGCAAATATAAACCGCGGGATATCCAACTGCCGCTTAAACCGGCTGGGCTGTTTAATCAGCCTGTGCAGCCATTCCAGCCCAAGTTTACGCAATAGCGGTGGCGCAAGCTGCACCATACCCGCAAGTATGTCAATTGTGCCGCCTACGCACATAGTTATGCGCGTATTCATGTCTATGTTCTTGGTTGCCCAAAGCTCCTGACGGGGCATCCCCAGTCCCACAAGCAAAAGATCCGGCTTTATGGCATTTATTTCTGCAATTATTTCCGCATCGTCCGTAAAATAACCATGCATACAGCCAACAACCTCTACACCCGGGTAACTATCTTCGATATTGATACCTGCGCTTTCCGCAACGCCGGGCTTACCGCCAAGTATACATACTGTCCCGCCTCGGCGCGAAAGCCTTTCCAACAGTGCAAATGTAATATCCACACCGCGTACCCGGCCGGGTATTTTCAAGCGTTTAAATTTTGCAGCCAACACTATGCCGGTACCATCCGCCAAACTTAAATCCGCACTTTTTATCGCATGAGCCAAATCAGGATTGCGGCGGGCCTGCATTACGCCCTCTGGGTTTGGGGTTACAACAATGTGATTTTTATCCGTGTCCAGGTATGATTCCAGAGTATCAAGGGTTTCTTCCACTGTAAATGTATGAAACGGTATGCCCAGTATCTCTATCACTTTCACTGTTCATCCTCCTCTGTGTCTGGTGGTATCACTACTTCTGCAAAAGCCAAAGGGGTGCCCTCCAGCCAGTCTTGGAAAAACGCCTGCAGACTGCGCCCATGTACTTCTTCTGCCAAGCGTATAAAATCGTCGACTGTAGCAATCTGGAACGCGAATGTTTGATAATACAGATTAATAAATTGCCAAAAATATTCTTCACCCATTAGCTGCATCAATTCGTAAAGCATAACCGAAGCCACGCGGCCATGCACATCTATATAATGGTTGCGATTTGAATATGCCCACAGCCCGTCGGCCAGGGATATGCCATCGCGCCGGGCAGCAGTTTGGCGTTCCAGCTCGATATGATTGCGTAGCAGCTCTGGTGTATCATTGGCAATTCCCGCCTGTACAAAGCGGGAAAGCCCGGTATCAAGCCACGGCTCGTAAATTCGATTAACACCAACAATGCCAGAAAACCATTGGCTGGCCAAACTACGGGAAAGCCCGACATGACTGCTATAGTTGCCCATATCTAAAAACACCATTTGCGAAAATGGCATACTATTGTAAAGCAAATTCGCCTCTACTATATTAATCTGCGGGAACGCATAAAGCCCAACTCTATACTCAAAATGTTCCATGCTTATGCTGGCTATATGCAATATTTCGTTTGCACGGCGGCTGGCTATTTCCGAATAATAGTAAAAATTAATTTCCACACCACTTACAGTTTCTACACTGGCTATATTATAATACGGCGATAATACAGCAAATGCAAAGTCGCGAATCATATCCCCGGCAAAAGTAGTAATTCTTGTGTCTTCCAACATTTCTTCTGTACGCTGGCCGGTTCCCACCACCATATAGCGGGCCGGCGTTGTAATATCCACCCTGTAATTTGCAGTTTCCGAAAAAAACGGCCTGGTAACCGGATAAAATTCATCCGTATGCCAACCATTATGTCCATGCACGGCAATTACCGGCAAAAACATGCCAAACCACATGGCATATTCATTACCACCAATGCTATGGCCAAGCATGGGCACATACGCGCTGTATTGCAAAATTATGTTGATGGTAGCATATGGCTCCAGCGGTTCATCAAATTTTAAGGTAATTACTGTGCCATCAATGCTGTAATCCAGTGTTTCATTGTTAAGTGATGCATACATAAAAGTCATGTGCCCCCGCTCTTCTCCCTGATATTCCATCCTGCGCATCAAGTGAGCCGGATATGGACGCGGGTATGCACCTTCCTCAAAGGCATTCAAAAAAGAACGCAACACAACTTGTTCCATGGGCTGGCCGCTGCGGTTAGTAAAAACAATACGCGATATGCCGTCAACTGTGCGCGTTTGAGGGTCTACCTCCAGGGTTACAATGTATGTGTCGTGTTGCGGTACATCCGGCAGTAAATACTGCTCTATTGCCGGTTCATGGGTATAATCAACTGCGTTTATGAGTGGAGTCTCTTCTGTATCAGGCGGCTTAACTTGCCCATTACCACAGGCGGCAAGTATCAACAGAAAAAACAATAAAAATAATAGCTTAAACATATGAACCATTCTTTCACGGTCGAGTATTTTATAGTATTATATCATATGAGCTGGGACGATGATAAAAATCGTCAAATATTACTCATTTCGGGTGATTATATGAAAAAAACAAAAAAAATTATTCTTACCGGGGGAGGCACTGCCGGACATGTTGCGCCAAACCTGGCACTTCTCCCCTCACTAAAAGAAGCGGGCTTTGATATTTATTATATCGGAAGCCATAACGGCATAGAACGTGAGTTAGTAGAAGCGGCAGATATCCCCTACTTTGGAATATCGTCGGGCAAACTAAGACGGTATCGCAGTATTAAGAATATCACAGATATTTTACGTGTTGGCAAGGGCCTGCTTGACGCAATTCGCGTAATACGTAAAATCAGGCCGGATATTGTGTTTTCAAAAGGCGGCTTTGTTGTTGTGCCGGTGATTGCGGCGGCACGCTTACTAAAAGTTGGCTCTATCATTCATGAATCGGATATGACGCCGGGGCTTGCCAATAAACTTGCAATGCCGTTTGCAAGCAAAATTTGTGTTAGCTTTCCAGAAACTTTGGCGCATGTGCCAAGCGAAAAAGGCATTATTACAGGTACACCGCTAAGGCCGGAAATGCTAACCGGCAGCAAAGCCGCAGGTTTTAAATATACCGGCATGGATGCAAATGGCTTGCCTGTATTATTGGTAACAGGCGGCAGTACCGGGGCAAACGCAATAAATGCCTGTGTTAGAGCGGCTTTGCCCGGCCTCTTGCAAAAATTTCAGGTGGTACACCTATGCGGTAAAGGCAACCTGTCCGGCATTACCAAAACCGGCTATGTGGAATTCGAATATCTAAAAAATGCCATGGCAGATATACTCGCCATGGCAGATATTGTAATCACGAGGGCTGGAGCCAACACATTGTTTGAACTTACGGCCCTAAACAAACCAAATTTACTTATCCCGCTACCGGCGGCCCAAAGCCGCGGCGACCAACTGCAAAATGCAGATTCGTTTCAAAAGCAGGGTTTCTCTATGGTATTGCTTGAAGAAAACATGACACCAGAAAGCTTGCAAAGCAATATATCAGAACTTTATGACAATAAAGAAGAGTTCCGTCAAAACATGAAAAACCAAAACGCGACAGATGGTGTCAAAAATATAATGGAAGTTATCGAAAACTATCTGGTTAGCCAAGGGAAGTAAGTACGTGGGTTAATTGCCACGTTGTTTCTTCTAATCTCGAAATGCAGGTGATTACCTGTAGACTGGCCGGTAGTACCAACATCCGCAATATGCTGCCCCTGCGTTACCCTGTCGCCAACAGATACCCTATTGCGCGAATTGTGGGCATACAATGTGCGGTATGGGCCATCATGTTGGATTATAACAGTAAGGCCATAGCCGCCGCTCCAGCCTGCCAAAACCACGTATCCAGCGGCGGCGGCATTTATTCTTGTGCCTGCCGGGGCGGCTATATCAACACCCGAATGGTGCTGGGTACGGCTTCGGTTAAACGGGTTTGGACGGTTGCCAAAATAGCTGCTTATTGGGTGGTGCGATGCTATTGGCCAAATAAATGTCCCAGAAAAGTTTGTGCTTAGCGATGTCATATTGGCAGCGCGGGCTGCTGCTTCGGCTTCACGCCGTTGCTGTTCAAGTATCAGACGCTGGCGGTTTTCTTCGTCCAAAACGCGTTGAAGCTGCGCTTGGGCTTCGCTTAGTTCTGCACCCGTCGCTATATAATGTGCCTCTTGCATCATAAGAAATGCTGTGGCATTTTCCGCATCTTGATACAACGCCGTCAGAGTGGCAGTTTGTTCTTCCTGTATCTGTTGAAGGGTAATAATCTGCTCGTCATATTGGGCAGCCAGAACTTCAAGGTCCCTATGTAGCCTGGCTAAGTCTGACACGGCATGCTCGAAACGTTCCTCTGCCGCTATCCTGTTTGTCAAAAGCTCTTGGTCGTGTCTGGCAATGCTTCGCATATGCTCGAAACCGATAAGCATATCCATAAAATTTGCAGAATGAAGCAGCACTTCTAAGTACCCAACAGGCCCCTGTTCATGCATAGCGCGAAGGCGCGCACGAAACAACTTGTCCTGCAATTCCCTGTCTATACGGGCTTTGTCGAGTTCATCCTGTGCATACATCATTTGCATCTCGTTATAAAGCAGTTCGAGTTCGACTATTTCTAAATGCTCAAGGGCAACTTCCATACGATGCGCATACCCGCGCATTATATCCAGCAAATTGTCTATACCGGACTCGATACCCGCCAGCAAGTTTTGCGATTCGCGAACCTCGGCACGCGCAGCATTGCGCCGTTGTTCTATTTCTGTAATTTGCCTGCGCAAAGCTGCAGACCCGGCAATATCAGTTACCGGGGAAAATACCACCAGGGCAAGCAAAACCATAAACAATGCAATAATTTTCTTCTTTATCACAGTAAACACTCCTATACTTTCAAGTGACGTCTTACAGATACGCCGGACCCTACAAGCCCAATTATCGTACCTAACAGTAGTGCAAATGGGAACAATTGTGCAAAAATTACATTTCGCGATACAAACACAATAAACGTAAGTTCTTGAATATCGCCTATGATGCCAACAACGCGGTCATGCACGGCCCAAGTAATAAGTGCCGGTATCAAGCCGCCAACAAGCCCAATTATTACGCCTTCTATGATAAATGGCCAGCGAATAAACCAGTCTGTAGCGCCTACATATTTCATAATATTTATTTCTGTACGCCGGGCATTAACCGTGATGTTAATCGTATTAGTTATAATTACAACCGCTACAATACCCAAAACCAAAATTAAAATTACAGAAATAATTTGTACAACATCCGATAAAGTAGAAAGTATGTTGGCCAAATTTGCATCGTTGCGTATACGGCCAATATAATCTGCGGGCAAGTTTTGAAGCGCGCGCTCCACTTGACCATGATAAGCCGCATCGGATACTTCAATTTTAAACGCAGCCCGCAAAGGGTTGTCCATTCTCAATCCCTCAAGAATAGAAGCATCGTCTTCAAACCGTTCAAGCATATTTTGCAAAGCTTCTTCGCTAGAGACATATATGACGCTGGTTACATTGGGTATATCGCTGATAAGCCGCTGCATTCTTTGTGTTTGTTGCTGCGTTATATCCTCTTCCAAAAACACGGCAATGCCTATGGTATCACCCAATTGCCGCACAAAATACGACACATGCGTACTTAAAATGAAGAACACCGACACTATGAAAATACAAGAAGTGACAGTAAATATAGACGCAACCGACATTAAACGGTTCATAAATATGCTTCTAAACGCTTCGCGAATATAGTATCTGACTGTTCTAATTTTCATCTTCTGTAACCTCGTATTCGCTATCGTCTTCGTGCATATGCTCCGTTTCTTGCACGGGCTCCGGCTCAAGTTCAAGCTCTGGCTCTAATTCTTCGACTTCTTCAATTTCTTCGGCGGTTTCGGCAACTTCTTCATCAATGGGTTCAGGGGCAATTTCAGGGGTGATTTCAACCGGCGGGGCTGGCTCTTCTTCCGTTGGCTCGTATGAGTACCCGCCGGTTTCGTCATGCACAATAAGGCCATTTTTGAGCGCGATAACCCGCTTTTGCATGTCATCCACAATGTCGTGAGCATGGGTTGCCACAACTACAGTGGTGCCGCGGTCGTTAATTGCCTCTAACAAAGTCATGATTTCCCATGCGGTGTCTGGGTCAAGATTACCAGTGGGCTCGTCCGCAATAAGAATTGGCGGACGGTTAACAATAGCACGTGCAAGTGCTGTACGCTGCTGCTCGCCGCCAGAAAGTTGGTTAGGGTATGCTTTAGCCTTTTTTGCCAAGCCAACCAAAGCAAGTACCTGCGGAACGGTGCGCCTTATTTCGCGGTTTGTAGCTTCTACAATTTGCATTGCATAGGCCACATTCTCGTAAACGGTTTTATTTTTAAGCAGGCGGAAATCTTGAAAAACCACACCCATTTTACGCCTGTAATATGGCAGTTCTTTTCTCGAAATGCGAGAAATATCTTCGCCATCAACAACTATTTTGCCGCTGGTTAACTCTATCTCTTTTAACAGCAGTCGAATAAGACTTGATTTACCAGACCCGCTGCTGCCAACTACAAAGGCAAATTCGCCTTTTTCAATACGTAGGTCTACTCCTTCCAATCCTTTTGCGCCGTTTTCGTAAATCTTTACTGCTTTCCTTATTTCAATCATTCACATACTCCTAAAACTGCTGTTTTTCGCGATACTGCAAGTACATATTTACCATAAGCGTGATTTTGAATGTAATTGCATCGCCAAATTTGCGAAGATCAAGCTTAGTCATTTTTTGTAATTTATCAAGCCTGTACACCAATGTGTTGCGGTGGATAAATAGCTCGCGTGATGTTTCTGAAACGTTAAGGTCATTTTCAAAAAATTTGGTTACGGTAATAAACATTTCTTCGTCTATATCCTCTATGCTAAAGCCCTGTAACATTTCGTTAATAAACATACGGCAAAGCGGCAGCGGCAGCTGATATATCAGACGCCCAATTCCAAGACTTTGATAGTTAACAATTTGTTGGTCTGTCTCAAAAATTTTGCCTACTTCTTGAGCCAAGCGCGCTTCCTTATAGGAAGATGAAACGTCTTTAAGGTCATTTACAACGCCGCCAATAGCAACATAGGCCGGGTTCATGGCTTCGGAAGTTAATGTGTCTACTATCGAATGCGCAATTGCGTTAATGGCTTGTTCGCTTTCGCCTTCTGTCAACTCTTTTACAAGAATAATGCTTCTTTCGTCCACCGCGGTGACAAAGTCAAGCTGCCTTTCCGGGAACATATTGCGAAGTACTTCTACCGCACTAAGTTCTGCATCCAGTGTTGTTTCTATTAGAAATACCACGCGGGCGGCATTATTCTCGATACGAAGTTTATTTGCGCGGCTGTAAATGTCAACCAGTAAAAGATTATCCAGTAGCAAGTTTTTGATAAAATTATCGCGGTCATAGCGTTCTTTGTACGCCATCATCAGGGTTTGTATATGGAATGTGGCAAGCCTACCCAGACGGAAAGCATCTTCGTCGTCTCCTTTTACCATTAGCACATACTCTGGGATGCCATTGTCCAGCACTTTAAAATACTGGCTGCCTTGAATCAATTGATTTTCTGCCGGCGATTGCAAAACATTTTCGATATAGCTGTGGGGGACGGGGCTTGTAACGGCCTCGGTACTAGCGGCAAGCTTACCTTCCCTATCAATTACTACGATGTCTCTTCTGGTAATGTTTTTTAAGCCATCGACGGTGCTTTGCAAAATCTGATTAGAGATCATGGGAACGCCTCCTATTTAAGTAGGGGTGCTGCCCCTACACACTTTTTTAGAATGTTGTCGATATATTGTACCACAGATTTTAATACTTTCCACTCTTTTATGACATTTTCGTCGCAATTTTGTTAAAATTGTGTTAAAGTATGTGTACGAAAGGTGGCGTTAAAGCGTGAAAGAAATTCTTGTAGAAGCAAATTTATTACCTGAGGCATATCACAAGGCCCTTCTTGCACTGCACACACATGGCGACGTTATTAGCTGCAACGACTGGGACCAAAACCAAAAAGAAGTTTCGCTTACAATGGTTGTACAAAACCCCATTGCAGAGCCCATGGTTTCCAAACTGTTTATTGGCGGGTTTAGGGAATTGCAGCAATATGTAATGGAAGTTTTGGACGGCATTTTAGACTTTAAAATTGGCGAAGACACATGCTGGGAATATACCTATCACGACAGAATGGTTAATTTCCCAATAGCAAACGGCAATGTTAATCAAGTAGAATTTGTTATAAACGAACTTAAACGCAGTGCGGACTCACGCAGGGCAGTAATAAATATCCGCGACAACAGCATAGACCCATTTAACGAAAACCCCGCCTGCTTGCAGCATATACAATTTCTAATACGGGACAACAAACTGCATTGTAAAGTGCTAATGCGCTCTAACGACGCCACAAAGGCCACATTTATGAATGCATTTGCATTTATTATGCTGCAGAAACAAATTGCAGACGCGCTGGGCGTTGCTGTTGGCACATATTCACATAGAGCCAACAGCTTCCACTGCTACGAGAAGGATTTTGCATTGCTGCAGCAGTATATCGACGGGATAAATAAAGGCGGGCTTGATGACGTTACCTACGAATATGACGGTATGTTTAAGGATATGATGGAAGAAGCCATACCTGAAATTGAGGAGCTTGTACGCGAGTTGATGAGTAGGTAGTACCAAAAAAATCAAGTAGTGAAGGAGGTTGTCACCACTTGAATTTTTTATGTGCGTAAGAAGCCCTTGCCCAACATTATAAGCTTCTTATAGATATGGCGAATATATACAAATTTTTGGGCGCGATTATACATGCGATTAACCTTGACATGGTCTTCCGGAATATTTGGATCGCTTAACCGACGCACCTTCTTCTTATAAAAGGAGAGTTGTGACATGTATATGAGTTTGTAGATATAGTTCATAGTGTCATCGCAATTTTCGTTTCGCCAATACATTTCATACTGCTCTTTTATTGGCGCGTACATGAAGCGTTCCATTTCGCTGGGCGTAACCAGGTCCATGTCAAGTGCTTTTTGCACGATAGACGTCCCAGGCAAAAAGTTAAGCCCATGTATTTGCAACTCGAAACTGCCTTTTAGATCCAGGCATAATGTCAAGGTTTCGCGTAGGGTGTCATGTGTTTCAAAATGGTGCCTGACCATTAGGTCATAAACGATTTCCGGCACTTTTGCGTCGGTCATTGCTTGGCTGGCGTTGATGATGTCTTCCTGGGTTTCGACACGGTTAAATATTTTGCGGCGAATATAGGGCGAACCACTTTGTATGCCCACTACCGCCTTGTAAAGTCCTGCATTACTAAGTTTTGCAAATATTTTTGCGTCTGTACGCAGGGGGTGCCCCCAAATTTCGAATGGCATATTAATATGCTTGGTATACTTTTCGATAAAAATATCTATCCAGTCTTCATCATCTGGGAAGATTTCATCATAAAACCGTACAAATTTTAGGTTTTTCATCATAGATTTAGCATGTATCAACTCTTCAATCACTTTGTCTATGTCCCTAAACCGCACCGACCTTCCTTTTCCGATGTGTATCTTTTTCCATGTAGCCGAGCAGCAATATGAACATGCGTACGGGCAACCACGCGAACAGGATATTTCGTAGCTCATGGAACCAACTACCGGGTCAATTTTTTTAACTGTATCGTTGTCGATTTTATACTTGTTGCCCAAATCCAGCTTAGGCCACCCGAACTTGTCCAAGTCAATAAGTAGGTTTCTAATATCGTTTTGAACTACTTCCACAACACCGCCTACTTCACGGCGATAAGCAAGATTACTAATTTCATGAAAATCCGATTCATTGTTAAGTGCGTCCGCCAGTTCTATAAATGTCTCTTCGCCCTCGCCGCGTATTATAAAGTCGGCATGGTCCAGGCAGCTTTCGGCGAACATGGTGGGGTACATACCGCCCCAGATAATAGGTGCGTCAAATTCCTCTTTGATGGCGTTGTTTGCGGCAATTACAGTTTCGATATATAACGATGCCATTACGCTAAAGCCTACAGCAAGCGGGTTCTTCTCTTTAATTAAATTAACAAGCAGCCGCAATTCTATTGTTGTAGCGAATTGCGGACTGGAAAAATTAAGATTTTTAAAAAATATTACTGTAACATTGTAACCCGCTTGAATAAGTGCTGTTTCTATGTGCCTAACCCCCACTGCCTTTTCGTTGTAAAAATTGACCAAAACTATGTTATTGTTCAAGAAGCGTTTCTCAGCGTTCAAGAAGCGTTTCTCAGCGTTCATGCAGCGTTCCTCAGCGTTCATGCAGCGTTCCTCAGCGTTCATTTTTATCTCCCTACGTTTTCGCGCGATTTGTCACAGCCATTTTAACAGACAGGTGCATTAAAGTTTCGACAAAGTTGTGTCATAGTTGTAAAATTGATTTCCGCTGATTCCCGCTTTCACATTTTACAAAAATACGATATAATGATTTTTCGGAAAGGAAGTGGAGAATTGAGTACATATAAGTTGGGAATTGACATTGGGTCTACGACAATAAAACTTGTGGTCGTAGATGCAGGCAATAACTTTGTTTTCGACAGTTATCGACGACACCATTCTAACATAAAAGATACACTTTTGGAACTTGCTACCATGGCAATGGAGAAACTTGGGCAGTTTAGCTTTAGTGCTATGATAACTGGCAGCGGGGGGTTATCCCTTGCAAATTGGGTTGGTGTGCCGTTTGTGCAGGAAGTAATTGCTGTATCTGACGCGCTTTCTTTTTGCGCGCCGCAGACGGATGTTGCCATAGAAATTGGCGGCGAAGATGCCAAAATAATTTATTTCTCCAACACAATAGAGCAGCGTATGAACGGCATTTGCGCAGGTGGGACAGGCTCTTTTATAGACCAGATGGCCGCGCTCCTAGACACCGACGCCGGCGGGCTAAACGAACTTGCAAAAGCGCATCAGGTAATTTACCCAATTGCGGCGCGTTGCGGCGTTTTTGCCAAAAGCGATTTGCAGCCGCTTATAAATGAAGGAACATCCCGCGCAGACTTGGCGGCCTCTATTTTTCAGGCTATTGTAAGCCAGACAATTAGCGGGCTGGCTTGTGGCAAACCCATTCGCGGCAATGTAGCATTTTTGGGCGGGCCGCTGCATTTCTTGTCTCAACTACGCGCACGCTTTGTTGACGTGCTACAGCTTGCCCCAGCACAAATTATCGAGCCTGAAAATTCCCATTTATTTGCGGCATTGGGCGCGGCAATTAGGGCCGAAAGCGAAGGTGCGTTGCTTGATATAACGTCGCTTTTAAATAACCTAACAGGTGTGCAGGAATTGCCATTCGAAATGACACGTCTTGCACCGCTGTTCACCAACCAAGATGAATTTGACGCATTCAGCAACAGGCACAGCCAACACATAGTACCAAAGGCAGACCTTGCAAGCTACACAGGCGACTGCTTTTTTGGGCTGGACGCCGGTTCTACTACTACGAAGGCTGTTTTGATATCCGCAGAGGGCAAACTACTGCATACATTTTACGAAAGCAACGAGGGCAACCCCTTGCAAGTTGCGCGCAAAGCCCTTACACAAATTTACGACAAACTGCCATCAGGCGCGAACATAAAGTATTCCTGCGTCACCGGTTATGGCGAAAGCCTTTTGCAAACCGCCCTTGGCATAGACATGGGCGAAGTAGAAACCGTGGCGCATTACCGTGCAGCGGCGTTTTTTGACCCAAAAGTTGACTTTATACTCGACATTGGCGGGCAAGATATGAAATGCATACGTATCAAAAATGGCATTATCGATAATGTTTTATTAAATGAAGCTTGTTCTGCCGGTTGCGGCTCGTTTTTGGAGACTTTCGCAAGCTCTTTAAATTTACCGATAGAAATTTTTGCACAACAGTCCCTGTTTGCAGAAAACCCGGTAGACCTGGGCTCGCGCTGTACGGTTTTCATGAACTCCCGCGTAAAGCAGGCGCAAAAAGAAGGTGCGCCGGTGGCAGATATTTCTGCCGGGCTGGCATACTCCGTAATCAAAAACGCGCTGCAAAAAGTAATAAAAATCACTGACCCGGCACAAATGGGCACAAATATTGTTGTGCAGGGCGGCACGTTTTACAACCAGGCCGTTCTTCGTGCGTTTGAACTTGTAAGCGAACGCGAAGCTATAAGGCCGGATATTGCCGGGCTAATGGGTGCGTTTGGCGCGGCACTTTTGGCGCGCGCAAGATATCGCAACGGTTTTGAAACCACTTTGCTAAACCCGCAAATGTTGAACGCGCTGGATATAAAAACAACGTTTAGCCGGTGTAAAGCTTGTGAGAATAACTGTTTGCTAACAGTTAATGCGTTTACGGCGGGCGAAACAAAACGTTTCATCTCCGGCAACCGCTGCGAACGCGGCGTTGGAAAAGAATCTGCCAACGCCCAGTTGCCAAATCTATTCAAAACAAAATACGACCGGGTTTTCGCTTATTCTCCACTAGAAAACGCCCCGCGCGGCATAGTAGGCATCCCGCGTGTGCTAAATATTTATGAAAACTACCCACTTTGGCACACATTTTTTACAGAACTGGGCTATCGGGTGCAGCTATCCCCGCGCTCGTCTCGCGGGCTGTACGAACTTGGTATCGAGTCTATACCCAGCGAGTCGGAATGCTACCCGGCAAAACTGGTGCATGGGCATGTGATGGCCCTTATAAACAGCGGTATTAACTATATTTTCTACCCAAGCATAACCAACGAAAAACGCCTGATAGATGGCGCAGATCAATGCTTTAACTGCCCGATTGTCACATCATATCCGGAAAATATAAAAAATAATGTAGAGGAACTCGCGGAGAAAGACATTCTCTTTCGTAATCCGTTCCTTAATTTAAACGACCCTAAAAGCCTGGAAACCGAACTGCTGCAGGAATTTGCAAACATCCCCGCGGCAGAAGTAAAGGCCGCACTCACTAAAGCACTTGCCGAGCAGGACAAATACCGCGCAGATATCCAAAAAGCAGGGGAGGACGCAACTGCGTATATCGAGCAGCACGGCCTTTCCTCTGTAGTTTTGTCTGGGCGCCCGTATCACATAGACCCGGAAATTAATCACGGTATCCCGGAGTTAATCACATCCTACGGCATTGCAGTGCTATCTGAAGACGCCGTGGCGCATTTGGGCAAAACCGAACGCCCGCTTGGTGTTTTAGACCAGTGGACATACCATTCGCGGCTATACGCGGCGGCATATTGGGCGCGTACCCGCCCAGATGTTGAGTTTATTCAGCTGGTATCCTTCGGCTGTGGGCTGGATGCGGTCACAAGCGACGAAATTCAAGAAATCCTAGACTCTGCAGGCAAGATTTTCACCTTGCTTAAAATAGACGAAGTAAGCACTCTCGGTTCGGTACGCATACGTGTGCGCTCGCTGTTTGCGGCACTTTCCGAGCGGCGCGAGCGCGGTATTCTTGTAAAAACACCACAGTCACGCAAACCACGCACGGTTTTTACAAAGGAAATGCGCCAAAACCATACAATTCTTGCCCCGCAAATGGCCCCGCTGCATTTTGACATTTTAAAAGAAGCCTTTATCGCAGGCGGATACAACCTAGTTGTTATGCCCGCCATGGATAGGGATGCCATCGACACTGGCCTAAAATATGTAAACAATGACGCCTGCTACCCCGCGTTAATCGTGGTAGGGCAAATTTTGAACGCGCTTTTCTCCGGCAAATATGACCTTAACAACACGTCAATTTTTATGACACAAACTGGCGGTGGCTGCCGCGCCAGCAACTATATCGGCTTTATTCGTAAAGCACTTGCAAAAGCGGGCCTAGACCACCTCCCCGTAGTGTCGCTAAATGCAGGCGGAATAGAGAAAAACCCGGGTCTAAAATACACCCTGCCGCTGGTAAACAAGGTTATGCAGTCCTTTATTTATGGGGATGTGCTGTCACGCATACTATACCGTACACGCCCATACGAATTGGTAGAAGGCTCTGCCAACGCACTGTATGACAAATGGAATGAAATTTGCAAGCAAGCCGTGCGCGTGGGCAAACGTAGCGAGTTTAAACGTAATATTTTTGCAATGGTGAACGAATTTGATAATTTGCCACTGCGCGATATCACCTTGCCTCGCGTAGGCGTAGTTGGCGAAATTCTTGTTAAATATCACCCCACCGCCAACAATGACATTGTTACTTTGCTTGAACGCGAAGGCGCGGAGGCGGTAGTGCCAGATTTGCTCGACTTCTTCCTATATACGGCTTACAACCAAAATTTTAAATTTGACCATTTAGGCGGTACAAAAAAAGCCCGGTTCGCGGGCAACGCGTTTGTATGGGCAATAGAGTTATATCGCAAGCACATGCGCCACGCCCTTAACCAAAGCACCCGCTTTACCGCCCCAATGCCCATAAACGAATTGGCGGAACTGGCAAAGCCCATCGTATCGCTGGGCAACATGACGGGCGAGGGCTGGTTCCTGACTGCCGAAATGATTGAGCTGATTCACCAGGGTGCGCAAAATATCGTGTGTGCGCAGCCGTTTGCGTGTTTGCCAAACCATGTAACCGGCAAGGGGATTATCAAAGAATTGCATAGACAATACCAGGATTCCAATATCGTAGCTGTAGACTATGACCCAGGTGCCAGCGAAGTTAATCAGCTTAACCGTATTAAGCTAATGCTTAGTGCGGCGACACGTAAAATGGAATATAGTGACCTTGAGGTTCCACCCCAAACCCCACAAACATTTGAAAAAGTTTAACCTAAAAGAGGTTGATGCTCATTTTGAGCATCAACCTCTTTTTACATTATATCCTATGCAAAAAATTCTAATGCCCAAGCCAGTGGCACGTAATTGATCCATATTGCGCTGTCAAAGAAACCGCCAACTTCGGGAATAACAACAGGATAGTCTTCTAAGCCCACAATGGTTGCTGTGTAGGTATCTGCATCCCATGACATCTCGTAAAAGCCAAATGCGTTTGCCGCTGCGCGAATTCTTACAAACTCTACGCCATCTACAACGCGAATTTCTACATATGCAAGAGGATTAACTTCTTCCACCAGTTCTTCTTCGTATTCTTCTTCATACTCTTCTACTTCATAGTCGTCTGCTTCATAATCTTCGCATTCTTCACACTCTTCTATGTCCAACAAGATAACTTCGCGGATTACGACGCTCCAGTTAGCAGTTGCTTCTTCGTCTTCGTCAATAGCTTGAACAGAGAAAAGTAATACATCTCCTTCTTCCAGGTCAAGCTCGAAGTGAAGTTCATAAAAGTCATAACCTTCTGCAAGCACATAACCTCCAACTAATTTTCTGATGGAGAAGCTAGCATTTTCCAAGAAAACAGTACCTGTAATGTAGAACAAACCGGCATATGGTGTAAACCATGTAAATGATGTGCCTGCATTAACATACCCATACGTAGGGTCAAAAACGCCACCCTCGGATAGTACTTGCCACCGTTCATCAGCTTCGTCGCCCATACCAAATGTCCATCTTTGAGCCAGGTCAATTGTAATTGCCTCGATACCTTCGTCTGTGTCGTCTACATAAACGGGGGTTACGTCCTCATTGTCGTTGTCGTTACCATTTTCGTAATCATTACCGTTTTCGGGGCAGCAGTCGTTACCGTTCTCGTAGCCATTTTCATAGCCGTTGTTTCCGTTGTCGTAATCTGCAAATACTGCCATTGGGGCAATTGCAAGAATAACAACAAGAGCAAAGCATAATACTTTTTTCATTTTGAAGCTCCTTTTTCTATTTATTTTTTTTATGACAAGCATCATCTACAGCCCCAACGCTGCCAACCTTTCACGCAGGAAGTCTGCCGCCATGCGGATATCCGCCTCTGGGCTGTCCCCTACTTCGCGTTCAATTGTTAAGAATCCGTTGAAGCCGATTTTGTGCAAAGCCATAAGATAATCATCCCACTTTACGCCGCCTTTGCCAAGCGGCAATTCTTCCCAGCTAACAGGGTTTGCCGTTAACTGAACACCATCCTTTGCGTGGGTATGCACAATGTATTTGCCCAATGTATAGACGCCCTTTACCGGGTCGTCTGCCACACACATGACTAAATTTGCGGGGTCGTAATTAACACGAACGCCACCCGCACCCAAGCTGTCCAGGAACTCTAATAAAATTTGTGCTGTTTCCGGGCCTGTTTCTACCGCAAAAGAAGAACCGATGGAATCTGCATAAAGTGCAAGTTCGCGGCATGCTTTGCGAATAACGTCTTTTTTTGCGTTTTCTTCTGCTGGAACTTTGCCAATGTGGGTTGTAACAACATCGCATTCAAGCTGTTTTGCTAAATCCAAAATGCGTTTAGACCGTTCTACGCGGTCTTTATTTTGTGCCACGTCCTCGAAACCGGGGGAGCCTAAGTCGCCGCAAATTGCGGAGAACACCATGCCGTGGCTTTTTACAATGTCCAGCCATTCTTTGACTAAAGCTGGGGTCATGTTTTCCGGTTGCAATTCGCCATAGGATGCATAGGCCTGTATACCCTGCGCACCTACGCTTGCCGCCAATGGCACGGTTCTTTTGAGCGGGGTATCTAAACTGCGGGCAGCACCTACATGGTCTTGCGGTACGCGTAGAGCTGGGTCGTGAAGAAAACTTTCTAGCATTACTCCAATTTTCATAATGGGTATCATCCTTTCTTGTTTTACAATCTGTGATGTGATATTACAGAAGCCTCTGGTTGAGTAAATCGTTATTATTGCGCATTCATAATAACATAATCGCAAATGTTGTTTTCGACGCCCTCTCTCACACGTTTCATAACCCGTTGGACGGGGAAAAGCATTGATCCGTTTGGTAATTTAATCGCTACATTTATTTCACCCATTTTGTCATTATCATCAGTAATCCATTCGCCACCGCATTCTTTTATTATAACTTCACCAATAAAAGAACCTATTGCAAATAATCGCTGACCCATATTTTCAGCTAATAATCCGCCTTGCTTTGGTTTGTGCAACTATTCATCTACATGTTCAGTAAAAAAACGCTCCAATTCTTTTACGCTGTCTATGCTCATGTTGACAGCGTATCCGGAATGATTTAATGCATTCAATATCCAATCAGATGATTTTTTTATGTCTGATAGCAATGTCGGCTTTTCGCGTTTTCTTCTGAAAAGATTGAACATTAAATTCACCTCTCATCATATTTTCGAATCCTTGCTTTTACTAACATTTGTTGGATTGCGGGTCAGGCCCGCAATGACGGATTCCAGGTTCTATATTTCCTACATGCGTCGAATAGTGCCACCATATTTTCCAGCGGGACATCGACGCCTATTTCCAATTTTAGCCCAAGTCCGCCTTCTGGCAGATACATAGTCTCTACGCATTCGCGTACATGGTCGTGTATTTGGCTTGGGGTGGCAAACGGGAATAGCTGGCGATCCAAGTCCAAGTCAATTGGGATTTTGCCGCGGCAAATACGGGCAAGGTTTTCTATCCCGTTGGCGCGGAACTGCGGGTTTACAATTGTTACGCCGCAATCTACCAAATCCGGCAGGATGTCCAGGATATGACCATCGGTATGCATGTAAATGTGGCAGCCTTTTGCCTTAAATGGTGCGTAAATTTTAGTGAATGCAGGCTTTAGGTATTTGCGCCATTTTTCCGCACCAATTGCAAGGCTGTGCTGCATGCCTAAATCGTCGCCGAAGTTAACCATGTCACCTTTGTTGTAGCGCGGCAACACAACGTCTGCTTGCAGGCAGTTGTATTCGACTACTTTGTCTATCAGAATTTGCAATTCTTCGCATTCTTCGGCGAAGTCCATCATGGCTTCTTCGAAGCCGCGCAGGTCTAACAATCGCAAATACATAAAGCCATGCGGCAGCCGGCCATCGCGGTTTGGCGGGATTACTAAATTGTGAACATCCTCGCGAGTTGGTACGGGGTGCCCGGTGACTATGGCTTCCATTCCTTCTGCCACATTGCTCCACACACAGCCCCACTCGTCTACGTGATTGCCCATACGGTATGTGGTTGGAAGAGTGCTGTCTAGGTTATCAAGGTCGGGCACATGGGATATAAAATCCGGGTATTCTTTCGCCAGGTCTACCAGGGCTTGGCCGTATTTTGCCCATGCGGCATATATTACCCAACAGCCAATGGGTATTTCGTTCGGATGCTGGAAGGTTGCGGCCTGTATAAGCCGTTTTTGATATGTGTCCATGGCTAGTTAAGCTTAATTTCGCAGTGCTGCTGGGACGAATCATAGATAGCCTGCATCAATTGGGCGGTGATGATATTTGTATCAATATGCGACGCAAGCTTTTCGCCTGTTTGAATACAATCTAAGAATGCGTTAATTTCTGTTTCGTACATGCTGGTGCTGTTGAATGTTGGCTTGTATTCCACCAGTGAGCCATGTTCTGCGGTGTAAACTGTAAAATCTTTGCCATAGTCAAGGCGAATACCGGCTTTGTCGCCAACGAAGTCTATAAACATGCCGCCAGCGTTAATATTTTCGGCCCAGGCACCATAAATAGTAACTGTCGGGCCGGCGGTACGCACAAGCGCAGTTATGGAATCATCAACATCGTACACACCGTCATATTTTGGCGGGCCGGCCCACATGCCAGAGTATGCGTAATTTTTCATATCTACACCAAGCTTGCTAAAAACTTCGCCGGAAACTGTTTTAACTTTTGGGTCGCCACAGCAATACATAACGATATCTATGAAGTGGACGCCCCAGTCGATTAGCGCGCCGCCGCCCGCAACCGCTTTGTTTGTAAAATCGCCGCCAAGCCCCGGGATGGACCTATGCGCACGGAAGCTTGCATACACATGGTACACATCGCCAAGTTTGCCGTCATCGATATATTTTTTGATCAGATTCACGCTGTCGGCAAAGCGGTTACATACGCCGATGTTTAGAATCATCCCGGTTTCGTGCTGTACTTTTTGCATTTCAAGTGCCTCTGCATAGGTGCGGGCGGCAGGTTTTTCGCATAAAACATGCTTACCGGCGCGCATTGCGGCAATAGAAATTTCCGCATGCACATTATTGGGTGTACAAACAGAAATGGCAACCACTTCCGGGTCTTTAAGCACGTCGCGGTAGTCTGTAACGGCGATACCGCATTCGTTTTTTTCAACAGCGGCTTGCGCCCTTTCTGGGATGATATCGCAGAAATATTTGATTTCCGCACCGGGGTTTTTCATATATGCCGGGATGTGCGACGATGTGGCAATGCCACCGCAGCCAATAATTGCGACTTTCATAAACGCTTCCTCCTATTTATAAGTCCCGATGGACTGTCCTTTTTCAATAAAATACTTTAGCGTTTCGTATTCCACCGTTGGCGGAATAGAATGGTCGCTATGCAGGCAATAGCCATTATTTTGCATTACAATTGGGATTTTTGCTTCTAGCTCGCGGTCGATAGCGGCTTTGTCGTTGCTGCAAATAACGCGGGCATCTATGCCGCCCATAAGGCTTAGGACATCGCCATAGTTTTTAAAAATACGGACTAAATCCATACCAGCCTTAATTTCAATTGCCTGCAAGCAGTCTACACCGGCCTTTACAATGCCAGGCAACAGTGGCTCCACATACCCGCAAACATGCATGATAACGGGCAGCCCACGCTCATGGGCAAAGCCAACAGTACGCTTATGCGCCGGGAAAATCATTTCATTATACATATCGGGCGACATAAACGGACGCTGCTTGAATCCCATGTCTTCATAGTACCAAATGCCGTCTGGCAAGCCTTCTTTTGCAAACAATATTTCTTGTAGATTAAGCGTCAAATCCGAATACACTTTTACCATGTCATGAACCCAATCAGGTTCAAGGGCCATGCCTACCAGCATGTTTTCGTGACCGCATAGCGGGTGCATTTGCTCGAAAACGTTAATCCCTTCCCAAACAAAAAACTTGTCTTGTGCATGGGCTTTAGCTTTTGCGTTGCGATAGCCTTCGAAGTTGATACGGCGTTCGTCTACTTTAAGTAATTTTTCGCGATACTCTTCCCACGTGGTGCGGTCTTTTACTGTAAAGTCTACATGTTCTGGGGTGCCGCTCTTGTTTTTCCACCAGCGTCTGGTGGCACCATTGCCGTTTTTGACCAAAATTGTGTCGCCGGTTTCTTCTACTACTTCATCTTCAAAGTCCAAATCCGCAACAGAATTAAACGTCCACGCCCCTACAATGTCCAAATTAAAATGATCCTTAACATCTTCGCCTTGCTTCAAATGCCCTTGTGCAGCATACGCGCCCGGGGTATCGCCCCAAAATGATTCGCTAAATGGGATACGGTCGTGCGGTTGCCGTTTTAACATGCGCATAACACGTTCGCGCGGTGTTAACTCTAACATAATATAACCTCCTAGCCACTCGTCTTTATTTTCCATGAATATAGCACAAATAATGCGATATGTGAAGTTGCATAAAAAACATTCGCATTAAACCTTTACACGCACAGCAATATCTGGTAAACTCCTTTTCGGCGTGTATGGACATTAAATTGCTATTTTCACGCCCATAACCTTGCGTATTGCAAAAATACGCCAAAGACCAGGAGGTGCAAAGAAGCAATGGAACTTAACAAGTATGAAATGGGCGTTATAGTACGCGCAAACTTGGACGATGAAGCACTGCAAGCGGAAATGGATCGCGTAAAAGGTCTGCTTGACCGTTTTGGTGCAACAATCGAAAAGGAAGACAAATGGGGTCGCCGTAAGCTTGCTTACCCAATCCAAAAGCAGAACGAAGGTGTGTTTACATTCATCACCTATTCCGCCCCAAGCTCCACCCCGCGTGAAGTAGAAAGTCGCCTTAGACTAATGGAGAACGTGCTTAGGTTCTTGACCGTTAACATTAACGAGGCCGAGATCAGAAAAGCAAAAGCCGCTCCATCTGCAGCACCGGTTGTGCCGGTAGCAGCAGAAGTGCCTGCTCCGGAACCGGTAGCAGAACCTGTAGTTGAGCCGATAGAAGCAGCAGCAGAGCCTGTGGCAGTACCGGCAGAAGAACCAGCGGCAGAGCCAGCACAAGCTGAAGAATAGGAGCGAACGTATGAACAAAGTAATTTTATTAGGCCGTCTTACAAAAGATCCCGTTATAAGTTACTCCCAAAGTTCTGAACCTATCTGTGTGGCCCGCTTTACTGTTGCGGTAGACAAACGCTTTAAAAAAGAAGGCGAACCCGATGCCGACTTTATTAACTGCGTGGCGTTCCGCCGTACGGCAGAATTTATAGAGCGGTATCTTAAAAAAGGCATGATGGTATCCGTATGCGGCAGCCTAACTGTGCGTTCTTATGACGACAACACTGGGCAGCGCAAATGGATAACCGAAGTTAGTGCCGACGAAGTAAACTTTGCAGAAAGCCGCGCTGCATATGAAGCGCGTATGGCAAAAGGCGGCGGCGGTTACGACAATGCGTCAACCCCACCCGCATCATACGACAATGCCGGCGCACAGCCGGAAGGTTTTTCTGCAATTACCCAAAGCATCGACGAAGACGACGATTTGCCATTTTAGTATGGAGGTACAATAATTATGGTTCAAAAAAGACGTGGGCGTCGCAAAAAACGCGTCTGTCTGTTTTGTACAGACAAAATAGCCTACATTGATTATAAAGATGTATCAAAGTTGCGCAAATATATATCCGAACGGGGTAAAATTCTTCCCCGTCGTACAACCGGCAACTGTGCAAGGCATCAACGCACAATGACCCAAAATGTAAAACGCGCAAGACATATGGCACTTATGCCATATACACAAGACTAATTTGATTCACCATACCGCACCCGGGAATATTCGTCAGCTAGGCTGTCAAAATTCCGGTCGTGTACGCGAACAGTCATTTCTGTGGGGGTATCCGTATTTTTTATGGGTACTCCCATTTTTATATGTTTTTGAACAGTTTCCCTAAACAGGCGGCGCAGGGCATGTTCTTTTTTCGTGCGTTTGACGCGACGCGTCCTGCTTGGGCTAATAAATTCTTTTTCGTCTTCAAATTTTGACAAAGGTTTGTGGATGCCTGTTTTGGCTCGCATATTTATAAAGCGGAAAATAATCCGCAAAACTATATAACCTATTCCCAAAACCAAGGCAATTGTCATCGCGCCTAAAAGGATATTTATGATTAAATAAGCAGCGTAATTTGTACGCGACGGGTTCATATGGTTCCAAAATATCAGTAGCGTTATCCCATCTATGTCCGTAAGCCGAGGGCGAAAAATAGGGCCTAAATACTCGTCTCGTGTGATTTGCTCAACATGCCGCTCTAAGGCAGGCAAGCGTCCAATAGCAGTGCCTACTGCAAGCAATACTGGCCGTATAATCGTAAAATAAACCGCCGCAACTATGCCCGAAAATACCAACACAAACCCGGCCAAAAGCTTGTAGTTAAATGCAATTATTTTACGAATAGGCTGTGAAGAAGATTCTGCTGCTTTTAGTGAGCTATCTACATTAATAATATGTATGACAATTAGCCGCGCAATGGCGACAAATAGCGTTAACAACGTGTATACGGATACAAAAAACCAATTGCCCTCGATTGCCATCCAAATTGAAATTAAGATAAAAATAACTGCCGCAGTCCAAATTACACTTCTTCTAGGCGGGAATATGCGCCGCGCATACCAAATAGAATGTAATGACATTGCAAGGGAAAATGCAAACCATACCATTCCCATGGCGGAAAATGGAAGTATAGCAATAACTACAACCTGAATTGTCAAATGCGTTATAGCAAGCTTTAACCCAAGAAGTGTAACCACGGTTTTATCACGGCGAAACAAATTGGCAAAGCATACACGCCGCATACAAAAATTGGCCGCAACCAAAGCCGCAAAATAGCCTGTTTGCAGAAATGATATGTACTCAAATGAAGTCATGTACACCGCCACGGAAAAAAGGGAATAGAAAATTGCCGCATACACAAGCGTATCCAGCAGTTCAACTATAATTTTGCGTGTTTTTGTCATGCCCTATACCTCATTCCATTTCACCGTACCGCACCCGAGAATATTCGTCAGCTAGGCTGTCAAAATCCCGGTCGTGTACGCGAACAGTCATCTCTGTAGGAGTATCCGTATTTTTTATGGGTACTCCCATTTTTATATGTTTTTGAACGGTTTCCCTAAACAGGCGGCGCAGGGTGTGTTCTTTCTTTGCCTTAGCTCGTTTTTCGCGCCTTGTACTGCTTAGGCCAATAAATTCTTTTTCATCTTCAACTTCAGGCAAACCCTCCTTAGTATCGGTCTTGGTTGCGCGCATATTTAACCAGCGAAAAATGCCCCGTAAAACTATATATCCTATTGCCAAAATCAAAGCACTTACCATCGCGCCCAAAAGGATATTCAAGATTAAATAAGCAACGCGATTTGTACGTGCCTGCCCAAAATACCGCAGTAATTGCATCATTTCGTCCCCTTGCCCTGGCCCGGTAATAAGATGACCCATATACTCTTCCCTTGTAAGCTCGCCACGCTCGAAAGCAGGCAAACGTTCAAAAAAACCAGCTATAGCAACAAGTATCGGCCGCATCAGTGCAAAATAAATTGCTGCAACTATGCCCGAAAATGCCAGCGCGAACCCACACAAAAGCTTATAATTAAACGCAATTATTTTGGCTATTGATTGTTGCGAAGAAGATTCTGCCGCTTTTAACGATTCGTCTACCTTAACCATGTGTACAACAATTAGCCATCCTACGGCAACAAATATTAATAACGGCGTGTATATGTATATAAAAAACCAACTGCCTCCGCTTGCCATCCAAAATGACATCGCAACAAAAATAATGGCCGCAGTTACAATCAAGGCCATTCTTCCCGGCGCGCTTTTGCGCAATGCAAACCAAATAGAATGCCCTACCATCACCAAAGACAATATAAACCATGCCGCGCTCATGGTAGTGAATGGCAATACAACAATAAGCACAACCGGGATTATCAAATGGGTTATCACAAGCTTTAGTCCAAGATTTGTAACCACTGTCCCGCTGGGCATATATTCTTGGCCAATAATATCGCGAGCCCCGCCAAGCCTTGCGTCTTTTATGGGCTTTACATCGCATTTTTGATGGCGGAACCAGTTGGTAAAGCATATACGGCGCATACAAAAATTGGCCGCAACCAGTACTACAAAACAAAATGTTTGCAAAAAGGATAGGAATTCATGTGTAATAAGCCAATACACAGTCGTGGCAAAAACAGCATAAAAAATTGCCGCAAACACGAGAGTATCCAGCAGTTCAATTATGAATTTGCGTGTTTTTGTCATGATCGCACTCCTTATGCAAATATTATTTCATTGCTCCACTCTATACCGCTGGGTTTTGGCCCGGGCATTATCCAAACCGCACGTGCGCCAGTGGCTTTCAATTGCAAAAACGCCGCTTCAATTTCGCGTGAATAATATGGCGTAATAAGCCAATATTCCGGGCTAAAATTGCCGGCAATTATTATTTCATTAATTTTTTCGGCAAAATGCTCTACATCTTGGTTAGTGAAATCCACATATGCCAAAGCTTCTAAAACAGCGCGGGAATGCTGGACACCGCGCCCTTGCGGTATATTTATTTCCGCACCAGAAATTATGCTTTTGCCATTACCCGAAAAACCAGTAGGTGTACCGCTGGCAATCATTTTTTCCGATATAGACGCCGCAATTTTAATGGCTCGCTCTTCCAAAGTCTCGTTATACCAGGCTTCGTGCCGCTTTACATCCAGTAAAATTTCTATCTGCCGCGCGCTTGAATATTCCCAAATATTAACCATCAGCCCCATACCCCGGGCCGACGCCTTAAAATTTACGGCCTTTAGCGGGTCGCTGGAGGAGTACTCGCGGATACCACGGAACGAAAATGGATCCGGGTTTATCGGGTGCCTGCTGATCAACTGCCCATAAACCAAAGTGCAAAGTTCGTCAACCTCTTCTGCAGCAATTGTACCGGGGTAAACAGTAAGGCGTACATCGCATGGGAATTTTTTAATATAGCGGTTCTCCATCAAAACATCCCAGGCGGTAAGCTCTACCCCATCTACGAAATAGTAACCCCGCCTGCTACACGTAAACGTTAAACGCCGCGTGATTTTTTGCTGCATTAAAATGTGAAATAAATCCCTGCGATAATATGCGTCGGTAACTATGGCCGTTTTTGCAAATTCAAGTTCTTTGGCCGCACGAAACTTTACCGTAATCCAGGGGATGGGCAGCCATTTGTTATTTGTCAAAACTTCCGTAAGGGTTAAAGCATCGCCTTCTGTAGCATAGTTTCTGGATACGGAAACATGCACATCTAAATTGCGGATGCAGAATTTTGCGTAAATCTTATGCAGGATGAAAATTGTCAGCGCAATTGCGAAGAAAATCCCTAGCGTGGGCATTTATATTTCCTCGGTTGGCACGGGCACCTGCGCAAGTGCATTGTGAATCACTTGTGCTTTGCCCTCTGTGCGGACAGTGCTTCGCAAAGTTATCCTGTGCGCCCAAACATATGGCGCAAGATATTTAATATCTTCTGGCTTTACAAAATCGCGCCCATCAATAAACGCATATGCCTGCGCCGCACGGGCCAATGCAAGCGACGCACGCGGGCTTACACCCAAAGCCGCACTTTCGTGATTACGTGTGAAAATTGCAAGGGCGGAAATATATTCGCACAAATCCCTATGGACGGTGACGGTGCTTACCGCTTTTTGAATCTGCACCCAATCCTGCACTGTGGTTACTGGCTGCAGTGTTTGCAACGGACTGTTTGCCAAAAACCGCTGGATAACGTCGGCCTCGCCGCTTTTATCCGGGTAGCCAATGGATATTTGCATCATGAAACGGTCAAGCTGCGCTTCCGGCAGCGGGAATGTACCTTGCGTCTCTACTGGGTTTTGGGTGGCAAGTACAAAATACGGCGGCTCTAACGCATGGGTTACGCCGTCAATGGAAATTTGATATTCCTCCATACATTCCAGAAGCCCGGATTGCGTACGCGGCGTAGCGCGGTTAATTTCGTCCGCCAGCAGAATATTTGTGAACAGCCCACCCCGGCGGAATGTAAACTCCCCTGTTTGCGGGTTGTACACATTTATGCCTGTAAGGTCGCTGGGCAATAAGTCTGGCGTAAACTGGATACGCCTAAAATTGCCGGATATGGACGCGGCAAGTGCTTTTGCCAAAGTAGTTTTGCCCGTACCTGGTACATCTTCGATAAGTACATGCCCGCCTGCGGCCATTGCAACTAACACAAGCTTAATTTCATTACTTTTGCCAACCATAACTTTTTCGATATTGGCATGTATTTCGCTTACTTTACTTTTTGCTGTACTTAAATCAAACATAATAAAAGCCCTCCGTTTATTAAATTTTCATTTTCAACGCGGCGTGGGCAAGTATAGACAGCGCATCCACATGCTCTGCTGCCATTTTGCCCTTGATAGTGCTAAGTTCTGTGCAGCCCAAAATTATTGACTGCGCACCTTTTGCAAAAAGTGCGTCCTCCAATTTGTCAAATTCTTGCGCCGACACATGCCCTCCTATCTTTGTGCTGTAAATCGTATTCATTAATTCTGCCTGCTGCGCTGGATCGGGGGTTAACACTTCAATTCCCCTACCCTCTAATGCATTATGCAAAATGCGCGATTGCGAAGTGCCCTGCGTAGCCAACAAACCCACGCGGTTTAAGCCCTTTGCCTGCACATGCATAGCAATTTCGTCCAGCAAATTTATAAATGGAATGCCAACCATACCGGCCGCCTCTTTGTAAAAATAGTGGGCGGTAACACATGGCATAACAAGAAAGTCTACCCCGGCACGCTCTAATGTAACTGCCGCGGCAATAATATCCGCTGTTGGGTTTATATCACTTTGCCCTAATATATACGCGGTTCTATCTGGAATGGATGTTTTGCTGTATATAAGTATATCTAAATAGTCCTGCTCTACTTTAACGTGTTGGTCTTGTATATTGGTTATCATCGCATAAAAAGTAGCCGTCGCCAACGCACCCATTCCACCTATTACACCCATTGTTTTGCTCATGATAACCATCCTCTTCAGTAATTGCATTTGTACAAAATTTGCACATTTATAGTAGACTACATGGCACTGCGTGTCAAGTTTCATACTTTGTATATAGCAATTTAGTCTTAAAACTGCCAAAAGTGTCGACAATAATCAAATGGGTAGATATAATGCAAATATTAGAAAAAAAGGAGATGAGCCCATGAAAGACTTAAAAGGAACAAAAACCGAAAAAAACTTACTAGCTGCATTTGCGGGGGAAAGCCAGGCCGCCATTAAATACGCTTACTATGCGTCACGGGCAAAAAAGGATGGTTATGAGCAAATAGCAGGTATTTTTCAAGAAACAAGCGGCAACGAAAAAGAACATGCAAAATTGTGGTTTAAGGCTTTGCATGGCGGCAGTGTTCCCGACACATCTAAAAACCTTTTAGATGCCGCGGAAGGGGAGCATTACGAATGGTCTGATATGTATAAAGAATTTGCCGAAGAAGCAAAGGCAGAAGGTTTTTTGGAACTTGCTGCCCAATTTGCGGCAGTAGACAGCATAGAAAAATCCCATGAAGAGCGCTACCGCACCCTCTTATCAAATATAAAAGAGGGCAAGGTATTCTCTAAAACCAGTAAAGAAGTGTGGATATGCCGCAACTGCGGGTACTTGTACGACGGTACGGATGCGCCGGAAGTATGTCCGGTATGTTTACACTCCAAAGCGTTTTTTGAAATTAGGGCGGTAAATTATTAGTAGGGCTAATGAAGCAATCCAAAACGCAAAGTTTGGATTGCTTCGTCGTTTTACTCCTCGCAATGACAAGCAATTTTAAACGCATAGCGCATGTACGTAAACCCGCTATATGGCGAACTGCATGCGTCGTTGCGCCAAACAATATCGACACCAACAATAAATACTCCCGGCTCGGTTGGGGCCGTAAAAGTTTCTTCCATGTCATATATGGAATCGAAATTTTCGTCGTAAAGCGAGAATGTTACAGAACTTGCATAATCGCCGGTTATAACAATTTCAAAATTTTCGCAAACTATAATTTCAGTTAATTCTGCCACTGCATTTTCGAACGGGAATGGCATACCGCTAACAGACATCAAAAACCCATCAAATAATCCCCCGCCATGGAAGAAATGCTCGAACGGCATGTGCACCGTATCGCCCACCGCAATAACTACGCTGCCAACTTCATATGGAAGCGGTAAATATTCATACGGAATATATGGCGGGGTGTGCGGAGCCGGTACGTATGGTGTGTTATTTGCAATTATAATTTCCCGCAGACGCATAATGGTTACAATGCTTTGCTCACGAGTAAACAGGCCTTGTGGATCAAAGCGGTTTTCGCCAACGCCGGCCACTACACCAATAAGTGCCGCGCCAACAACAGCATCTGCCGCCCAGTACGAAACCTGGCTAAAATCAGCAAAATCTGCGGTTTGACCTTCCCTTGCATGCGGGAAGGTGAGACCAATTGCCGCAGATAGGCGGGCAAGCAGAACTGCCGCTTGCTCACGGGTTATTTCACCATATGGGTTGAATAAATTATTGCCGATGCCGGTTACAACGCCCAAGCGCACCATTTTTTCCACATTCATATCATGGGTATCGAAGAAAGTTACCGACGGTGTAATTTCGGTAATTTCGCCCATGATAGACTCGTATAATGCTACTGCAAGTGCGCAAAACTCTACGCGGGTGGTTGCCTGGGCAAAATTGTATTGCAAATTTTGTGGAACCAGGTTATGGGTTATTGCTTCGTTAACTTGTTCGCCAGCCCAATCAGATGGTGCGGCAAATACTGTGATACTGCATGCCATTATCAGGCATAGTAATACTGCAAAAGCTTTCGTTTTCATTAATAAAACCTCCTATTATAATGGGGTGCTGCCCCTCTCTCACTCCGCTTCGCTGCGTGTTCGCATGAAGCCCCGCCGCCTTGTCATTTTGCTGAAAGCAAAATGTACAGAGTAGGAATGAATCCCACTTCCGCTTCCTTCGGGGCGGGCATGATGCCCGCTTTAGTAATTTAAAATTTGTAAAATCATTTCCCAAACGTCCGTTGGCGATAAGCCAGTTGCGCTTATTGTAACGACAATATTGTCAAACAATATGCCAAAATTTATTTGGACGCCCCCGCCACGCGATTCTACTGCCCTGGCCTGTACCATGCCAATAGTTATTTCGTGTGCTAAAAATACAGGATTCATTACATATTGCATCAAATCATGCGGCACAGACTCGAACCATGGGATAGTGTACAGCGACAAGTCAAACTTAGCGCGGTTATTAGCATCAACAACAAGGGAAAGGTCGTGTGCTGTGGCGTTTGAAATTTGCCATGTAACAGTATCCCTTTCGCTGTACCACAATGCAAAAATCATTTCGTTATCTTCATGTGTAGATCGCCACACACGGTCAAGACTAAACCTTTCTGGTGTATTACTTGGAAGGAACGCACCGAAATTTTGACAACTACGCGCCTGATCCATGGTTAAAACTTCTTCTACCGGCGGGGGGGTGACAGCGGCCGGTGGGGTTTCTACGCCAATGTGTGGGATGAATACTACCATAAGCACAATTATGCAGGCCGCTATTGGCACAATTATTTTTAAACCTGAAGAAAGAATATTGCGAGTCAAGCCCGCAATGACAGAGCATTCTTGTGGGCGGTCTAAAATATTTACAAGCATCCGCTCATGGGCGGCAGCATCCGGCTTTATTTTACTCCACGAATTATAAATTTGTTCATTCCGCACTCAAATCACCTCCTGGCATTAGCTTTTCGCAGAGTAGTTTTCGTGCATTGGATAGGTAATATCGTATTGTGGATTGAGGTTTTTGCAAAATTTTCGCAATTTCTGTACTGTCATAGCCCTCGTAATAGTAGAGATATACTACCGATTTATATTTGTCGGGCAGCTTCATAACCTCGGCAAAGGTCTCGTCTATCTCGAAAGAGTTTTTGGCGGCCTGTATATTCTCGTGGTCATCCAAATTCTCGCGCTTACGCCACCAATGCTTAAGCGCGTTTTTGCATACATTAGTCGCCGTGCGAATTAGCCATGCTTTTTCATGTTCCGCACTCTCGAAAATAACCCACGATTTTAACAGATTACAAAAGGTGTTTTGTACTGCGTCCTCTGTGTCTGCGGGGTTTTTCATATAGGCAAAGCAAATCCGGTAAACCATGTTGCTGTGGCGGTTATATATTTCTGCAATTTCGGTGTTGGTGCGCACCAACGAAGACATACCCTCTCAACTCCTTCATTAGTAATACAATCGAACGTGGTCAAACGTTGGCGACTTTAAAAATTGTATGCACACATTTAGCATTCTCGTATCCATGCCTAAATATCAAGTCATAATCCATAGGTGTGGGCGAGTTTAGCGTCGTAGGGTAGTCACGTACTTTTAGCGCATCTTCGCTAGTTATTGAATCACCGACTAAGGCCCGCATTTTTTCCTGCGAAATACGAAGTACTTCTGCAATATGCTCGCAAGTATATCCAATTTTATAATAAATTCCATGACCCTGCCGTATTACATGTATCAAAACCTCGTGGGTACGCAATATGTCTACTTGATTTTGAGAAATATCAAGCAACCGGCGCAGGTTTGCAAACGAGATATGCCCGCGCCGCAATTGATGCCCAACAGATGCCGACGCATTTGAGACTATCAAAAAATCAATCTCGTCGTCAAGGCCGCCGCTTGTTGTATACAGCGGGTCAAGGCCAAGGTTATCGTAAACACCGCCATCCCACAGGGTGTAATGGTCATCTACGGAAACCCGGGCTTTTTTACCATGCTTGTCTTTTGTCCAGCACAAATTTTCTGTTTGCAGTATGTAAGGGCCAATGAGTATAGGGAAGGCCGCCGACGCGGCAATTACATGCGATAACGGCAAGGTCGGGTTTTGCACATATCCAATTTTACTGTCACCCATATAATCGCGCCGCATTCTAAAATTATTGCCGGTTTCAAAAGTAGTACAGTTAATTTCCCAATATGGGAATGTGGGGATGTCTTGCAAGGTACCATGTATATGCCACTTTTCTTCTAGTATTTTTGCCAAAAGCTTCACCCTATGCCGCCAGTACCTGGGCGAAAACGGCAAACGCCACAGTGCCGTACGCTGGATATTATTCTCTAAAATAAGCTGCCGTATTTTTGGCTGTACTTTTGTAATAAAGTCGCATTCGCTGGGCCATTTGTTATTGTTTGCCCCCAGCATAATGCCAATTGCCATGCTTGCTCCAGACACTGTAGAGATGTTGGCAATACGGCGGAAAAGCTTGGCTTCGGCCAGATACTGCAATGCGCCCAGATGAAAAATTGCCGCACGAATACCACCGCCAGACAGTGCAAGACCAATACGCGGGTTGATTAGGTTCATATTAGATACCTCCTACCAGCCCATGCCGGGCTGTTTTTTTTCGTCACCAACCGAACATGAAAATGGGTTGGTGTACAACATTAATTATTAACATACCGCATCACAGATGATAGACTTAAAAAGCA
>Ga0131853_10001404_pt1 | contig 43118 bp, 37 predicted proteins | sample TergutLab28metaG_FD_92764 | JGI IMG/M metagenome (GOLD analysis project Ga0131853, IMG submission 92764) | Labiotermes labralis P1 segment gut microbial communities from Petit-Saut dam, French Guiana - Lab288 P1 (version 2) (version 2) | ecosystem: Host-associated > Arthropoda: Insects >...
CGCCAATTCTGTGGTAATATTATTCATAGGAAGTCCTCTTTTCTGTGAATTTTGTTCTCGACAAACATTATTCTAACAGATTGAGACTTCCTTTTCTATTTACACATACTATTTTACACTACCTGTTAAAAGTCACAGCATTACGAGTTTTCGCAATTCTGTGACTTTTCTACGATGATTTCGGAAGATAAAAGTCACGGTAGCACGAGTTTGCGCAATACTGTGACTTTAGCATTAATTTTCTATAAATCCATATTTGCTCTTACTTGTTTCATCACTTGATTCACTTGCTTCTGGCTCGGCTTGCGACCCATTTGTGACATCATGGCGATGATGACGTCTTCGTTAATTGGTGGGTTTTCTTTTAATTGCTTCTTCATCATGCGCTGTGAAACAAACAACCCAAGCGCTAGTCCTCCTAAGAAAGCTGCCGCGATTAAAATAATTGCTGGTACTAAATTCATAATTACTCAATTCCTTTATATAATTTTACAATGTTTTCGGTTGTAAATCCGTATTCCTTAATCACATCTACTGCTGGTGCCGAAGCGCCAAACGTGTCAATGCCAAATACCACGCCGTCAAATCCGACGTATCTGTGCCAGCCGTAAGTCGTTCCCATCTCCAGAGACAGACGCTTGCGAACGGCTTTTGGTAAGACTTTTTCTTGATACTCAGCTGATTGCTGATCAAATAAATCCATCGAAGGCATACTCACAACTCGGACGTGCGTGCCTTCTTTTGCCAGTGCCGCTTGAACATCCATGGCTAAATTCACTTCTGAACCAGCTGCGATGATGATCCCATCTAACTCACCGGCTGCTTCGCTCATAATATAAGCACCGTGCTTCACGTTATCGTACGATGATTGTGCCATTGTCGTCAAATTCTGACGCGTCAACACTAAAGCGGTTGGTGTGTTTTGCGATTCGACGGCTAACCGCCAAGCTGCTGATGTTTCGTTAGCATCCGCAGGGCGAATCACTGATAGGTTCGGCAGGGACCTTAACATCGCTAGCTGTTCAACCGGTTCGTGGGTTGGGCCATCTTCACCAACTGCGATTGAATCGTGAGTGAGGACGTAAGTAACCGGCAATCCCATCAGACTGGCCATGCGAATCGCTGGCTTCAAATAGTCAGAGAAAACAAAGAACGTTGCACCGAAGACTTTCATTCCCGTATGAAGCGCCATACCGTTTAGCATCGCTGCCATCGCGAACTCGCGGACGCCGAAATTGATGTTGCGATTCGTTGGCATCTCGTGTGTCCAATCCCCTGCGTCTTTGATGTTCGTTTTGTTTGAGCTAGACAAATCGGCAGAACCACCTAAGAAGAACGGAATCGCTTGGGCAATGGCGTTAATTGCCTCGTTGTTCGTGTCGCGCGTGGCTTGCGAGTGACCTTGCTCGTACGTTGGCATGATATCAGCCAGATCCACTGCCAAGTCCCCTGTGATGGCTTGTTGTAGTTCAGCGGCAAGCTCTGGGTGAGTGGTCGCATAAGCTGTTAACAAGGCGTTCCAAGTGTTTTCTGCTTCTGCACCACGTTTTGCAACGGTTGCTTCGTAATGGGCGTACACTTCTGTTGGTACTTCGAACGGTGCGTGTGGCCAGTTGTACGAAGATTTTGCGAAATCGCCGTCTTCATCGCCGAGTGGTGCGCCGTGTGTTGCGTTTGTTCCTTGCTTCATTGATCCATGACCGATGATCGTTTTAATTTCAATGAGCGTTGGCTTGCCCGTTTCAGCTTTTGCTGCTGCGATCGCCGCGCTCATGGCCGCAATATCCGTACCGTCTTCGACAAGCAACGTGTGCCAGCCGTATGATTCGTAACGCGCACGCACATCCTCGGTGAAGCTTTGCTCCGCCCTACCATCTAAGCAAATATCGTTTGAATCGTATAACACGATCAGGCGATCTAGCTTCATGTGGCCTGCTAGCGATGAGGCTTCTGCGGTTGCGCCTTCCATCAGATCCCCATCGCCACATAAGGCGTAGGTGTAATGATCCACAACGTTGAAGCCGTCGCGGTTGTAGCGAGCAGCTAAGAACTTTTCGGCAAATGCCATCCCGACTGCCATTGGAATCCCTTGACCAAGCGGTCCACTTGTCGCATCCACGCCATCTGTGTGTTCAAACTCTGGGTGCCCAGGTGTTTTTGAATTTAGCTGACGAAATTGTTTCAGGTCGTCCATGCTGACATCGTAGCCCGAAAGATGCAGTAGCCCGTAAAGTAACATCGAGCCGTGACCAGCCGCTAACACAAAGCGATCACGGTTAAACCACCTGCTGTTTTTCGGATTAGCCACTAAGTGATCCGCAAATAGCGTGTATGCCATTGGCGCAGCGCCTAAAACGATCCCTGGATGCCCTGAATTGGCTTTGTTAATGGCGTCGATCCCTAGAGCACGAATGGCATTAACTGCTTGTTGCTGTATATTTTCCATGATTTACACCTCGTATTCTGTGCGTATTCTTTTTTGAAGCACAGTTCCTTTAATCATACACGTTTTATTGTTTTTTTTCAACCCTATCGCCTGATTTTTCGCTTTAAAAAATGCAGCCGAGAAGGCCACATTTTAGGGTTGTTCAAAGGTTTCAACCACTTTTTGTAAGTCTTCAATGATCGGCAAATGCTGCGGGCAGACCGCTTCACACGCCCCGCATTCAATGCAATCCGATGCCTTTCCTTTATTCTTTGTACTAATGTTATAGTACATGCCGCTATTCCAATCGTTAAACTGTAATTTCGCGTTGTAAGCAGAGAAAATCTCTGGAATTGGGATGTCCATCGGACAATCGTCCACGCAATAACCGCACGCTGTACAAGCCACCCCGCCAAGCGCTTTCAAGATGTCCTTCACTTTTTCCACCGCATCAAACTCTTCTTGCGTAAACGGCTTAAAATCTTTCATATAGCTCAAATTATCTTCCATATCAGAAAGCGCGCTCATCCCCGAAACAACCTTCACCACACCATCAAAACTCCCCGCAAAACGATTCGCATAACTCGCATAACTACCACCACCGAGCGCATCAAACACCGCCTTCGCATCGTCCGGCAACTTCACCAGCGCCCCACCCTTAGCCGGCTCCATGATCGCCATCGGCTTGTTATGCTTGCGACAAACCTCATACACTTCCTTACTCTGAATACTCGCGTCGTAATAATCCATGTAATTAAACTGAATTTGCACAACCTCAATTTCAGGATGATCGGTTAAGATCCGTTCTAGCATTTCCGCGTTATCGTGAAAAGAAATCCCAACGTGTTTGATCTTGCCTTCCGCTTTGAGCTCTTGGGCAATTTCATACGCGCGCGTTCGTTTAAACTGCTCGTAATTCCCACGATCTTGGGCGTGCATAAAGTAGTAATCGAAGTACTCAACACCGGTCTGCTTGAGCTGCTTTTCAAAAAAAGGCCTAATATCTGCCTCTTCATTAAATAAATAGCCCGATAGTTTATTGACGATGCGGTAGCTTTCTCTTGGATACCTAGCAACAAGGCAGTCGCGAATCGCTGTTTCACTTTTTCCGCTAATGTACCCGTGTGCCGTGTCAAAGTAGTTAAACCCAGCATCCATGTACAAATCGATCATTTGGTTGAATTGCTCGTGATCCACCTCGTCGCCTTTCATTGGCAATCTCATACAGCCGAACCCAAATAAATCTTTTAGTCTGTTATCTGACATTTTCATCACCCTTCCGATGTTATGTTACACGTTGAGATAATTGTACCACATTTTCGTTAAAAACGATAGTGACTTTCTATCGGTTTCTTGCCTAATCCTATCTAATCACCCGTGCGATGTGCCTATGCATCATTTTTTATCGCTTTTTATGAAAACCTTAACTATTGACAATATTTTCCCAAATTGTTATAATTTTAATTAAACAAAAATCAAAGGAGAGATCACTAATATGAAACGGTTATTAACTATCTTTTTAATTGCTTTGGGGTTTACTTCCGTTCTGGTACTAGCAGGTTGCACCGACGATACAGCGGAACCGGATGAGCCAGACACAGAAGAACCAACAGAGATGGCCGAAACTCCGGGAGAAACAGAGGATGCTTACTTTGCTGACATCGTCGTCATTGGTGGTGGGGCTGCTGGTATGACGGCCGCTGCACAAGCCGTTTACGACGGTGCAACGAACGTTATTATTTTGGAACAAGCCCCGTTTACTGGTGGGATTGCCCTGCAAGCGTTCGGTGGGATTAACGCAGCAGAGTCTAGGTATCAAGTAGAAACTGGTGAATATAGCACAGTGGAAGAAATGATTGACTGGATCATGAATCCAGGGGTTACTCACCCTGAGTTAGTTAGAACAATGGTCGAGCACTCAGCGGATACCATCCATTGGTTTAACGACTTTGCAGGCGCAGGGTTCAATGTCTTAATGGGGAATTGGGCACATCGACCAGACGTCGGTGAAATGTCACCTGATAATTCTGATGTGGGTACCGTGCTCGTTGACTCATTAAACCAGACGCTCGTTGACCATAACATTCCGGTTTTATTAAACACAACGGCGACGGAAATTCTTGTGGATGAAACTGGTGCCGTTATTGGTGTTGTGGCGACAAGAGCAGGTGAAGAAATCACCATCAACACACATGCCGTTGTTGTAACGACTGGGGCTGCGGCTATTCCGCAAACAACCATGATTGGCTTTGACGCTGATGCACCAGGATACGGGGTGGCTTTGACACCAGAAGCGGAAAACACTGGGTGGCAGTTAGCTTACAATGCGGGCGCTGAATTAACCATCACGTTAAGAGCGTTAGCTGCAACAGGTGTGCCTAATGTCAACTATTCAATTGATTTGTTTGAACAGGGTGCTACGTTAGTTAATATCGAAGGGGATACGTTTATTGACGTGTTAGATGCAACCGATCAGGAAATTGCATTGGCCGTGCAACAGCAACCTGAAGCAAGATTCTTCGTTGTCTTTAATGAGGAAATTGCAGATGAAGTTGAGAGCTTTGAAATTTATCAAGGTTTCGAGGATTTCTTAATCGCTGCTGATACGATTGAAGAGTTAGCTGAGCTACTTGAAATTGATGCCGATGCTTTGGCAGACTCAATTGATTTTGACGGACCGTTCTATGCTGGACCAGGAACTGGTATGGCAGTCGGTGCAAGTGCTGGTATTCGCATCAACGTCAACGCTGAAGTCGTTGGTCGAAATGGTGGTATCGTGACTGGCTTATACGCGGCAGGTCCATCGGTTGGTGGGATTCAAGGATGGGGACGACACGGTGGAAGTTCATTAATGGAAGTCATGGTCTTCGGTCGTATTGCTGGTGCAAGTGCCGCTCAATTTATCAGTAATAACTTCGAGCATACCGCTTTAACCATGCCACATTCCGATACGTTGATCTTTGCAGAAGAGTTAGCAGCGCAAGATGCTGAAGTACTTATTTTAGGATCACTTGCTGATTTAGAAGACGGTGTGTTTGAAGGATCAGCCGAAGGTTATTTAGGCACCATTTACGTGGAAGTAACCGTTGAAGGTGGTAGCATCACAGCCGTTGAGATCACGAACCATAACGATACGGATTTATACATGATGATGGCTGAGGACGGCGTGATTCCACAAATAATAGCAGGCGCTGAAGAAGTAGACGCCACCGCAGGTGCAACTTATTCGAGCAGCGGAATTGTCGAAGCCGTTCGAGATGCTTTAGGGTTGTAAAAAAGAATTTACATAAAAAAAATCGGTTCACTACATACGTCGTGTTCCGATTTTTTTATGCTTTAAGAGTTTTAGTCTAAGAGGTCATTACAGTCTGCAAGTTCTTCAATGTTATTAAAAAGTAACTCATTTTCTGGGGTGCTTTTGCAATTCCCGACTGTATTCATCATACCCGCAAATCAAATATCCTCTTACCTTCTCCAATTTCAACCCACTCTTGCCGCCTTAATTTATCCTCTCTAAAATCGAATGTCAGCAAATAACCTTCGTCTAAATTCAATTTGTCCATATACCCCTGTAATTGCTCATACGCTTCCTGATGACGCTTTTCACCGCGCCAAATTTTAAGCTCGATAACGAATTGTTGATTCAAATAGTTAACCACAACATCCATACGACGATCATCAGTGAAATGACTTTCGATGTGCGCGAAGCCGTACCCGTTTAAAACAGGATTGATGAAAAATAAGAAAAAGAAGCGCGATTCTCGTTCGACAAAGGCTAGGTCTTTTTCGCTGTAATGTTGGTGGTAGTAAACAGCAAATTTTTCAAGACAGGTTTGCATGTTAAGAACGCCGTTTTGAACAATATCAGAATAGTTTTCTGGCGTCACTGAATCACTTTCCATCAAAGCTTTCATTTTTTCTTTGCTAACAAAGTAATCAATGAGCAGTAACTCAAAAATTTTATTTGAAATTTTCACGCGATTATCAACATTTTTTACTAGCCCATAGCGATGGCAAAGTGCAATAACGGGGTTTCCAAGGGTAAATGACCATCGTTCGTTAGTGAATAAAACACTATACATGAATTTATATATTGCCGGATCGTTTTCTAAATATTTAAACAAGCTATCAAACAAAGGAATGCTATCTTCTAAGGTAATCAAAAATTTCACTGCCCTTTTGACACCCACAAGTGACCAATTTTTCTCAAACTTTTCATCAATAAATTTACAGATGCGTGAGACTAGGACGGGATAGCCGCTAGTATAGTGATATATTTCAGTTGCAATTTCCGAAGCATTCATTCCTGTTTGATAATCTTTTTCATACTCAAGTAGCATACCTGCAATTTCTGAAATAGAAAATGACATGTCAACTTCAAAATCAGAAGCAATGTTCCAAGGTGAGTTATACATGCTCGTTTCCCCAGCACTTGGTTTGTGATGTCCCTCTTGAATCATTGCTAGAATGACACTGTGGAAAGTAAAATCTCTTCCGCCACGTCTTGCCAAGAATTTATCTCTTAATATACTCAGAAATCCTAAAAATACACGATGTCCATCGGCTTTATCTACCGCGTCAATAAGCAAAACAACCTTTCTTCCTTCACACATATCTGTGATGCGACCACTTAAATCATTAAAAGTTTCGATATCTGCTTTCTTCCATGATTCGCGGTACTCTTTGTCAATACCGGAAAAACGCAGTGCTTTATCTACTTGGTTGAAAAATACGCGACCAAAAATGGCTGTATTTGCAAATTCCTCTTCATCTGATGCTTCAAAGCTAAGCGAGATTACGATATAATCATCTGATAAAAAACGTCGTAATCGTGCCAAGGTAGTTGTCTTACCATACTGCTTACCAAGCTTAATAGTAAAATAAGCTTTATCATCCACCATCTTTTTAATCTGCTCAAGCTTACCAGTAATGTCTACCATATAATTTTCTTCTGGAGTACAGACTCCTGTTACGTTGAATTTTCTCATGTTTTCACCTTATTTTTCTATTGTCCTGTAGATTCATTTTAACATATCACCTACTAAATTGATACAGATTTCAACAATTTAGTTGAGAAAATTCTACTAAAATAAAAAGCCACCTCTCGGCGACCTAACTCTTAAAAGAAATTAACTTCCATAAAATCAATCTTCGCCAATAATTCATTAATGCGTGTGTACTCGTCCTTGCTTAGCATAATCTCCGCCGCTCCAGCATTCTCGCGTAGACGTTCTACATTTCGCGTACCCGGAATCGGGATGCACTTTTCATTACGTGCCATCACCCAAACTAAGGAAATCTGTGCCGGTGTTGCCCCCTTTTCCTCAGCTAAGCCCACAACAAACTGCAACAGCTCCTGATTTGCCTCCATCGCCTCGTCCGAGAAGCGCTTCATTATTCCGCGCAAATCACCCTCCGCAAACGTCGCCCCCTTCTCGATCGTGTTCGTCAAGAACCCCTTAGCCAATGGCGAATACGGCACAACCGCAATGTCTAATTCCTCGCATACTTCAAGGACACCGTCTTTCTCCATCGTGCGATAAGCCATTGAATATTCATTCTCAACCGCCGTCACAGGGCAAATCGCATGCGCGCGCCGGATCGTGTCTGCATCACACGCTGAAAGTCCCCAAGCTTTGATCTTCCCCTCGTCGATCAACTTCTGCATGGTGCGAGCGACGTTCTCAACCGGCGTGTTTGGATCTTGACGGTGCTGGTAATACAAGTCAATCGTCTCTACACGTAGCCTTTTCAACGAGCCTTCTAACGATTCGCGAATCCCCGCTTCTGATGAATCCAAGTCCATCTTCCCCGTCTTATTACACATCCCCTTGATCCCAAATTTCGTTGCGATCACGACTCGGTCTTGATAAGGCTCCAACGCCTCACCGACTAGCTCCTCGTTATGCGCCCCGTAAATCTCGGCCGTGTCAAAGAAGTTGTACCCGATCGCGACTGCTTCTTGCAATAGCTTAATCCCGACTTCCTTTTCCGTCTCTGGCCCGAACGCATGCGACAAGCCCATACACCCCAACCCCACTACCGATACTTCTAGTCCTTTTCCGATGTTAATTTTTCTCATTTTTTTCGTCCTCCTCGACTTATGGTTACCACCATTCATTTCATTTTTTATCCTTCTGTTGCTAATTCTGGCGCTGGCACTTCCTTGATGCCGAACACGCGTTTTCGTAACACGAGCACCCCAAGCATTGATACTAACACCACCCCTGCCAAAATCGAGTACGGCGCTGTCAGCGCATCGTTGATAATAGGCGGTGACATAAAAACCAGTGAACTTGCTAGTAGGATGAACTTTATCATTTCGATACCTCCATTTTTGCAGTTTTTAGACTGACTACTCTAAACGATATGCTGTTGGTGGTTATTTTTCACCTACAATGCTCCTGAACTGGAGTGATTACTCTATTATGTTATCACCTAACTGCTAACATTGCAAGTCTTTTTTGAAATTTTTTTTAAAATAGCCAAAAAACAGCACTTGACTGTGCTGAGATTATGTGGTACTTTAGCTGATGTAGAGTAAATACTCGGATAGGAGATTATGCTTTTATGGATAGCAAAGCAAAAATTTTAACTGCCGCTCTGACGCTGTTTCGAACAGAAGGCTTTCACGGCACTTCGACAGCAAAGATAGCCAAAGAAGCCGGTGTCTCTAACGGGACGTTATTTCATCACTTTAAAACAAAGGAAGAGCTAATTAATACGTTGTATTTACAAGAAAAGGAAGCTTATAAGGAGTATGTTTTGAATGAATTGCCGGATTTTTCACCGACAAAAAAATACATGCGAACGATGTGGATGAGGTTCCTTCAGCATGATTTGGAACACCTTGAACGTGTGACGTTTAATTCGATGTACGCGAATTCTCCTTATATCGATTCACTCAGCAGAGAAGAAGCAAGCCGCTATTTCAGCTTTGTGGTTGAGAATATCGAAAGGCTCATTGAAAACGAAGTGGTGATAAACAGTCATCCGCGACTTTTGGTTAGCACCTTTTATGCTTCGGTTTTGGCAGCTTATCGTTTTATCAACGATCACGATATTGATAATGAAGAAGAGCAAAAAGAAATCGCCTTTAGCATGTGGTGGCGATCGGTGGTTAATATATAGACGTTTGAGAGTGTGCGAAACAATAAAGTCCCCTCATTTTCTTCGAAAAACGATAATAGGGGACTTTTTCTGCCTAAGAGCAAACAAAAGCCCATTTTTCGCATCCTCATCGAAAAATGGGCATTCCCCCCTCTCACTTCACATCAATACACAGTAGGCATGTCCCCGAAAACGCGCTTGCGCAACAATATCGTTCCGATCAACGAAGCAAAGACAATACCGGCTAAAATCGGATACGGTGCCGTTAATTCATCGCTGCCAACCAATCTTTGCAACACTTCCATTGCAGGTGTCATCAAAAACACCGAGATATGCGGCGAGGCCATCATCAATGACATCGCAAAGCGTTGCTGCTTCCCGCTTGTTCGTTTCGAAATGGTCATCATAATAAACGGGAAAATCAACGTCGGTGCCACACCGCCTAGCCAAAAGCCAGCCGTCAAAACAATCAGATTGCCGCTTGAAAAAGACACTAGCAAGGCTGCGATCACAATCCAAGACAAACCGATATAAAGCAACTTCCGACCAAGCTTCATATAAAGCTTTCCAAACAGCGAAGCAAAGACCATGCCCAAGATTGGCTTAACCGCAATAATGGCACTGGAGTTGAACTCACCCCCCACGGCTTCGGTTGCCAAGGCCGGATACCGAATATCGATCGCAGCCCCTGCCAATACAATCATCATAATAAACGGCACCGTTAAATAAACGAATAGCGGCATCTTAACAGGTTTACCCTTTTCACCACTGTCAGTTTTAACTGGCTCTTCTTCTTTAACTTCCGGCACCACCACATAAAATAAAATGGCCAACACAAACGCAATGCCATAAGGGAGGAAACTAAAATTCCAACCGAGCATAAACAACGCCCCTGCCGCTAACGTCAATAAACTGCGACCAATTTGCTCCGTCGCGCCACGATACCCCATCAGCGATGCGCGCTCTTTTTCATCAAATAAAACATTAATATAAGTAATGCCCGGCGTACTGATCAAACCAAGCCCGGTTCCGAGAATGAATCGCCCACCGATAATCAGCGTAAAATGCGATGTAAACACGGGAAGCATCCCACCAAAGCCAATCAGAAGCAAGCCAAAAAAGACGGTTTTCTTCAAGCCAATTTTTTCAATGATGATGTTCGAAGCTAGCACTGAGAATAAAATGGCGATGCTGGAAATCGTTAAAAACATTTCACTTTGTGCCTGTGTTAACTCTAATGTGTCACGAATGGCCGGCAATATGCCATTAATGATCGGCGGAGAAATAAAGATGAGTGAGATCGCCAGAACAGCTATTTTTAACATGCTAAAACCTCCGTTTAAACCGCCTATATCGCGCGGTAGCTTTGAAATGATACCACCTCAGCCATCGGAAAGCAAGCTTTATCGTGAAATTATCACCGCACAATTTTCGTTGAAACGCACAAAATCTTATGGTATAATTAAGACATCGTTTTCAAAAAAAGGAGTGAATAGTTATGTCAACAGGTTTACGCAAAGATTTCTTATGGGGTGGCGCAACCGCTGCGAATCAGTGTGAAGGTGGGTTTGATGCAGGTGGGCGCGGATTAGCGAACGTCGATTTAGCACCACACGGTCCTGACCGATTCCCGATTATTTTGGGTCACATGAATAATTTAGAATTCCAAGATCATCATTTCTATCCTGGTAAAGAAGCCATCGATATGTACACGCATTTCAAGGAAGACATCGCTTTGTTTGCCGAAATGGGCTTTAAGACTTACCGTTTCTCTATCGCTTGGTCGCGCATTTTCCCTAAAGGAGATGAGTTAGAGCCAAACGAAGCGGGTCTGAAGTTCTATGAAGAACTGATCGATGAATGTTTGAAGTATAATATCGAACCACTCGTCACGATTACGCATTTTGATTGCCCGGTGCATCTGATCACCGAATACGGCGGCTGGAAAAACCGCAAGCTCGTTGAATTCTATGAAAAGCTAGTGCGCGTCCTTTTCACGCGCTATAAAGGAAAAGTAAAATACTGGCTGACGTTTAATGAGATCAACGTCTTATTACTCATTCCATTTATGGGAGCAGGACTGATTTTTGACGAAGGTGAAGATCGTAAACAAGCCACATGGACAGCGGCTCACCATCAATTGGTCGCATCCGCAACAGCTACTAGAATTGGTCACGAAATCGATCCTGAAAATAAAATCGGTTGTATGTTAGCTGGTGGCGACTTCTACCCGGCTACACCAAAACCAGAAGACGTGTGGGAATCAATTAACGATAGTCGTGAGCACCTTTCATTAATCGATGTGCAAGCACGCGGCTACTACCCGTCTTACTTATTGAAGGAACTCGAGCGCGAAGGCGTTAAAATTCCTTGGGTGGACGGCGATGCTGAGGTATTAAAGAACCACACGGTTGACTTCATTTCCTTCTCATACTACATGAGTAAAGTCTCACAAAACCAAGAAGACCGCGGCGAAACAACGGCGGCAAACTTGATGTCATCGGTTAAAAACCCGCACTTAGAATCAAGCGATTGGGGCTGGCAAATTGACCCATTAGGGTTCCGTATTACGTTGAACACCTTATACGACCGTTATCAAAAGCCGTTATTCGTGGTTGAAAACGGGCTAGGTGCGCACGACACACCAGATGAAAACGGCTATGTGGAAGACGATTATCGCATCAATTACTTGCGTTCGCATTTAGCTGCGATGATCGATGCCGTGGAAATTGATGGTGTCGACTTGTTGGGATACACCGCTTGGGGTTGCATCGACTTGGTAAGTGCCTCAACCGGCGAAATGAGCAAGCGTTACGGCTTTATCTATGTGGACCGTGACGACCAAGGGAATGGCACTCTAAAGCGTACGAAGAAAAAATCGTTCGACTGGTACAAAAAAGTCATCGCTTCAAACGGCGCAGATTTAGATTAATTTTTACAGGGCGCTCTTTTGAGGTGCCCTTTTCTTATGCATGGAGGTGCTACAATGTCAAACATTAAACTGATTGTCACTGACTTAGACGAAACATTACTAACAACGGATAAAAAAATCACTGAGCGAACCATTGAAACCATCGAAAAATGCCGGGCAAAAGGCATTAAATTCGTCCCAGCGACGGCGCGTGCCATTCGCATTCTGGAGAAATTAGCCTTAACAAAAGGCTTATCGTACGATGCCTTGATCACCTTAAACGGCAGCCGCGCTTACCTCGATGGCGAATTGATCTACCACAAAGGCATGACCCCTGCCGAGCGCGACGCTGCGATCCCTCCTATTCGCAAGACGTTCCCAGGCTTCGGATTATCCGTTGACATTCATGGGATAAGCTATGCCGATCATGACTTATCACAATGGGAAGATGATTTTGTTTGGACAACCGATTTTACCGACTTACCTGATGAAATCGCGGATCGTATGATCATGCACTTGCAGGATCAAGCAAACCTGAGCAAGTTGGAAGCCGTTCTTCCTGATTATTTATACGCACATTTAGTCGAGGGTACGCCGCTTACACGCATCTTGCACAAAGGGGTATCCAAAGCCCATGCGATTAAGCACGTCTGCGACATGTGGGGAATTAAGCCAGAAGAGATCGTTGTTTTTGGAGACGACCACAACGATATTCAGATGTTCGAATTTGCTGGTCATGCGGTGGCAGTCGCGAACGCTGTTGATGAGCTAAAAGCCATTGCAACAGACACAACACTTGACAACAATCACGATGGGGTCGCCGTCTGGCTAGAAAAACACGTTTTAGGAGCTGAATAATTTGAAAAAAACATTATATTTAATGCGTCACGGGCAAACCGTGTTTAATGCGCGCGACATGGTGCAAGGGTTTTGCGATTCACCGTTAACCGAGTTAGGACAGCGCCAACCGCTTTATGCTAAGCGTTGGTTTGAAGATCATAACGTTGCGTTCGATCACGCCTACTCATCAACGCAAGAAAGAGCTTCTGACACTTTGGAACTAATTACCGATCTGCCGTACGAGCGGCTAAAGGGCATTAAAGAAATGAACTTCGGGAAGTTCGAAGGTGGCCCTAATCATGAAATGCGCAAAATCGGTTTTGGCGAGGATCGCGATGCTCTGATCCCGTTCGGCGGCGAAAGCTGGTACGCGGTGCAAGACCGTGCCGTCCGTGCCTTAACAGAAGTCATGGAAAAGGACGATCACCAAACGGTATTGGCTGTGAGTCACGGCTGTACCATCTTTGCTTTCACCCATAAATGGTTCCCAGAAGCCACATGGGAAATCCTTAAAATGACCAACTGTGTCATTTTGAAATTCGAATACGAAGACGGTGTCTTCACGTTTAACTACGCCGTCGATCACGACTTTGATCGACCATTAGACTAAGGAGTTGTTTGTGATGAAAAAAACATTATACATTGTACGCCACGGACAAACCGTGTTTAACTTGCGCGAGAAAATCCAAGGCTGGACCGATTCGCCGTTAACAGAGCTCGGCCGTCGCCAACCGCTTTACGCGAAAAAATGGTTCGCAGATAACAGGGTGACGTTTACACACGCCTATTCTTCAACGTCAGAGCGGGCATCGGATACGTTAGAACTTATTACCGACATGCCGTATGAACGATTAAAAGGGATTAAAGAGCGCAATTTTGGAAAGTTTGACGGGGAAGCTGAGGCGCTTCACATCGCTTCGCCGCCGTTTGGTGATGCGTACGAGCCACACGGTGGGGAGTCGGACGATACGTTCATTGGGCGGGTTAACAAAACGTTTACTGACATGATGGAAAAGGACGGTCATGATTCGGTATTGGCCGTTGCGCATGCGGGGGTTTGCGGTTTTTTCACGTATTATTGGAAGCCGGAGATGATCACGCATTTCGGCAAGAATAAATCGGCAAGTGCCAAGCATTCGAAAATGCAAAATTGTTGTATTTTGAAGTACGAGTACGAGGATGGGAAGTTTGACTTCATTGAACTCGTCAATCACGATTTCGACCAACCATTATAAGAAAAAGGAGTTGTTTTAACCCGATGAAAAAGACACTTTACATCATGCGTCACGGACAAACGGTATTTAACTTACGTGAGAAAATTCAAGGCTGGACCGACTCACCCTTGACCGAGTTGGGCCGCCGCCAGCCCCTTTATGCTAAGAAATGGTTCGCGGATAACGGGATTTCGTTTTCACACGCTTACTGTTCAACTTCAGAACGCGCATCAGATACGTTGGAGCTTGTCACCGATATGCCTTATGAGCGTTTGAAAGGCATTAAAGAACGGAACTTTGGAAAATTCGACGGCGAAGCTGAGGCGTTACATCTTGGGTCACCACCGTTTGGTAATGTTTATGAACCACACGGTGGCGAATCAGACGATACCCATATTGGGCGGGTTAAAAAAACGTTCCTTGACATGATGGAGCGGGATGACCATGAATCGGTTTTAGCCGTTGCGCATGCGGGGGTTTGCTGGTTTTTTACGTATGACACGCACCCTGAGCTTTATGAGGGGGATGACATGCCGGTGATGCATAATTGTTGTATTTTGGAGTACGTTTATGAAGACGGGAGATTCACGTTGGTGCGTCATATTAATCATGATTTTGATTTACCGTTAGAGTAAGAAAAAAATTGCGTTTCACTCATCCAAAGTGAAACGCAATTTTTTTAGTCGCGCTTCATCCCCTATCCAATACCCGTTTTGTTTGCACATATGAAAGGATAAAATAAATCAGATACACAACGACAACCCATAGAAAGGTGATGGACATCGCACGCACAATGTGATTAAAATCAATGCCCGCAGGACTGTCTCCTATTTCACCGGCAAAAACAGGCAACAATATTTGCAACGCAAAAAAGCTGTGCAGAGATGCGAGGGTTAAAGGAATCAAAAAGTAAGCAATGCCTTGTGCTAGTAATGAACGACTACGCATCTGATCATCAACACCGAGTTGCAAGAGGGTTGCGTATCTTTTCTTACTTTCTACCACGTCAATCATTTGCTGTAAAAATAAAATCGTTAAGCTCACCAGCAAAAATATCCCACCGATATACAAAGTAGCAAACGTCAAGAAGATCGACATCAAATTACTATTCACACGAATCCAGTTGGTGGTTGTGACATTAAACATATTATTATTAGTGGTATGGAAAATGTCATACTCTGTCGGGTTCCAACCGCCTGACGGTATCGTCCTTGCAAACTCCCAGAAAATAGGCTCTGCAACGTGAGCCTCAACGTTAAAATCAAACAAAAAGTGATTTCTTTCGCGTCCTATTATGCCGCCACTTGAATGAACAAACGGCATATCACTTAAATCAAGACTGGGCGGGAATACCAATACCACTTGATCAAAAATCAAAATTTGATCACTCGTTACCAAAAGATTTTCTGACACAACCACCAATACTAGATCAAATGTTTCTTCAACAATATGATCTCTACTAACCCAATTTTCAAAATAAGTCACTGTGATTTGTTCTTTCAAGAGGTAAGTGTCATCCAGATCTAAGCCTGATACTAGTAGTAATATTTCATTACTAGCCGGCGTAGGTAATGGTGTATTGTGAAAATCAAAAATCGCACTCACATCTTCGTATGCAAACCCATTAATCCAATCGATCCAACCTTGCACTTCAATGTCAACGATTGAATCAATGCGCGTACCAGACAGTTCAAATTCACGCAATAAAAAGACTTCATCCACCACTTCTAATGCATCAAAGTTAGGCGTATGACGAACAGAAACCGTTCCATCAAAAGGGCGATCAGTGTACACCATGGCATTCGCTCCCATTAATACCGTACCACGCCCTGCTACAAGCATGAAGATACTAACGGTCATCATCAACGTAATGAAGGATAGCGATAACCAGTTTAAATGTAGTCTGCGTGTTAGTTGTCGTAACGTGAAAACATTTAGTCCGTAAAAAGTAATTTTCTTACACCGCTTAACGATAAACGCCAAAACGCCTGCTAAGCTTAAAAAGAAAGCAAAGACACCTACGACTAATCCGCTGAATGCTAACATGAGAGAGGCGCCACTTAAAGAAGAACTCGCCTCACTCACTGGCAGGCCGTCTTCTGTAAAAGAGACGTCAAAGTTAAGACCAAACAAATCATCTAAGTCCAAAGTGAGCGTTGTAAATACCCAATACCCAAAGCCTACAAGTGCCAAAATAAAAGCTCCCCCACTTAAGATACCAAAAAATTTAGAGAAATTGACCTGCTTACTACTTCCACTAAGCAAATGAAGGATTTTCGACCTAGAGACGGTTGCCACATTCACAATGCTAACACTCAAAAATACGAAACCAAAATAGAGGGTCGTCCTGAATACAACACCCCAACTAAAGACAAAAGTTAAGCCAGGGATGTAAACACCAAGAAAGTGAAAGATCATAACACTCATCAACTGGGATAAAGGCACCCCTAAGCCAATACCGACAACGATGGCTAACACAGCAATCAAAAACGTTTCCCCGAATAAAATTTTAGCGACATCTGTCCGGTCCATGCCGAGCGTTAAATAAACACCTAATTCTTTTTCACGGCGCTTGATGAGGAAGCTATTCCCATAGATGATTAAGAAAATCAATAACACAGAAACGAAGGCTGAGATCGCCGTCATTGCCGCTTCAATATTAGCAGTGAAATGCTCCGGCGCTCGAAACAAAATACTTTCTAAAAAGCTTTGATTAGCTAGTGAATTGAACACGTAAAAAATGGTAACGGAGATAATCAATGTCCCGAAATAAAGGGCATAGTCTCTTAAACTCCGACGCATATTTCGGATAGATAGCTTAGATAACATCATGCTGATCGCCTCCTAAGAGGGTTACAACTTCAATAATACGATCAAAAAACTGTCTTCTTGTTTCGCTTTGTCCTTTGATAAGCTCTTTGAACATTTTGCCGTCTTTGATAAACATAATGCGCTTGGCGTAACTGGCTGAAAAAGTATCGTGGGTCACCATCAAAATGGTTTTGTTTAAATCCTGGTTCAAGAACGTCAAGGTCTCCATGAACGTCCGAGCTGATTTTGAATCAAGTGCCCCCGTTGGCTCATCCGCCAAAATTAAATCGGGTTCCGTCACGATCGCCCTAGCACTTGCTGCCCGTTGCTTTTGTCCACCTGAGATTTGATTCGGAAATTTATCCAACGTTGCTTCAATCCCAAGTGTTTTCGCCACCTTTTCGACTTTTTCATCGATGACTTTCGGGCTAATTTTTAGAATGGTCAAAGCTAACGCAATGTTTTCCCTCACGGTTAAGGTGTCAACAAGGTTAAAATCTTGGAAAATAAAACCTAATTTTTCACGACGAAATTTCGCTAGCTCTCGTTCTTTTAAATCGGTAATGGACCTCTCACGCAACCAAATATTACCGGAAGTTAGGTGGTCAATCGTGGCAATGCAGTTCAGAATCGTTGTTTTTCCAGAACCAGATGCTCCCATGATACCAACGAATTCCCCTTCGTTGATGTCAAAGGTAATATTGTGAACGGCTTTTGTCACGTTTTTGTCGTTGCCGTAATACTTTTGCACGTTTTTTACTTTCAGAATGGGTGTTGTAGTCATGACGTTCAACTCCTGCTTTTTAGGTTTCGAGTATAGTTTTATTGTAACATAGCGGAGCCTGTACTGCCTGCGTTTTAGCTAACAAAAATCTAACACTTTTGTCACATAAAGAAAAACCTAGTGGTCAACTGGGTTCACGATTTCCTAAAATACATATCGCTTATTGGAAAAGTTAATCCAACCAATGTGCCTACACCAACCTCTGACGTTACCTCGATGTGAATGCCCATTTGTTCACACATTTTCTTACACAAATATAAGCCTATTCCCGTTGATTTTTCAAAACGTCGCCCATTCTCACCAGTAAATCCTTTATCAAAAATTCGCGATAAATCGTGAGTTGGAATTCCCACACCATGATCTTGCACATAAAGAGTAATGGAAGCCGCTTTTGATACGGTATAGCAGATTAATTTGGGTTGGTCTACCATGTATTTGACTGCGTTTGAAACGATCTGATTCAGAATAAAAACAAGCCATTTTTGATCACTGAATACCGTTCCTGAAACGTCGTCAATGTCTAAATCAATCTTCTTTTCAGCGAAACTTTTCACGTGTTCTCTGAGCGCTTGCCCGATTACTTGTCTGATATCAAGCTCTTTCAAAACAAAATCTTTCTCTACGCTATTGCTTCTTGCATAGAAAAGTGCTTGCGTTAAGTAATCTTCAACCTTATCTAACTCGTCACCAATGTTTTTTGCTGTTGTGCTGCCATCGTTATCAATCATCAACCTTGCTGAAGCAATCGGTGTCTTAATTTCATGAATCCACAATTCTAAGTAATCACGATACTCTTCCATTAGTCGTGCGTATTCATTCACGTTCGTTGTCATCGATTTCCCCGTTTCCATCAAAATATGACGCAATATTTTCCCCTCAACAAAGTCAGTTTCAGGTATCATTTCAGTAATCAAATATTTCTCATTAAGTTGGTCTAACAAACGATTCATTTTATCGTAAAATCGACGTTGCTTTGCAAAATCAATTCCAATGAAAATCCCAAGACACAACAAGAGCAAAACATAATAACTCAGCAAGATAAAAGCAGGTATTTCGAACGCAAAAAATAGGATCGAAATACAAACATTCGACCCTGCAATCAGCCCTAAATATAAAGCGCGACTTTTTAAATAATCGCTTAATGTCATAAATAATACCCCATTCCACGCTTTGTTTGAATATTTTCGCCTACCCCAATCCCATCCAATTTTTTGCGCAACCTACCGACATTCACAGTTAACGTATTATCATCAATAAACACATTTGAATCCCAAAGGTAAGCCATCAATGCCACACGTGTCACAATGGTATTTTTGTTTTTTAATAAATAGTATAAAATTCTAAACTCATTTTTAGTCAGTTCTGTGCTTGAATCACCACAAATAACAAGCGATTTGTTAACAAGTAAACGCCAATTTCCACAGCTCAAAGTTTCCTCGTTCGCATTTGGGTAGCTTCTTTTTAGCAAATTTTGAATGCGCGCTCTGAGAATGTTCACATTGTATGGTTTCGTAATAAAATCATCTGCTCCAAGGTTCATGCTCATCAACTCATCCATCTCAGTATCACGACTCGTCACCATTATCATCGGGATCTGTGATTGTTTACGAACTTCCTTGGCGATGTAATAGCCATCGTCGTAAGGAAGATTGATATCGAGTAAAACAAGATGAGCACCTGACTTTAAAATAAGGTTAACAACCTCTTCAAAATGAGTGACGACTTCTACCTCATAGCCTTCTTTTTTCAGCAAGCAGCTTAATTCCATACTCAATTGCACATTGTCTTCAACGATTAAAATTTTATACATCACTATCACCTTCGATAAATTAGTTATTATTTTACCAGAAATCGATGGCTATTACAAACGTGTAAATCATTTCTCGCTCTTTTTTGTTGGTATGAAAATGGTATAATGATTGAAAATAAACTCAAAGAAGCGAGCAGAAAAAACATCCATCAACTCTTACGAGGGTTAGATATTATTAATCCACCTGCATTAGCACTTAGAAGCTACGGCTTAAGCCTCTTTGATCAATATTGAATAAAGCTAAGTCATACAACTTTTACACGGGAATCGTCCTTGGTTGTTAGTGCTGCAACATCGTCGGTGGAGTGAGAAAAAATTGCACATCGCTTTAGAACGATATGCAATTTTTTAATTTCATAACTTTATCCAGCGATCTCCCTAACCATGAAGTTTCCCTGAGAAGGATTCATGGTCTCCAAAGCAGAGTCTTGAAAGTCCCCATTAGGGACTTTCACCCTTCGGATGAGGATTAGACCTAAGCGGAACACATGGTTAAGTGAAAATATTTCTGCAAGGCAAGTCTGAGAAAACGCCCTGCCTAATATGTTGAGCTCTGCTATGTTTAGGTGTTACTATATATGGAAAATTAAATAAAACAGCAACGCATTTTTTACTAAAACGCCGCTTCCTTTTAATTTTGACTTAACCCTGAATTATTCATGAGTTTGCACAAAAGAATGAAATTCATTGGTAGTATCCATTCTTTAAGTTAAAACAGCTTATTTTCAAACCACAGCTCAGATTAAAAACTTATACATTTGCTCGACAATCATTTCAAAAAAAGAGTGATACTTTTTAAATATATAATAACCTAAAGCAACACCTAATGTATTAAGCAACAAGTCATCAACACACACAAAACGATTCGGCCAGCCGGTCGATAAATTAATAATCAATTGGATAATTTCAATAGAAAATGAAGTCAAAAATCCTATCAGAACAGCCTTCTTAAAAGAAAATTCTTTTTTCATCAGCAACCCCAAGAAAATTGGCAGTGGTAATAACATGATAAAATTCCCTCCCACATTACGTAGTGTCACTCTCCAAAAACTTAGTGGGGCAGATAGATTTTGGATAAATGAACGAAGTGGAACTAAATTAATGTGGGCAATATCCCACCTCGTCCATGTTTCTTGTTGCAGGAATCCACTGATAAAATCATCTCTATAATCCATATTAAACCAAATATCTATTGGGGTGAAGACCAAACGTAAGACTGCAATTATATAAAAGGTTAAGAATGCATTAATAATTAGATTTCTATCTAACCATTTATTTCTTTTTTTTATTGTTGCTAAATAATAAAAAATTAAAGATAAAATGTATAGTATTAGAAAAAAACTCCAATGTGGTTCAAAAGTAAAAAGTGCCATCCAAACCTTCTCCTTTTATCGACGCGATGAGACAGATATAGAACCTGAATTTGTTCCAGTGGCATTTTGAGTCCACAAACGCAAACGATAAGTTCCTGAGTTTCCAGCAGTAAGGGTGCGTGTAGGATTACTAGCACTGAAACTCGCACTTGACCCGACACTTCCAAACCCTAATAACCCACGATCCCTCTGTAGTATAATGTAAAGATTTCCTGCAGTGTGTCTAACATTGCTTATTGTAATATCTACACTCATGCTATTATGACTTAGATTAAAGCGGCTAGCACCGTACAAAACACCTGGTCTTCCTCCAGTTCCGGTAATGGAATAAGTAGAAGTGAACCCACCTGATGCGAAAGCAACGGTTGTCAGTGAAAATAAAATCCCCAAGCATACTAAAACCTTTAATATTTTTTTTTTAAGCATTAAAATTCATCTCCTATTCTTTTTGTCCTAGTTTTTGCTAGCACTAATTTATACTTATAGTATAGTAACACCTAAACAAAGTAGAGCTCAACACAATAAATCAAGCAATTGCCTAATTTTTCTTCTCTATTTAGATTTGGAAAATAACTTGCATCTTAATTAAAGCCATGCTATCCACCACCAAGATCTTTGATGAATCATGATGTCCCTTCTTCTCATTGAATTACAACTTATACTCGTGTTGCTACCTACAGTTTATATCATGAAAGATCTTTGATAACAATCATTTTCTAATAAGTGGTCGATTATTTCTGACAAGTGGTCAAAATTTTACATTGTTCGAGGTATGTTTCAAAAAACGACCTGTGAAATGATGATTCAAAATACAAAAAATCAGGCCAGTCTTTTAGACTAAATCCCGATTCCTCTACTACTCACTAACAAATTTAATTTCCGTCTTAAACACCCCATCAGAATGGGTCACATGGCTGCTTCCCTTATATTTCCTAATCACATCATCGATGATGATCAATCCAAATCCATGATTCACATCGTCTTCTTTTGATGTCCTAATCTTTTCATTTTCCATTGATAAAATCCCATCGTAACTATTCTTCACCATCAAATCAAACCCAACAACTTGCTGAGTTATCTTAACCTCAACAAACTTATCCGCCGTACATTTGCTAGCTGCCTCAAAAGCATTCTTTAGTAGGTTTATAAATAATAAGGCCATGTCTTTACCTGACACCTGAGATCCTCGCGGAACAAGTCCCCTCCACTCAACTGCTATCTCATCGTCCTTATATTGAGATTGTAAGCTGAACAAAACAGCGTTGATTGCATTTGATCCAGTTTCAATTCCGGCATAATTCTGGATATCACTCATCGTGCTAGTTAATTCTGATACATACTCTTCTAATTCCTTAAACTCTTCAGTTCTGATCAGCTCAGAAATAATCAATAATTGCTGTACAAAATCATGTCTGAACTTTCGTGTTTCTTTTTCACGTTCAATAAAGGCTTTGTGATGATGTTGTTGTTGCTCTACTAATTTTTCCTGAATCATTCGCAAGTTTTCTATCTTCTTTAACTGCGCATTTTTCAATATATAAGCAATGATAATCCCAATGACGATGACCCCACCAATCGTACCTGCAACGTTTGCAAATTCTGCCCATGCACTTTGACTGTAATTCCTAAATTGCTGCATAGCACCGAGATAAAATCCAAAAGTACTTAGGCTAATGATGACCAAAAATATTTCTTTTTTACTAAAAATAGAAATATCGATCGTCACATTAGCCTTTTTCATAATATGATTCAAAATCAAGAATATTAAAATAAGCGGCATTCTTGCAATTGCCCCATAGAGTGGATTTGTAACGATAGCAGTTACACTGGTCGAGAAGATAGCTGCGCCGATGCCCGCGACTAGCGTACTTATAAAACTATTAACAATATGCACAGCAAGCAACAAGAAAAGATACTTAAATCCTCTTAATGCATAAATCATTACAGCAAAAGCTAGTCCAGTCATAACTACCATATCAAAAAAATACTGAACTAACTCACCATCAAGGTAGATGAAACGATAGATATCGATCGTAGCCAATAAAATGACGATCAGTATATTGCCCAACCACACTTTCCTTTTTTTCTCAACATTAAAGATGAAGCAGACAGCGGTATACAATTGAGCAAATTCAATGAGATAATGTGCGAACATTATTCCACCCCTCCTTGACGGTTGTACCATTTTTTCCTAGTATCTATCACATTTTTCTTCATTCGGCGAGACATATCAATCTTATCTTCATTTTTAAAAATCACAAAATTTGATTCTACTTCTTTAATATTGTCAACATTTGCTAAAAATGAATTGTGTGTTTGAACAAACATACCAACAGGCATCGCTTCTTTCCAATGTTTCAAAGAATGGGCATTTGGAAATAGTTGATTAGTCTTTGAAAACACCACCCCTTCCACACGTAGCTGAGTGCCACCAGCAAATGCCTCAATATAAACAATGTTTTTGGCATCAACTATTATTTTGTTACCATTCTCTTTTTTCAAGACTACAGTATGAGCCATATGAGCAATCTTCAATTCATCAATGGCACTTGAAATGGCTTCAAGAAACTTCTCATCAACAAGTGGTTTCGTTAAAAATCGATGGGCATTTACGTGATACCCCTGTGACATTAGATGACTTTCACTCGTTAAGATAATCATTTTTTGCTTTGCTCGTAAGTGCATCATTTCTTTCGCCACTGTCATCCCATCAATTCCCGGCATTTTAAGATCGAGTAACACGACGTCATAATCTTCTTTTTTTTCTAATAAGTCTAATCCATTATTAAAAATATCTACTTTATAATCAGTAATTTCAAGGATTTTCAGTGTTTCTTCAAGTTTCTCTTTAATCATTCTTGTTATGATTCTTTCATCATCTAGAATGGCAAAATGAAATTTCTTCATTAGCAAACTCCTTTTATAACACAATTTTGTCTATTATATCAATTTTTCTTTTTTTCCGCAACCTGTATGAAATACAAAATAAAAAGGGAAACGCATTCAATGATGGAATTTTCGCATTTTATTCAAAAAAAATTTTCAAGCTTTATGGCATCCACATTGGAATAAAAAAATAGCGCCTCACTTCAACGAGTGAAACGCAATTTTTTCTCTACTAAATCACTGTCAATTTCGATTCATCGACTTCATGCGGTGATATATCTTTCACAGCATGCCCAACGAGTAATCCCATGCCAAACTCGTATCCTTCTGGCCATTTGAATTGGGCTTTTAGTTCTGCTGCTTTTTCACTTTGCGCAAACGGGATGCCTGCCATGCCGACGATCACGTTGCCAAGGCCTAGACTTGTTGCGGCGAGTGCCATGTTTTGCTGTACAATGCCACAATCGTTTGTCGTGTAGCTACCGCCGTCGGTTTTCTTTAAGATTAAGAACATCGCTGGGGCGTTGTAGAAGACTTTGCCGCCACGTTCTTGGATGCGTTCGAACATCGCCTTATCTTCTAGCTTTTTCAAACATGCCAACGCTTCCTCGTTTAGCTCGTCCACTAAGGCTTTATCGGTCACGGCAACGATGTGCCACGGTTGTTTGTTCATCGCTGATGGTGCTTGAAGACCCGCTTTTGCGATGGCTTCGATGTGCGCTTTCGCAACCGGCTCACCCGTGTAGGCGCGACAAGAATACCTGGCTGCGATGGTTTTTAATGTTTCGTTCATTTTTAAACACTCCCTTATCTAAAATTAGGTAATGCACTCTGCCACTAAGGGCGTGATTTTCGAAGGAAAGTGGCATAAATCTCACTGATCCTTACTGCTTGAGCTTGTCCAATGCCACTAAGGGCGTGATTTTCGAAGGAAAGTGGCATAAATCTCACTGATCCTTACTGTTTGAGCTTGTCCAATGCCACTAAGGGCGTGATTTTCGAAGGAAAGTGGCATAAATCTCACTGATCCTCACTGTTTGAGCTTGTCCAATGCCACTAAGGGCGTGATTTTCAGAGGAAAGTGGCATAAATCTCACTGATCCTTACTGTTTGAGCTTGTCCAATGCCACTAAGGCGCGATTTTTGAAAGAAAGTGGCAGAAGGGCACTCAGAAGTTATGAAATTCAGTGAAATAGTATCTCAAAACACAAGTTATTCTATGAAATGGGATATTTTATTGAAAATCCTGGGCTGAAAGTATCCCATTATACATGATTTTAATTGAAACAGGATACTATTTGTGATCTTTCACAATTGGCAACTATCTAAAAAATGGGTTCATTCTTTTCTCGTCCCCAATGGTTGTTGCTTCTCCGTGCCCGGAGTAAACAATGGTATCGTCTGGTAGGGTGAATAGTTTTGTTTTAATGCTTGTGATCAACTGATCAAAATTCCCGTGAATGAGATCGGTGCGTCCGATTGAGCCTTTGAATAAGGCGTCACCAGAAATCACGATGCCAGCTGCTTTAAAATAGAACGCCGCACTGCCTAAGCTATGTCCTGGGACGTGGCGAACGGCGATTTCTTGCCCTAGTAGTTCGATGTCCTGATCTTCTTGGATAAACGTAAACTTGGATAAATCGCGGATTTCGATCGGTGGTCGTCCCGCTTTCCAAGACAAGTTATAACCCGCATTTGTGAAATATTCTTCCTCGTCTTTGTGCGCATAAACCGGAATTTCGTATTTGGCTTGCACTTCTTTTAGGGCACCGATGTGATCAAAATGCCCGTGTGTCATTAAAATCGCAACCGGTTCTAACTGCTTTGTTGCTAAATATTGTATGATTTTTGCAGCCTCATCGCCCGGATCCACAATCAACGCTTTTTCATCGACTGAAACAATGTAGCAATTCGCTTGCACATCACCGACGGGCATTGGGTAAATTTTTACTGACATGATAAGTCTCCTTTTTACTTGTTAGTTTGTTAGGCAATTGCGAAAGTGTCGCTAAATTCAAGTTTCGAACGACAAAGCGACAGTTTTTAGACTCGTATTGCCGATTAGTGTCGTTTAACATGGATTTCTTGAGATAAAGCGACACTTTTAGCAACGCAAATCTTGAATTTCGCCTATAAAGTGTCGCTTCGCATGAATTTTTCTTATAAAAGTGACACTTTGGATAGAATTCTATTCAAAAAGTGTCGTTAAACTTAAAATTTTAGTGATAAAACGACACTTTGTGATTGTTTCGCAATTGACTATCCTAGTTCGTCGCCAAATAAGCGCCGCCGATAATCCCTGCGTCGTTTCCTAAGGTCGCCACGACAAACGGTGTGTTATGAACACTCGCAAACGCGTATTTCACAAAATGCTTGCGCACTGTGTCGAGCAAAATATCGCCCGCATAGGCAACGCCACCACCGAAAATCACTTGCTCCGGATCGGTAACAGCTGTCAGATTAGCCACGTTTAACCCTAAATAATAACCCACACGATCCACGATTTCGAGCGCCAATTCATCCCCTGCTTTTGCGGCATCAAACACGTCTTTCGCTTTCACATCCGCGATTTCACGTAAACTCGAAGGCGCCTGCGATTCAGCTAATTTCTCTTTGGTCATGCGCACAATCCCTGTCGCTGACGTCACCGTTTCCAAACAGCCCGTTTTTCCACAGCCACACTGCGCGCCACCGTCCGGAATCGCAACGGTATGTCCAATCTCACCGCCTGCCCCATTCGTACCGTTAATAACCTTTCCGTCGACAATAATACCACCACCCACACCGGTTCCCAACGTGTACATGATCGCATTACGCGCCCCTTTAGCAGCGCCTAGCCACATTTCACCTAAAGCGGCAATGTTCGCATCGTTCGTGACGTTTACTGGAAGGCCTAATAAATCAGACAAGACCTTTTTAACCGCGACTGGCTTTGGCCAATTAATGTTTACCCCGATTAAAACAACACCGTCATCATCAACGGGCCCTGGGACACCAACGCCCACACCGGCAACGTCCGCGATGGTTAGTGATTTTTCTGCTAGCTTATCTAAAATTGCCTTTGCCGTACTCGGTAATAATTTCGTACCCTCGTCACTTATGTCGGTATCGATCACAAATTTCTCAACCAATTCCCCTGCTTCTGTGAATAACCCAAATTTGATGGTCGTTCCACCAATGTCTACTCCAAATACGTATTTGCTCATCTTTGATAAAACCTCTCTTTCTTATTTTTGCACGCCAAAAAACAGAATAATCCGCGTGTTGACTGCGTTTATTCTGCTGTTTCTTTTCTATTATGAATCACTTCTTGAATGTACATAATGCCTGCGATAAGACCTAGTACTCCCGAGATCAACTCTAGGATTTGTCTTATTTTTCTTCTGTTCTGACACATTCCGACCACTTCCCGTCCTAGTTTCGTGAAAATGCTAACAGGATTATTATATCGGAAAGCGGGCGTGAAATCAAGGGGATTTACGAGCCAATTTCAATTTCTAACTGTGATGGCTCAGCGGCCTCGTTGTGGCGCAACCCGTTCATGACGATCGGCATAGATACCGCCGTCACCAGCGAGGTGAAAATCGTTAAGACTAAGACCACGGCGAGTTGCGTCACATACAATTTTAGTTGTTTTTTGATGATCTTCATCTTTTTCTTGTAGATGCTCTTCGCCACAAGGTAAGCAAATCGCACGCTGAAATACGCGCTTAAAATGGTTGTAAATAACATTAAAAAAGCTTGTAACGACCACAACATCAAGATGGCGAGGTTAGAGGTGCCGTTACTAATATCAATAATAAAGGCGAGGTTAAATCCCGTGCTGGCGCCACGTGCAAAAAGAAGGAAGCCGTTGGCCACGTTTCCGATGATCGTTAAGCCAAGCCCCCAAATGGTCAGCTGATAGATCGCTTGTTGCCAAAACGTTTCAAAGAAGGTTAAGCGATGTTCGGTACCGCTGTAAAAGTATTGCACCAACGCCTGTCTCGTTTCTGGTGTTTGCCTGACATACATTAACACACCGATCAGATCGCCCACTAACACAATGGCCAGTAAGGTCAGGACAATGCGGGTGATGTGCGATACGTTGCTTTTTTTACGTGTTTTTTTTCGTCGATTGCGGATGTATTTTTTGATCAATTGCTTCATATAATGCGCCCCCTAATGCGATGCTTATTCAATATTATGCGCACGAGAAAAAAAAGAGAACCTACAGCTGCAGATTCATAAAACGGTTGATCAGCATCAGAAAAGCACATCTGCTGGTATGGTTTAGATGTGCTTTTCTGTGAAAAATCATGATGTGAGTTTCAATACGTCTATGATATATGAATCATGTAAACTCATCGTTAAGTGAAGATGAACTCACTGTTAAGTTTTAATTTATCAGCGGTTATGCTTTTGTAGGAGACTCTGCTTCTGGTTCATGCTCAACGACTACTTTTTTTATAAAGAACGATAGCGATAGCGCCACCAGTGAAATCCCGACGCTGACGAGGAAAATAAAATTAATCGCGTCCAAATTTACTTGTCGGGAAGCTACTTCAAATGCTTCGGTTGTGTAAGTTGTAGCATCCGGTAAATTCGCAGCGATCGACCCGGTTTTTAGGGTTATAAATAAAGCAATCCCGATGGCTCCTGCGACTTGTTGCACCGTACTATTCACAGCCGCCCCTGCCGCATTTAGCCGAGCTGGCAATTGGTTTAGGCCGTTTGTTTGTAGCGGCATAATCACTAAAGCAAAGCCGACGCTTCTGGTCATCAGGCTTAAGACGACGTAAATGGTTGTGGTGTCCATCGTCAGTCGTGATAAGGCAAAGTTACCGAACGTCACTAAGATAAACCCGATAACAGCCATGCTTCTAGCACCAATTTTATCGTATAAGGCCCCAGTCACCGGCATAGCAAACGCCAGAAGAATCGTTCCCGGCATTGGAATCAAGCCTGACATTAAAGGCGTGTAACCCCGGATGTTTTGTAAATAAAACGGCATGATAATCATCGGTGCGTAAATCAGCAAGGCATTGACGACCGCGATCGCTGAAGCCAACGCAAACATCGAATAGCGATACACGTTTAAATCGAGTAGCGGCGTTTCAACTTTAAACTGACGAATAGCGAAAATCGCCAACGAAGCGGCACCAATGGCAATCAGCCCACCCGTTTGAAAGCTTATCCAGCCGTGTACTTCGACGTTACCCAGTCCTAATAGTAGCGCCGTGAAGCCAATGCTAGAGAAAACCAGCGACACATACTCCATGCTCGTTTCTCTTTGTGGAAGAATATTTTCTAGCTTAAAAAACGAGATTACTAATGGGATCGCCGCAAGTATCGTAATCAGCAAGAACACGCCGCGCCAGTCAAAGTGATTCATAATCGAACCAGCAATAAGCGGGCTAAGTGCAGGTGCTAGCATGTAGATCATCCCAAACATTCCCATGGCTTTCCCGCGCTCTTCTTTACTGAAACTTGCCAGTTGAACGTTCATGAGTAGTGGCATTAAAATTGCCGTTGCAGCTGCTTGTAAAATGCGCGCGATTAATAGCAAGGCGAAGTTTGGTGCAATAAAAGCGAACAGACTTCCGACCGTAAACAAACTCATGGCTGCCATGTAAATGTGGTGACTTTTAAACTTCGTAATAAAGAAAGCCGTTGTTGGAATCAAAACACCTGAAATCAACATGTTGATGGTGGTTAGCCACTGAATCGTTGAATAATGTTCGATGTTTAAATCCACCATGATCAACGGCAACGCAATGTTTAACGATGACGAGTTCAAAAAGGTCACAAGTGTCCCAGCCATCATAATCCCGATTAAAAAATAATTGGGTTTTTTAACTTCGTTTTCCATGTTATCACTCCAGAATATGTGCCTCTTTATGTGAGCGTGCACAATTAATCCCATTATACTACGTTTGACAATTTGCAACAATAAAAACAGGTTTTATTGTTAAAAACAGGTTTTTAATTTAGCTAAGGCATACGGAAACAATGACTGCTGGCAGCTTCGCCGTTGAGGTAAAGGTGACGCTCATCTGGGTTAGTGCGGAACAAAACAAGGCATATAATGAGCTGCTAAACCGAAAATACCCTAAAATTTAATTTTTCGCAATAATCGGGGACTTTTTGACATCTAGTTGATGTCTTGAGGTGATGAATAGGTTTTATTTGTAGTTTATAAGTGTTATATGTATTTTTCGAAGTTTTTCGCTTCTGTTGAGAGACAAAAATACCCGATATTTCGAAAAATAAAAAAAAGAGGGGACTTTCCATTTCTAGCTCCACAAAAGGGACACTCATCCCCATCGAATATGAGTGTGCTTTCGCTTTTGTCGTCAAAAATGACAAAAAGCATATCCAAGTCTTAAGCGAATGTGGATATGCCCATCACCTCTTTAATCCAAGTCAGCGCCGTTGCTCGCGATGACTTTTTTATACCAGTCAAACGATTTTTTCTTCGTCCGTTTCAACGTGCCATTCCCCTCATCGTCGCGGTCGACGTAAACGAAGCCGTATCGTTTGCTCATTTCGCCGGTTGAGGCGCTGACTAAATCAATCGGTGCCCATGAGGTGTAGCCGAGTAAATCCACGCCGTCTTCTTCGACGGTTTCTAGCATGACTTTGATGTGCTCGCGCATGTAAGCAATGCGGTAGTCGTCTTTAACGTAGCCGTTTGCATCCGGTGTGTCGTGCGCGCCCAGTCCGTTTTCCACGATGAACAGCGGTTTTTTATAACGGTCGTATAGCGTGTTTAGATTGATTCTTAGCCCTAACGGATCGATTTGCCAACCCCAGTCGCTTGCTTTTAAATGAGGGTTTCTTAATGTGTACGCTGCGTTGGATGAGGTGATGTCTACGATATTAGGGTCGGCACTAATCACTCTTGTGGAATAGTAGGAGAACGAGATAAAGTCGACGGTATGGTTTTTCAATAACTCGGCATCTCCGTCAAGCCATGGAATCGTCAAGCCTTCGCGTTCTAGTTGTTTCAAATGATAAGCAGGATATTCCCCTCTAGCATGGACATCGCCGAAAGTAAATGTCGACCGATCGTGCAACATGGCTTTCCACACGTCGTTTGGGTGGCTCGTATAAGGGTAGGTCACGCCGCCTGCTAACATGCAACCCACTTTAAATGCTGGGTTGATCTCGTGAGCAATTTTCGTCACCAAGGCACTTGCGATCAATTCGTGATGAATCGCATTGTGCTGGATTTGCTTGCGTCGTTTTGACTCTTCTGGGCCAAGTGGGGTTCTGGCTAATGCTTGCAGCGAGCTCACGTCAATCCCCTTCTCGCTTTCATCAAAGCAAATCCCAGCAGCAGTGAACGGTAAATGCAGAATCATGTTGATTTCATTAAAGGTCAGCCAATATTTTACTTTATCCTTGTAGCGCCTGAAAATCGTTTCTGCGTAGCGCGCAAAGTGATCGATCATTCCACGGCTGCGCCAACTGCCGATCGTCTTCACCAAATGCATCGGGCAATCGAAATGGCAAATACTGACTAACGGCTCAATGCCGTATTTCTTACACTCATCAAACACATCGTCGTAGTGTTGCAGACCCGCTTCGTTTGGCTCAGCATCATCGCCATTCGGAAAAATGCGCGTCCAAGCGATTGATAAACGATAAACTTTAAAGCCCATCTCCGCCATCAATGCAATGTCTTCTTTGTAGCGGTGATAATGATCAATCGCACCTTGTCCCGGATAAAAATATCCCTCTTCAAAGTCGTACATCTTCCGCCAACCAAGCGCCACCGGCCAGCGCATATCGCCTTCTGGGTGTAGATCAACCGTTGATAACCCTCTGCCATCGACGTTATACGCCCCTTCACATTGATTAGCCGCGGTTGCGCCACCCCATAAAAAATCGTTTCTTAATGCCATCGTGCCTCACTCCTTGTTACTGTTTGATGCGCTTATTGTACCTTTATTCGCCGCTTCTTTCTATCAACCGCTTGTGTTTTTTATCAAAAATCCGACTAAAAGTAAAAAGATCACTGCCCGTCAGAATCATTTCTTAGGCAATAATCTTATTTCACTACTTTGATCCCACATCAATCACACGGTGCTTTTTCCGATATTGCATCGGCGTCAATCCGTATTCCTTCTTAAACTGCTCACCGAAATGACTTTGCGACGAAAACCACAGCATGTCCGCAATCTCAGCAATGCCCCTTTTCCCCTGCTTCACATGGTGCTCCGCCGCCCCTAACCGCGCTTTAATGATAAACTGACTCAAAGTCAGACCCAACTCCTTGGAAAATTGGCGTGACAAATAATCCGCATTAATCCCAATCATTTCGGCAATGTCCGCGACTTTTAGTTGTGAATAAACATTCTCTATCACATAAGCACGGCAAAGTTCAACGTAGTTTTGCTTCCTTTTCTTATTTCTTACTTTGTTAACCCTAAAAATAAAATCCCGAATCATGACCCAGTTTAGTTTATCCATTTCCGCTTTGGTTGTGCAATTTTCGAGTTTTTGTAGATACAATTCGGATAGTTCATAGGCTTCCGCTGGGTTGAGTCCGCCTCTAATGGCCGCGCGACAAACGAGTGTGATTGACATGACCGTCCGATATTCGATGTTTTTTAGTTCCTTTTGTGCCAGCTTCCCAATGTGCGATTCGGTCGGGAGGCGCTTTAAAAAATCAACCGCACCGTATTCCACCGCTAGCATAAAATTCTGTTCAAAATCGTACATTAAGCGTGAGCGTTGTTCTTCTGATTTTTCATAGCGGTAATCGTTGATTTCTTGGTCGGTGATTTGGGATTGTTTTTTATTATTTGTACTCATACATAAACACCTCACAATTTTGCAGCGTGGTTATGGCTAAACAGGTTACTTTCCTTTGAACAGGCTAAAAGCACTTTTCTTTCGATTACCCATCGGCTTTGGTTGCTTGCTCACAACTTCCTTTCCTTCAATGATCAAACGCGCATTCTCCTTAAAGTACTGCGTGTAACGCTCACCGCAGCTTTTCTCGATTTCCTCATAAGCCTTTTTCAGACTATACGAACGAATTGAATTATTATGAGCATCGGTGGCAATCGTATGAACCAAATGGTGCGCAATCAGTTCTTGGCTAAGACCTTGAAGCTTTTGCCCGGAAAATCCTGCGATGCTTGAAGCCGTTAATTGTGTCAACGCTCCCTTAGCAACAAAGTCATAAAGCCGACCCGGGTTGGCCGCAATTTCCTTGTTCCGCTCAGGGTGGGCAATGATGGGAGTCATACCAGCTACTTTCAAGTCAGCTAGCAACTTTTCCGCATAAGATGGAATATTACCAAACGGAAACTCAACCAACAGATACTTCCCTGCATCCGCAACGGTCAACACTTTCCCAGCGGCAACGTCAGCCAGAAGCTCGGCATAAACACGCACTTCTTGCCCAGGCAAAACACGAACAGCAAGTTCACGTTCATCAACTAAGCTTTGTAATCGCTGCACCCGCTCCAAAACCTCAGGTCGTTGTATCGTGTAATTGCGGTTATAATGTGGCGTTGCTACAACGGTATGAATCCCCTCAGTTGCTGCAGCTTCTAGCATCATTAAGCTTCCCATTTCACTTTTCGCACCGTCGTCAACACCGGGTAAAACGTGTGAATGGATATCAATCATTCTTCCACCTCATTTCCTAGTGAACTTCCCTTTTAACTTCAACTTACAACTCTTCATACCTAAAATAATCAAAATCAGCAGGCAACCTTGCCCCACTCGTATCCTGACAATGTATACCAACAAACGCACCCGTGAAGAAGCCGCCACCCGCAACAAAGTCATCAGACAACTTATAACTATCTAATTTAATCGCCACTTCGTTCCATTCCTCGCCATCAAACGAATAGAAATAAGTATACGTTTCAACCTCAACCTTCACCTTCAAATAGACATTGTAGACACCTTCAGGAACAACGATTTCTTTCCCTACTATCGGCTGATCAAAGCGCCCATTCTCAGCCGTCATTAAATCAACGACCCGGCCTTTTTCCTCGTGCCAAGTAACGTGCAAACTGGTCCAATTCATCGTGTTATAATAACAAGTAAGGCCAGCCATTTGTTGAAACGTTTCAGGAGCAAACGCAACCTTCGTTTCAGCCTCAAAATTCAAACTCTGCCACCTTCTAGCAACAAGCGCCTGTGTAAAATGAGAAATTAATGATTCACGACCATATAACCTGAGATACCCCGGGCGTTCCGCCAACGTAAGAACATCACTTTCTAACGGGATTCTTAACGTTTGGAAATGGATGTTCAATCCCTCTTGGTCAAAGTCATCCTTCGTCAAGTAGTTTTGCTCCCAAGGCACTTCAGTCATTTTCAGCCCATCAACCAATAAAGAAGGGGCATTCCCACCAACCACATACGGCCAACCATCGCGCCATTCCAATTTCTGGATGGATGACTCACGACCGAGCGGGCAATAACCACGATTCATCAACTCCCGCTCCGTTTCAGTAATCGCAGTGTTTCTTCCTTCAGCGTTTGCAGAATTCCCATCGCCTTTAATCGGGCGCCCCATCAAGTGCGTCAAATACCACTCATCGGTGTGTGTATGAACCATCGAAGCATGCCCAGCTTTTTGAAGCGGATTATCTGCTTCGTGCTTTGTCGTGATCAATGGGTTTTCAGGATGAACCTCATAAGGACCCGCTAATTGTTTTGAACGTGCAATCGTGGCAACGTGTGCATAAGTCGTTCCGCCTTCAGCGGTTAAAAGATAATAGTAATCCCCAACTTTATAAATATGTGGCGCTTCTGTTAACTTCGCTTCTGTGCCTCTAAAAATAATCTGAGGCTTACCAATTAACTTCTGCTCATCAACGGCATATTCTTGAAGCACGATGCCATGGAAACTATGCTGATGAACACGTTGATCCCATACCATGTTTAACAGGTATTTTTTGCCGCCTTCGTCGTGGTATAGGGACGGATCAAAGCCAGAGCTATTTAGAAAAACAGGGTCACTCCATTCACCGTCAACCGTGTCGCAAGTAACTAGGTAATTGTGACCGTCTTTCCAAGCACCGCTAACAACTTTCATATCGCTATAAATAAGCCAGAACTTACCATCGGCATAACTTAAAGCAGGCGCCCAAACACCACCAGAATTTGGGTTGCCGTGCATGTTCAGTTGACTAATGCGATTAAGAGGTCGACTGACGAGTCGCCAATTCTTTAAATCTTTTGAATGATGAATTTGCACACCAGGAAACCATTCGAAAGTTGACGTGGCAATGTAATAATCCTCTCCCACACGACAAATACAAGGATCAGGGTTGAAGCCTTTTAAAATTGGGTTTTGAATGTTCATTGTTTACTCCTCCTCTTCAAGTGTTGGTATTTAGCGATCCCCTCCATTAAATGAGCATCGCATTTCAACACCGTTTGACAAATATTATACTACTTTTAACAGCCCTTAACAATCTTAAACGTAAACAAATCAAAAATAGACGTGTTAAACAACAGAAAAAAAGCACATCCACGACAGAGAAAGGATGTGCTTTTAAGATCCAATATATTAGGAGCTATATATTAGGAGATATGAAGCCTTTAAGAGGTGAGCTTCAATACATGTGTATGATACCATTGCTAAATCAGTTTTTGATGAGTTTCTAGCAAGTTTTTGGCGAGTTTTATTATTCGCGATTGCCATAACCGTTCATGTACCGTCAACTTCTCACTAGCAACCTTCATCTCATCTGATTCACCCATCAATCGTTCAACCTCCTCTTTCGTCCTTGCCCTAAACAACGCGCCCCATTTGTGACTAGCTCTGTTAATTCCAAAGGGAGCTTAGTTAAATCAATTACAAACAATTGTTGCGCCCTTGTAAAGATTTTTCTATTCTCTCGACGAAATAAAATATGCTCTATACCTTAAATCACAAAAAAGCATATCCAACCGACCAGCTGGATATGCTTTTTGCTATGTCAAAGTATTCAGAGGTGAGTCCTTCAACACTTGTTTTTGAGTTTTCGTTTCACAGAAAGTGAAAGCTGGGATTCAAACCGTTTATTCATAGTATGATCATTAAACGATCGCTTTAAACATGTCGATTGTTTCTTCTTTTGTTGGGGCAAACGGGTTGCCACCTGCGCAGACATCCACTAAAGCAGCGTCTGCTAAGCGATCCAAATCTGGGTTTTCAATGCCGAGTTCTTTGAGTGATTTCGGAATCCCAACTTCTTCGCATAATGCGATAATCTTATCAATTACAAAATCCGCGCATTCTACTGGTGTCGCAGCGCCACAATCAAATCCTAATGCCTCTGCGATCAAGCAGAAACGCTCCGGTACATGCTTCGCATTTTCGCGTTGCACGACTGGTAATAACATCGCGTTACATACCCCGTGTGGTAAATCGTAGATGCCGCCTAACTGATGCGCCATCGCATGCACATAGCCGAGCCCGGCGTTACTAAATGCCATGCCGACGATGAAGTTGGCATATGATAGTTGTTCACGTGCCTCTAAATCATTACCATCTTTTACGGCGCGTGGTAGGAATTCAAAGACTGTTTTTACGGCTTGCAGTGCCAATGGGTCAGAAACGGTGTACGCGCCCAGTGTTACCAAGCACTCGATCGCATGTGTCAACAGGTCAACCCCAACGGCTGCCGTTAAGGCAGGCGGCTTGCCGATCATCAACTCCGGATCGCTCACCGACATTTTCGCAATGCTATTCTTATCGACCATCACCATCTTCACGCCGCGATCTTCATCTGTGATCACGTAATTAATCGTCACTTCAGCTGACGTTCCTGCCGTCGTGTTAATCGCCACAACCGGTAAGCACGGCTTTTTCGACATGTGAATCCCCTCGTAATCACGAATATCTCCGCCGTTTGTCGCCAGTACCGCAATCGCACTAGCACAGTCTTGCGGTGAACCGCCACCAATTGAAACAACGAAATCACACCCTTCTGCTTTTAAAATCGCTAATCCCGCATCAACCTGCGCACAAGTCGGATTCTCAGTCGTCTCTGTAAACAAAGTGAACGGGATGCCATTCGCCGCCAACTGGTCCGTCACTTTCGCAACGATCCCAATCTCCGCTAAAAACGGGTCACTCACAACGAGCGCCTTCTGATAGCCCAGCCCGACTACCTCCGGCCCGAAATCATTCAAACACCCCGCACCTAATAAATTAATCTGTGGTACAAAGAAATAACGTGTTGCCATTTTTACATTCCTCCAGTATTTTTATTTTCATTCTCACCTATTTTTCACCCAATGCCGCCTCATCCAACGTCACTTCAAACGCCTCCGCCAAATCGCAGAAATTCTCACGTGTGATCGTCTGACGCTTCCCGCCCATTGCTAATACTTTAACCAAAATTTCAGATGCTTTTTCAACCGTGTGCATCAGACCGAACGCCCGATCAAAATGCTCCCCTGACACGAACAACCCGTGATGTGCCCACACGGCGATATTATAAGTTTTCATCAGTTCACTCGTCGCCACCGCGATATCACGGCCACCCGGAATCATCCACGGAACAACCCCGATTCCCTCCGGGAACACAACCGGACATTCTGTCATCACTTCCCAAATTTCACGGGTAAATACGGCATCCTCAAGTGGTAAAACGAACGTCAAGGCGATTAGATTCGCCGGATGGGCGTGGTAAATCACCCGATGGGCACCGTTTGTGGCGATCATCTTCACTTCGTGATTCATCAGGTGCGACGGCAACTCGCTTGTCGGTCGCCCGCCACCCACTAACCCCCAGACGATGCGGTAGTTCGTCCCAGCCGCATCAATTTCGATGATGGCTAGATTTTCTTTGGGTGCACGTGCCACGTTGCCAAAGAACTTCCCGCTACCGGTGGTTACAAAAAAGGCAGTTGCTAATTTTGGGACGGATGCGCCGATTTCTATCCATTCCCCAGTAAAGTCCAACGCTTCACGAACCTCATCGACCTCTTCGGCCGTCATGCGGTAGCTCAAATTCCCCCCGTTTAGTTCGTGCCAATTTTTCGCGTATCCGTCGGCCGCTAATCGAATAAATCCTTGCATAAAATTTGTTTCACATACTTTCATTCTCATTCTCCTTTAACGCTTTAATAGTACATCTTGCTCGTATTTTTTCACCACAGCCAACCAATCTTCCTTCGCCGGCACCCCGTTTTGCTCGCAGAAATAGTGCCATACATCACCGACAGGGTAAAGCTTAAACTCCTCCTGCAAAGCAAGCAATTCCGTAAATTCACGCGCATCCTGTAATGCCGCCAGTCGATCATGGGGGGTAAGCAAAGCTGTAAGTAGCGCTTTTTGCATGTTTCTTACTCCGATAACCCAAGCGGCAACGCGGTTCACACTCGCATCAAAGAAATCCAAACCTAATAAAATATTTTCAGCTCCGTGACGGATGATCTCCTTCGCCATTTCACGGGTCTCATCGTCAAACGAAACAATATGGTCGCTATCCCAACGCACCGGGCGTGTCACGTGCAACGCCACTTTTGGCGCAAATAACAGCATCGAAGAAAGCTTATCGGCTGTTGATTCCGTCGGGTGGTAATGCCCGTTATCAAGCAAGCACAACAGGTCGTTCTTAGCTGCATAGTTCATATAAAATTCGTGCGAACCAACCGTGTAGCTCTCCATGCCAATACCGAAAACTTTCGACTCTACCGCAATATCGACTTTCGTTTTATCGTAGTCGATTGCAATGATCTGGTCCAACGAATCCTTCAAACGCGCACGTGGCGCCGTGCGATCAGCCGGAATGTCTTTGAACCCATCTGGAATCCAAATGTTTAGCAAAGACGGTGTCCCAAGCTCAGTCGCAAAATATTCTGCAATCTTAATGCACCTTTTTCCGTGTTCAATCCAAAAGGTACGAATCGCTTCGTCGTTGCTCGATAACGTCGCAACCTCCGACTTCGGGTGTGAAAAATAAGTTGGATTAAAATCAAGGCCTAACCCGCGCTCCTTCGCAAACGCCACCCACTTCTCAAAGTGCTTCGGCTCAAGCGCATCACGGTCCACCTGCTCACCGTCAAAAATCGCATAACTCGCGTGTAAATTCAAACGATGCTTCCCTGGAATTAAGCTTAGCGCCTGATCAATATCCGCCATTAACTCCTCAGGCGTTCTCGCTTTCCCCGGGTAATTGCCCGTCACCTGAATCCCACCTGATAATTCACCGTCACCCTCAAAACCAGAAACATCATCCCCTTGCCAACAGTGAATTGAAATCGGAATCCCTGCTAATGCGCGCATGACCTCATCCGTATTGATCCCAATGCCATCGTATATCTCTTTTGCTTGTTCGTATCTTGCTTTTACCATCTGCCTCTACTCTCCTTTATAATGTCTAATCTCAAATGACTCGTAAATACATTTTCTTGCTTCTTGTAGATTCGCAAACACACCCGTCACCAACATCTGCACCGTTAGATTCCCAATCGCCGTCGCCTCTGTCGGCCCAGCATAAACGTCTTTCTTCGTGCGGACTGCTGTAATTTCGTTCAAATAATCCGCATTCGCTCCCCCGCCGATAATATGAATCGCCTCATACGTCTTACCCGTCATCGTCTCGAGTTCATCGACCGTCTTCGCATAGCATGCCGCCAAACTGTTATAAATCACCGCCGCTAACTCACCTGGGCTTTCCGGTGTAGGCATCCCGTTCTCTGCACAATAGCCTTGCACCTCTGCAATCATCGACTTTGGCGCAAGAAAGCGCTGATCCTGACAATCCACAAGCGATGAAATCTCCGACTCCGCCGCCAATTCACACAACTCAGCAAACGAATACGCATCACCGAGCTCTCGTTTTAATTCCTGAATCATCCACAACCCCATAATGTTCTTCAAATAACGATACCGATCATCATAGCCACCCTCGTGCGAAAAATTATAAGCCATACTCGCCGCTGACGTGTCCGGGTCCATTCGCTCCACCCCCATCAACGACCACGTCCCCGAACTTAAATAAAGCGTATCCTCCGCATTACTCGGCACCGCCACCACCGCCGAAGCCGTATCGTGCGTCGCCGGCAACAGCACCTCACACGCAAAACCAACCTCATTCGCAATCTGCTCTGTAAACATCCCAACAAAAGTCCCCGGCTTCGAAATTGCCTGAAAAATCTCCCGTGGATAACCAAGCAGTCGGATCAGCTCATCGTCCCAATCCTTCGATCCCACATTCACCAACTGCGTCGACGTCGCATTCGTATACTCCGCCTTTTTCACACCCGTCAGCAAAAAATTAAAGTATTCGGGAATCATCAATAAACTTTTCGCGTCCGCTAACGTTGTAGGTGCTTGTGTTTTAACCGCCATTAATTGATACACGGTATTAAACGGTAACTTCTGAATCCCCGTCCTTTCGTACAATTCAAGAAGCGGAATCTGCTCGTACACATATTTCCCCATTCCCTCGGTCCGATGATCGCGATACCCAACCGTATCGCCAAGCATCTGATCGTCTTGATCAAGTAACACAAAATCAACCGCCCACGTATCAATCCCCATATATGTCGGTACCTTCCCAATCTTCGCACATGCTTTTAAGCCATTCAGAATTTCCTGAAATAAACGCTCGGTATCCCAACAAAGCTGCCCGTTTTTCTTGATCATCCCGTTAGAAAATCGGTAGACTTCTTCCAACTCTAACTTCCCGTTATGGATACACCCCAACATATGCCGACCACTAGAAGCCCCAATATCAACCGCTAAATAATACACCAACTTCCTCACCGCCCTTTTCTAATTAATACTATCATAACAAAAACCTCGCTTACAAGTAAGGCTGTGATTTAATTAAAAAACAACCATTTTTGCGAAAGCCAAGTAAAAGAAAAACTGACTTCCGATTGTGCTTAATATACAGGTAGAAACCGGAAATTCGCTAAGTTAAGCATCTCCTTTTTTATTGCTCTTTATTTAATCGGAGCAGTTTAGCATTTTCGTATGAATAAAAGTGTGATATAATTGCTTGATAGATGTGGTAAGCAAACAAGGTGTGAAAAGAATGGCAAATGAGAAAATTACGATTAAAATGGTGTCGGAAAAAGCGCAAGTTTCAAAAACGACTGTTTCCAGGTTTTTAAACGGCAAATATGAATTTATGTCAGAGAGCACAAAGAAGCGGATCGAAGCGGTAATTAAGGAACTTGATTATCGACCGAATGCAATGGCACAGAGTTTAAAAAGTAACAAGACAGGCTTAATCGGTTTGGTCATCGCAGACATGACCCATCCTTTAACCTCCCTATTAATCAAAGGCATCAATGACGCTTGTGAAAAGCAGTCTTTTCAATTGATCATCACCGACGCAGACAACGATCCGGCAAAAGAACGCGAAAAAATCCAGTCTCTGATTGACCGTCAAGTTGAAGGCATTATCATCAACGCCACAGGCGGCAATGAAGATTTCATCCACACCTTGCAACAACAAGGAAACAAAATTGTCTTAGCGGACTGCACATTTGCCGATCATTCCATCGACAGTGTCACCATTGATTACGAAAAAGCAACGTCTGAATTATTAAAAAAAGTATACGCAGAAGGCTTTGAAAAGGTGGCTTTTTTCTCACAACCTCTTCAGGATAGGCTAGCGAAAAAAAAGCACGGTGATTTTATTGAAGTCACCGAAAGATTTGTTAAGCACACGTCTCGTCTGACGTATATCATTGATGAAAACAACGACATGTTAGAAGAATGCCAAGATTTGATCCATTCTTTTTTGCAAGCACACAAAGACGAGTACCTAGCCATCTTTGCTGAAAGCAGTGTCGTCACAGCAAATTTACTGGTTGCCATCTACCAAATGGGATTAAAAATTCCCGAAGATATTGGGATCTGTGGTTACGACGAACTCGGTTGGATAAAAGGCCTAACCGGTAACGTTTCCACGATTTCAAAGCCGGCACATCAAATCGGCAGTGAAGCTGCTGAATTGCTTTTTAAAAGAATTAATAAGCAAAAAGAGCAGTACAAACCCAAGCACATCGAAATCCCCGCTAGGATCACTTTGACTGATTCTACACAATTAACAGATAACAATTTTGATAAGATCGTCATTAAGCTCAATCAAGCGAACAAACCGTTTATTAAATAAACTTATTAGTCGAAACTTCACAAAGATTGTTGACATTTGAAATCAAGTCCATTATAATGATCGTACAAACAAAGTAAGAAAACGCTAATCAAAAATAATGACTCGTTGCACATCTGACCTCATTATTTTTATTTTTAACGCTTTGTTTACCGATTAACTAAACCGATACATATTCCTATTTTGCCCAATAAGGAGGACATTGAGTAAAGGGTTTGGAATGGTGAGCGACGGTGTTAGTCAGTTGATGGGGCAGAAAAAGATTCAAGAAAAATGAAAGTGAGGGAATTTTATGGTTGAAGTTATCATTGGTATCTTAATGATCATTTCTTTTTTGGGAATGGTTTGGTATTGCATTAAAGGGTTTAATTTAATGATTGGGTTCTTCGTTATGGCGACATTGTGGATGTCACTAGCATTCATTGGAAACGGGTTAAGCCCAGATTTGGAATCACTGGCGTTTGTCGATACGATTACAAACGTCTTTCAAGCAGGGCCCGCAGGTTTTGCTAGTGCCATCTTGGTTAACGTCTTCTTCGGTTCATTCTTTGGACGTGTCTTAATGGACACAGGTATTGCTGCTACGTTGATTCGTAAGGTTGTCGAACTCGGTGGTGATAAGCCGAGAATTACCATGACATTACTTTGCCTTGTGACAGCATTAAGCTTTACCTCAATGACAGGCATCGGGCCGGTTATCTCGATCGCTGTGATTGTCATGCCAATTTTACAGGCATTAGGTATTCCGACTGCGATTGCACTCTTTGCTTTTATGGGATCCATCATGGCAGGTATTTTTGCTAATATCACTAACTTTGCACATACCAAGGGATCTTATACAGTTTACAACCGGATGGTATGCCCTCAATGA
>Ga0131853_10001405_pt1 | contig 43092 bp, 22 predicted proteins | sample TergutLab28metaG_FD_92764 | JGI IMG/M metagenome (GOLD analysis project Ga0131853, IMG submission 92764) | Labiotermes labralis P1 segment gut microbial communities from Petit-Saut dam, French Guiana - Lab288 P1 (version 2) (version 2) | ecosystem: Host-associated > Arthropoda: Insects >...
GCTGAGTGGACCCCGTTCCAGACCCACTACTACTCAGAAAATCTGGTAGCGCCGGGGATCGAACACGGGACCTCTGTATCTGTAGCCAGAAACTCTGACCACTAGACCACAGAGGCGGTCATTTTAACACACAAAATTTATCATAATCTCAGCATGTTGTGACTAAGCTGTCGTTTTCAGGACGTGCCCCTTGACACAAATAAAATACAGTCACCATTCTGCATATATTTACGCAAACTGTTTTGCTAATTGTTGGAAATACACTATTTAATACGTCTACAGTCGGACAGTTACACTTATTTATTCGTATCAGTCTTATAATTGGCCATTTTGCAAACATTAATCAGACTGAAATAGCTGAAACGCCAGTCTATAACAAATCAATGCGAAGCTCAGTGAATTAAAGCACGCCGTGCGTAACGTCGATAGACAGTATCATCAATTTCGAAACACAATAACTCCGCAGTAGTATATTATATATCTTATTTAATTAATTCATTCTGCTAACTTGTATGACACCCGCCATGGCACATTTCTACCACCAAGCAACACAAACATACGTACGCTGAATGACAACGGAGTGTTATGTTCACAAAATGACATCTCAACCAAATTATTTAGCTCAGGCAAAACATGATGAAGGTTAAAATAAGTTATTCGTTAAAACGCGTTATTCTTCGACGACGGTATATCAGAAATGAAAACCCCCACCTCCTTGTCTGATCGCTACATTCAACAAAACGTCGCTCTTGGTCGGTTAGCAATCCGCGATGCATTAGCGAGGTATTAATAGCAAACCAATTTCTCAGCTCAGACGTCAGCGATTACACGTGTGTTTCCTTAGTCTCTCCGTAATAGCTCCTGTGATAGTACTTGAAAACAGGCCATGACAGTTTCCTTCCAGATCATTCCCAATTTATCTTCCACAGCCATTTTCTCACCCGATGCCATGACTTGCTTAATGTGGGAGAGAAAACGTTTTCAGTACTATGAATCTCAAAACTAACGGAAATCATATTTAAAGAAGCAGTTCCTACTGCGCAGTAAACATGCTCCTTCTCGGCTATAAAACCGGTGGGTTAATGATGTAGGATGACAACTGTAATGTTTTTTTTTTGCAAGTTCGCAAAATCGCGAAAAGAAACTAGTAGCTTCGTCATGTCTGTCTGTCCGGCCGTCTGCTCGCCCGCCCGCATGGAACAGCTCGGCTACCACTGTACGGATTTTTATTACATTTGATATCTGAGCATTTATCAAATATCTGCCGAGAAAATTCCAGTTTCATTAAAGTGTGACAAGAATAATGGGTACTTTACATGAAGACCATTACACTTTTCTGACATCTCACTCAATATTTCTTAGAATGAGAAATGTATCAGACAAAAGTTGTAGAGAAAATCAAAACACACATTTTACGTTCAATCTCTTCCCCCCCCCCCCTCTTCGAAAAACGTGCCCTTTATGAGATAATGTTGAAAAATATTGTACAACGGGACACGTCGCAGACGGCAATATGGCGCATGCGCATGGCATGCTGGATACCTAAGGCTACAGACACTCTCTCAGAATATGTAATACATATTGCTTTTCCACTGTAACAATGGTTGCACACACGCGTCTCAGTGTTACGTTGTACGCACATTGCCTGTCTTGCTCTAAGCTTCATACAAAACCCGTAAACACAATTTGTGGGCAGAACGTAGAATTTTTAAATGCTAAACCTGGAGGTACATACAGTAACCACTAGGCGTAAAACTGATACAGAAACTTATTTAAAAAAACTTCTTTGTTTTTCTTTTAATTGGCTGTCGTACCAACCGAGAGGTGGAATAAAAATGTACACGCCTACACTTTATTAATTGCGGATGTAAGAGACTAACAAAAAAAAAAGTAAAATGTTCCCGTTACGGGCCCGGTGTGGCCCAGAGGTTGGGTAGAGGTATAGCTCTACTCTTCCATAACCGCGCCACTAGAAGGGGGTGAGTGGTCAGCAGCACGCCCCGGCCGCACTTTACCCCCGGTAAAGACCCGGTACCCATTTTACAGGAGACTGGGTGGGCCCCAGGGCCGGTCTGGACGGGCGGTAAATCTCGTCTCCACCGGGATTAGATCCCGGACCGCCCAGCCCGTAGTCAGTCGCTATACTGACTGAGCTACCCGGTCCACAAGAGACTAACAAGCAAAGGCTAAACAAATGTCGTCAAATTTCGGACACGAAGAGTCTCGTTGTCACTGGCACAACATACGAAGAAAATACGACTGAATGCTTTGCCTACCGACAAAGGTGGTATTCAAATTATGCGTTATGAGACTCATCTGCCGTCGAAAACTCGGCAAACCATTCAACTGGACTGCATATATAAATATTTCAATTATTCAGATTAAATAAGACTTAATAATTCCAATCCGAAAATTATCTAAGCAAGTTTCCGTAAGCTAAGGTGATTCAACTAATCTACCAGCACACGTCAAAGAAAGAAATCTGATACAAAACATTCGAGCGTTGTTTAAACAAGTGCACAAGTTACATACAAGTGAAGGCAGACCTTCTGCAGGGTCCCCAGACAGTTCGATCAGAACTAGATGAGCCCAATAAAACTTCCACAGCCATTAAACCCAATCACGACCTAACAAGAAACCGAATATGCTACGCAATGGGATGGGAAGCGAGAATTCTTGCTACGATGCTTACAGAGTTGACAGAACTGGAACTATGAGAAGGGAGGGCGATGTCGTGACCTGTCTGCATGTAGCACTCTGGCATTCTCCTAACAGAAAGTGATAACCTACCTATAAGAAAGGAAGGAGGAACGAGGCAGCTGCCCGAACAACACATCCTGTACCTTACGAACTGCCTTTATCAACAAATCGGTATTACTGACACACACGTTGAATTTAATGACAGTATTTCTCTTCACTTTATTTCTTTGGCCATATCACAGAGGTGCACAGGTTAAGTGCAATATGGAAATTCCGACTCACTAAATGCTAGGACTAGGTCTACACTGCTCTAATCCACCATACTTGTTCTGCATCTGACGGAAGAGTGCACTGTGTGGTCTACAACATGACAATGCACAACATGCCGCAAGAAAACAGTAACATTAGGCTAAACACAGTGCACATTGTTAAGTCAATTTTAAAGAGAACCTAAACAACTTTCAGGAAATTGGTTCTACTCACACCAGCTGGTGACCGGTTAGCATTACAATAACAAATTTAGGATTCCTACTTATTTTACAGCTTGCAAGTCTCACCCTCAGCATGCCCTACACGGTTTTTTTAGGCTAGTACGACTGTACAGGATCATTATTTTATCTCACCCATACTCTTGATCACTTCCTGCCCGCTCGCTCATCGGACGAAACGTCATGGCCGAAAGGGCTGTATGCGCGCGTTATCGAAGATAGGTCTTCCAGCCATCAACAGTCATTAGGTGCACGCGGGATTCCCATATTCATTCTGTTTAGCAATACAGCCCGACTTCAGCTCAATGGATACGCAAACTCTCAGAATAACGATGCGCCATTACATTACGTTAAGGTCGGTGTGTGGTGTGCTATGAATGCAAATAGGATTATTCGGTCTATGTTTCGTTCTCAGACCACAAATTAATGCCGACAAGTTACATACATTCTGACACAATTTTCTGCACACCTGGCCGAATGGGACACGGCCTATACTGTTTCCGGTAAGGCACTGCAACGGCTCATGCATTAAACAATTCGGTGCGTTGTTAACAGACACTTTATGCTGAAAACAAAATACAACAGGGGATTTTGTCCTCCTCTTTCGCCAGATCTGAACCTGTGAGATCGACTTGCTGACTTGAGAGGCAAGTAAAAGGATAAAGGACAGCCATAATTATCACAAAACGATCTAAAAAAAAGCATTCAGGGTGTAGTGTCGTCAAATTCATCAGCAGAACTTCGAATAACAATGAACGTTTTCTTACGTGCCCGCGTGTCGGGTGGGTAATACTTTAACGCCCGAACCCCGACTGAAGGCAAAATGGAACAGCGGTGGGAAGTGATCAGCGATAGAGGTCTAATAAAATAATGACCCAAAATTTCGGCACTTCGTACCTGATTGTGCCTCAATGTCGCCCACTGAATGCAAGACAGGCACAACTAAAAAACTGTCATTTAGAATTAATACTGTGTAAAGTAAAGTTCGACCTATAACAGGCCACGAAGGACTAGAAGTGGAGTACAGCTACAGCTCTATTTTTTCTTCAACCTCTGCGCTAGATGGGGGTGGGTGGTAAACGCCACGCCCCGGCCGCTTTACCCCCACGAAAGGCCCGGTACCCATTGTATAGGAGGCTGGGTGGGCCTCAGGACCGGTCTGGACAGGTACGGAAAATCTCGCCCTCACCGGGATTCGATCCCAGGACCGACCAGCCCGTAGCCAGTCGCTTTACCGACTGAGCCATCCTGGCCATCGTTAATACTATGACCGAGCTCAAAAATATAACATATACCGGCACACATTTTAGTCAAAATATACCCCGCCAGATGCCAATATTGTCGAATGTAGTTATATGTTTGAGCTCAATCGTAGTATAAATTCCGAATGGGCAGTTTTTGGATTGTGCCACTATTACATTCAGTGAGAGATGTGTAACACGTGTACGACTTTTAATGAAGTATTCACATTTCACAGTGACAGTACGGAATAATAAAGAGGATCAACACGTACACATTTAGCCAAGTGGCACACAGAGCAGTGCAAGCTTGCTAAATCTCACACTCTACTTCTTCATGTATCAGACCTCTTCGCATACAAAAATGTACACTACGAGGAATTATTTAGCGCACGTTCAGGAAAATAAACGGGATGCCGAACTTCTTTCGAAATGAATACTAAATCAACTATGCATAAAAATGCGAACTCTTGCGAATGTTCCAAACGCTGTGTCCAGATTTTCAAGTTGGGCAACCCCTGGCCGAGTCTTTTTGGTGCTAACGTGACCGCACACGCACGCGTCAAAAACCTACACAGCATCCTCTCTTCTCCTCGCTTGCTCTCGCCTAATGTAATCAAGATACCTACAGTACGAAGAGAATGAGAGAGAGAGAGAGAGCAGTCAGGACTTGATCTGATGATGAAGCTGCTCTTGTATCTTACGGTGAGTTTGCTGGAAGGTCGGTAACCTCCCGTTGAATAGAGACGGCCACAAATTTATTTTCATTACATCCTCCTTTGTTTTTGTAGCAGTGGATTCTAACTTCATTCCTATACCAATTTCTCGCTTTTACACAGACCTACTGAAAATAGGCCTGGTGGTTCAGTGCTACGGTACAAAAGAACTAAGATATGAACACGTTCTCACGATTAGGAAAAACAGCAGGGATGACAGTGACCGATCGAAAATGGTTCTTCCTGCCTCTGACGCAACTGTACAAATTTTTGTTAAATTACTTGTCACTTTACAAGTGAAAATGCAATCCAAGCACGTCAGTTCTCATCAAGTCTCTGACATCACTCACACGTAATCAAATACCGTTACACACAAATTAGAGGGAAAAATCCCCCACTAAGACACAAAATATGAAACGGAAGAATGAATGCCCATGCATATTACTCCAGGGCCGGTGCGGTGCACACACCAATGGCAGCGTATATAGGGCAGTTTAGTTGCCTTTACAAACAACATTTATTTGTATTCACTCCTTCGGGAAAGAGACAACCGCACTTACTTGCCACAACGACGCTACTGCTGCGTGTTTCGTTATAAAGTCTATGGTAGATGAAGGCAGCATTGGTGGAATGATGACGGAGTGAAACCAACGTACGCAGAGAATCTGCACCACTGCTGTTTTGTCCAGCAAAAATGCTCCTTCGATGCATTAGGCGTGTCGTCGGTATGCAGCATACACGCACATCTTGCAGTACTTCAGGGATGTACTGTACCAGCCAATACTCATTTTGCACTGCCGCTAAGCAGTTTAAGATATATCGCTCACCGAATGCAGTACTGGCACAACTCAAAAATTGCCAGTTGGAGTTAATACTATGATCTGGTTCAAAAATACCGGCACAATTCCTGGTCAAAACATACCCCGCAAGATGCCAGTAATGTCAGAGGTAGTTATATTATTGAGCTCAATCTCAGTAAGGGTAAGGGTAAAGGTAAAGGTCACCCTAAAACAGTCCACGAAGGCCCAAAGGGGAAGTAGAGGTATAGCCCTACTCTTTCCTTAACCCCGGCGCTAGATGGGGGTGGGTGGTCAACGCCACGCCCCGGCCGCTTTAGCCCCGGGAAAGACCCGGTACCCATTGTTCAGGAGGCTGGGTGGGCCCCAGGGCCGGTCTGGACGGATGCGGAAAATCTCGCCCCAACCAGGATTCCATCCCCGGATCGTCCAGCCCGTAGCGAGTCGCTATACCGACTAAGCTAATCCGGCCCGCTCAATCTCAGTATTAACTCCAAATAGGCAATCTTTGGATTGCGCCACTACTTCATTCATTGAACGATATATAGGCACAGGAACACAAAACACACACACATATGGTGGTGGTGAGCTTCAAATTATGGCACTGCGATCGTCTTTGTACGAAGGAGCAGACGTAGACCACTTCAACATTTACGTTGGCCTTAAGCATAGTCAAACAATAAAAGCCTACGGTACATGTAACAACTGCATATTCCCTGAATTTTATGGTATTCGTGGTGGGCCACAGCCATCATTTTCCATATCCTTTCCAATTCATCGCATTTCTCTCCTCATTTGGGCTTCCTGTCTATTCTGTTGATACAGTCATATGAACCAGAAATAAATGAACAAACGAACATGTACAATGTTACCTAAAAGTACTTATATTTATCGCCGGGGCCAGAATGATGCAGTACAATGCGTCAACATCATTAAAATCCGCAAGAATCAGCAATACTGCACAGTAATACGGACTTTAATAGCAGCAAGAGGGTTCGTTGTGTAAACTCCGGACGACATTTCCTGTTTTCTCGGCATGTGGGCACGTGTTTTATCGCATTCAATCAAACATGCAACTATTGGCCGTCTGTTGTGTCCTTATGCAAAAGGACGAATGTTTTATAAACCTTCGCGTCATGTGTTACAGACAAAGTGTGATTAATATTATTTAAAGTAAAATCAACCCTCGCGATAAGATTTAACTTCCTGTCCACGTTCCCCGGTTTCTTCCTTCCTAATGAATACCTAAACTATTAAAAAGAAATTCTGATGTAACTATCATAGCATGCACCCTTCCCAGCAACCTCATTGTTCGCAAACACATAATTATAGCTGCAGTAATGGCGCATGTCCTATAATTCTGATAAATATAATTATGACTAACCCAAAGTTTTAAACTTTTCGCTGTTATATTATTTAAATATAAACACACGAACTTAGCTAAAAAGATTTTATAGTCGAAAATAAAAGGTTTTCTAAACTACGCAATATTATCATCATCATCATCATCACCATCTGTTTTAGTGTCAGAACGAACACTACACATTCATTTTTCTTCTACAACCTGTGTCGGCCGTTTGTGTCCACCATCACCAGGTAGAATCACGTAAGTCTAATTTTCGTTGCATGTTTTGTTGTGTTGTTAGTGTTTACTGTGTAACTTGTGCTGTAATTATTTTTTTGCTAGTGTCGTAAGTGGCCACTGTGCTGTTAAACTAGCACTTTAATAAATGAAAAATGAATAATAATAATAATAATAATTGTTATTATTATTATTATTTTTCAATGTCATACAGGCCAACTTATATTCCCATTGTGCTGTTAAACTAGCACTTTAATAATTGAAAACCGAATAATAATAATAATAATAATAATAATTATTATTATTATTATTCAATGTCATCCAGGCCAACTTATATTCCCATTGTGCCGTTACACTAGCACTTTAATAAATTAAAACTGAACAACAACAACAACAACAACAATTATTATTATTATTATTATTATTCAATGTCATACAGACCAACTTGTATTCCCATTGTGCTGTTAAACTAGCACTTTAATAAATGAAAACTGAATTATTATTACTATTATTATTATTATTCAATGTCATACAGGCCAATTTACATTCCCTTGCCACCCCACGGCGTTCAGAAACTAAGTTTGTAATCTGAGAGATGAAACTCTTGTTTTAAAACAGCTGTGTAAACGTACGCGAACAGAACTCGAAACTGAAAATAGAAAAGGCTTCTAAACAGGCAATTTTAACTGAACATTCCAAGAAAGTGACAATATTTATATTAAAGGCCATTAAACAAAACAAGAAAAGAAAGGGAAAACAATGAGAAGGAAATCTCTGGAAAAGCATTCTTGCCTTCGTACGAGACTGGGAGACTGGGGAGGAATTTTGTTCCCGCTGCATTCCGAGAGCTACAGTCTGAGCACAAAACTAATTACAGTAACACAGGCCTATTATCATATAATTCCATCTTGTTTCTCGCCGACAGGCTGGCTCCCTGCGAAACACGTGACAGTGCACCGTCAATATAAACTACCTATGTGCATTTCTAAGCACTTGGCAACTTGCAACGATCTTGTACCTCAGGGCGACAAAACAAGTGTTTTCATGTACCACAGCGTACATCCACAATACAATCAAAGCACATGTAACTAACCCTGAATCATGGACCTTAGCTGTCACACAGCCGGCCACGGAATTTACCACTCTTTACAAACCCAGGGCGTTCACAGCCGAGATCTCTGCAGCCTACCATCGAGCACGCCGTTAACTCGTTCAACCCAGTCCACAACCTTACAACAGATTTAGTATCACCCTACTAACCTTGCCTGGGAAGCCGGGATAACGCAGTTGGTATACCGACTAGGCCACAGACTGGACGTCCGAGAAACCGTGGTTCGATTCCCAGCAGTGAAAAGAGATTCATCCAGATTATCCAAACCGGATCTGGGTCACAATACAATGGGTACCGGTGATATCTTTCTCCAGAGGTGAAGCGACCGCAGCATGAAGCTTATCACCCCCGTCTAATGCCGAGGATAAGAATGAGTTGAGTTATAACTCCAGTCCCCCATACGCCCTCATGCAGTTCACAGGAACACCTGCACCTTTATCCATCATCTACACCTACGCCTCCCAACAAGCGTCTTCCATTTTCGACCAAATTCCTGTATGCACTGTCCACCTCCTCTGTGCGTCCCTTTGTTTGTCATGTTAATGACATCGTCGAACAGTACATATTATTATCCTAATATAAAGAACCGTAAGTGTTTACGAGCACGCCACAGTGACTGGCTGGTTCCATGTTTTCCAACGTCCGACTATGGCGTAAATAAAAAGAAAATCGTGTTTACGACCATCGTTTGTGGAGCAGTATTTCAGGATTTCCACATCAGCCCGAATTAGCGATTCAGTTTACACCACCTTGCACGGAGTACACGTACCAATTCGCAATTCTGCACCTCTCTGCGGGAGACTTTTATTTCCCCTTTCTACCTAGTCAAATTAGCAATTCGAAATAGCATTATGTATGCATTTGAATTATCAATTCAGCCTGTATCTACTATAATGCCAGCTAGCTAAGGCTTACGGCTGTATAATTTAATCCTTAAAATTGCTCTCTCAAGATTCTCGACTGCTTACGTCATCCAAAATTACTAAACGACATGTAAGTACGTTTGTAGTCACATGGAAAATCAAGTTTCAGATACTGGTAAAATTATTTGCTCAGGCTGTTCAATGCTCACTATACGGACTGGCATTATACAGTGTGTCCCACTCGCTACCGAACCCGGCATTTCTTTAATAAATGTAACACCAATGAAGATATTGCAACGAAATTTGAACAGGAGTGCGTTCGTTGTGTGAGAAATGAAGAGGAATGTGTCTGTAGTCCGCTTCCAATTTCGTTGCAATATCCTCATCAGTGGTAAAACTGTTAAAGAAATGCCGAGTTCGGTAGCGAGTGGGACACACGTATAATACAAAGGGATTGTTAGAAGAATTAGGGATAGTTCGGAAAAAAGTTACTGCATATACAATATTTGCTACGCAATAATGATGATACATCATGTCCACGGAACTCTGCTTATGATTAGGCTGTTTTTCAACAATACATCTACTCCTAATCTCTGCACTTGGCTTAGGCTGGGCTGTGGCACTGGAAAATGACCCTGAATAACATTATTTGTTCAACAAAAACAAGTCTGAAAAAGCATACAAAATGAAGAAGGGTACATTTTGCATACGGGTTGTAGCACTGTAAAACGACCATGAATAACACTGTTTATTGAATAAAAACAAGCGAAATAGTATACAAGTATACAGTGAACATTTCTCAAACATATTTTTCTGCAATATTTCAAACCTCAAAGGCCATGGCCATTTCCGTTGATATACCTATTGCTTACGGGTTAATAAATAATACAGTATGAGGGTCACTTTCTCATTTGTATTAATATAACAGAAACCGCAAAGAATCAAGAACAACTTTTTCTTAGACCTAACTCCCTTAGATTCACCCTACTGAAATAGTGTCAAAGAAAAAACTGTGGATATTAACAGCTACTCTTAGTGGTCAAGGTCTTCGGTCGACAAAGGGAAATCGGCGTTTTGCAGGATTTATCAGCAATGAAATGCTCCGGAATACACTGGTCTTAACACTGCAATATTATCGCATTAAGAACACCTAAAAAGAACATTTCGGCTAAAACAACATTAATACACTTTTATCTGTGCGCAGTCGAATACGCATTTCGGCTTACAGAATCACGCCATTACTATTCCTACACTAAGTTAAGGTACAGACGTATTCACCATTAAGCCGAAACATGCAGCCCAACAGATACAAATAAAAGCCTATTAATCAAAGCTGTTTTAATTGAAATATTCTTTTCGTGACCGCAAAATCATGTTCCATATCGATAAGCATGATTTTCTGAAACTTCACGCTCCTTAACCCTTTAACGACAAGTTAAATCCCATGATATGTGATATATTTGTTAAGTGCAATGTGTAGCCGCCCAGTGGCAGTGGTACAGTACACATTTACACACAAACAACACACAGAACGACACAAAACAAACGAAGTATAGAACAACATAAAAATTTTGGAAAACTGCGGGCCGTGCCCTGTCTTTGCGGGTTTTACACTGGCATTTGCCTTACAACTGAGGAAAAAGCACGGGAAAACCTCAGTCAGGGTAGCCGAAGAGTGCCAGCTGGTACGATGAAGATACATAAACATACAATAAGAATACATAGACATAGTAATAAAAATAGCTAGCATTATTCGGAGCTCACCATATTCTCCACGTTAGCAGGTAAAGGGTTAAAAGTCTGACAGAGCAATACTTCGCTCTGCGGCCCATGGGAAGTAGAATAAAAGCCGTAAGTGGCCCCTTCAAAATCAAAATTAAATTCTTTCCACAACATTTACGGTGGATTCCCCGATACAAAATTTCATCTAAATCAGTTCAGACCTTTCGTAGATTCAATGTGCAGAAGAACACGACTTCGTTACTGTCAGTTCCTTTCAAGTACCTCGTGCAGAACTCCAATCAACAGTAAACAACTTCCTCTACGCCTCAAACCATGTACTGGTACATATCTAATGTACTTTAAATTCACATACAGACCTTCATCATGAGTCTACTATTCTGTTATACCGTGGAAATTGCAGCGGTCGTAAAGGACACGATGAATGACAGTTACGAAGCGTAACAACTCCGCGAGTTCTATCCACCTACCATCCGGTTTCGCTAAGATCCACTTTCTAAGCACCATAAAGATTATAAACTTATAGTAGTCCATATATTCAGCATTATTCTCAAATTCTTCAGCGCTACAAGCCGAAAGGTTCGATTCCCGCTGGGGTCACTGGGATTTTCAATGACTTAATCCTTCCGCGCGCACTACGGCCCTGGGATCGATTAAACATCTAACAGAAATGAGTACATGGGGTGTCTCCTGGGGTAAAAGCGACCGGTGCCTAGGACTGACAACCTTATCATCTTCATGTGGGGCCCTCAACCGCCTGCAGCCGCAACGGCCTGTCCAGGCCTGTGACTGGATAGCTTTACCTCATATCCTTCAAACATCATCTGAAGCATAAATAAAACATTCGTACAATTCCAAGGCCTGTATACAAGTGACGTTAACACATTTTACGGCAATGGGTCGTTTGATATTCGTCCAACATACAAGTTGGTGGACCAGCACTGGACACATTCGCAGCTGTCCTGCATACCTGGAGACCACATCCATCTGCTGGAAGTTTGGTTGTACCAAACCATACGTTCGATAAACAGTGATCGCCAGTCGGTCACTGAACTGCTGAATTTGTGACCAGATTACCGCATACGAAAGTTCAAACCCGACACATATTTTAAACGCCGTCTTCTAAGAGGGTGAAGGCTATACAATTATAATTATTTTTATTATACCATTATCATCATCGTCATCATTTGGCTTCGTTGAAGTATAAGCCAACCAGCAAAACAGCTATCAATATTGGAACTCAAAATAAAAAATGAGTGTGGCTGTAATAATAAATGCATTTAAGGGCAGGTTTAAGATCCCTGTCATGCGGAATGTCGTCGCATTTCCTGTATACAGTACTGGCCACCCTTAGTATCAGTTAACTAAATTTTGATATTTCGTTCTACCGGATATAGGGTATATAACCCTGAAGCAAACCACCCATCACGAAGCACAAAGTTTTTGCGGCCAGACAGTGTGACCGTCAACCCCTCAAAGACGAGTTCCTGTAGGGTAACAACACGAACACATGACGCGGCACAACTGTGAACACCATGCTTATGCCTCTTGTGCGACAAGAGTGGAAAAGGGTGCTTGAAACTGAAGTAGGTCTGTTAAGGATTTTCAAAGGAGGTATTTCCGTTACACATAACGATGAGCATTTAGTGGGTCCACACATTGCTATCTATTGTTCAGAAAGTTATCAAATTTTACAGTTATTACACTACACATTCTTGCATTTCGTTACGCTGGCTTACATTTTAAATAAAGTGCGCAGATATGTGGAGGAGTAACGAGACACTGGACAGAAAGTGGCAGTGCACTGGGATGGTACATAAGCTATTTAGAGACTTCAAGAGAGTCCGTGAATTTCGTAAGATGCTCAGAACAAACAGAGACAGTTATCTTAAACAACCCTGACAGGTTTTTGGTATGGAGAAACTTTGTTTTTCTTGCGAGGTAGTTTTATGTGCATTTTTTGCCCGTAATTTAGATTACTTTACGACGCAAAACCTGCTGCCAATAAATTCAGAAACTGATTCCCACCCAGTATCTGAAATCGCTTCAAAATCTGTAAAGAATTTTGAAACACAATGAGCTCCTTATTATGTATTCAGCATACCTATGTATAAAACGAATATACAATAGAGAGATAAAATTATTTACTTTGCGGTATTCCAGTATACACTAAACGTCCAACTAGGCCTATGTGTCAACAACAAATGTTAGGCAAACAGCAGACACAACAGGCTATGCCACAGACGTCTGTGTTAAGTCAATAAGTGCCAGTCTGTAACAAAAGTTCACAAGCTGATCTTTACTTTTGTCCCAATTCCGCAGTGACATAATGCCCATACGCATAACGAAGTATTTTACCTCCAAGTATTGCGCAGTTACTGTCGTCCGTCGGGTTCCACCTTGAAATTGTCGATGTCTGACTGTAACCTTTACAGCCTTCCCAAATCTACTTAACCGTTCAGTAAATGTGAAGGCCAGCTGCCGTCAAAATATGTTCCTGACACGTCGACGGTGAATTGTTTGGGCAAGCAAATTATGTATAATGGAATAAACATTTCTGAGGGCACATTAATTTCCTCTTGCGGTGAGGGAGAAGAAATGATAATACCACGAGTTAGAAAAGTTGGTGCGAAAACCTGGATTTCTCTAATGGAAGTCTGATCATGATATCAGGCTGGGGAAAGAAAGTGTGAGGCACGTGGCTGAATTTTACACGTGACGACGAAACGAAAGGCCGTGTCATCTGTGTCACAGGTTCGTGTAGGCGGAACTGTGTAAGGGAACTTAACTATCTCCCTGGCCTAAGCACCACATCATTAAGTCCACTAGTGGGCACGGACGTAAATATCTTTCGTTAATCCCGACATTAAACGAAGGTCAAGGGTCACCTACATACTTAAGGCGTTTCACCTCCTGCGTCCAACATTGGGTTGGCCCCAAAGCCGACCTGTATCACATGTCGAAGAGAAATGTTACGTCCCAGGCAAAAATTCTATGTCGGTCGTCCAGCTGACAGCAGTCATCTTAAGTGACTGCGTCAGACGACAAAGATTAGTATAGCACAATTCATGCCTTTCAACACTAAAAACGTTTCTCTTACCGTAACGACTCGCAACTACGGCCAAGTACACTCAAAACAGGTGCTGGCGCACTACTACGCCACGCTACCACATATTCCTGTTTTGCACGTATAATCAAACCATACCCACTTAAGACCCATTTGCACGTGCTCGGTTGTGGTACTGTACCAGCGCTGGCACACCCCGATCTACGAGTTGGCGAAGACTCGATCTTCCCTCTCAGGTGCGTCGGCCCTTTACGTGCACGCAGTTAGTTTTGCTCCCGCACCTTCCCACTAAGCTCGGACACTGGATATCCCACGAAACGGTAGACTACAACCGGCCAATATGCAACAAAAGACCTTCCATATGTAACACCATAAAATGGAATTTATGTTAATTACACAGAAGGGCCAAACGGATACCTGAGCAGGACTCAGCTCTCTTCCGTCAATGAAACCTAATCCAATATAAAGTTTCGGGCTCGGTACCGGAAGAAAGTTTGCAAGTTCAAGTCTTCTCTGCGCTTGTGTGAGGGGCTGGTGAGTGGGGGGGGGGGTTCCGTGGGGGGACAATGAATTTGCGAGCACAATTTCTGTCTGGCAGCCCAAAACTTACGCCAAAACATACGCAGGCCTACGCCAGACTTTCACCAGAGCAACTGGGTCAGTCGACGTTAGTAACAGCCGATCAGATCTGAATCGCCCTTCGAGGTTCTGAGGCTGACTGTGAGCAACCAGTTGCAAAATATTCATTAAAATTTGACGCCAAAGATCGCTCTGTGTAGCACTTCTGGTAGCTAGGCTGAGCAAGGCGCGAGCTCCGTCTTGATTTAACTCATCCTTCAGCACACATTTAACAGCAAGAACTAAGCCTTACACTGAATCTCTGGCAATCCTCGGTAACCGTTTGGCAGGTTGCCGTCAAACACCCTGTAATGTTCTACAATCCGCATTCTTTTCGTCTGGCATGCATTATTTAAACAGTCATACCGTGTCCCGGCATTGTTCACTATCCGCAAAGTGAACTTCAGTATATCGGCATTCAGCGGTGACAACCTCTACTTATTCAAGTTATTTAGACAGTTAATTAACCTCATTCATCAAACAGTGTACTCGTTAAACAATAACATAACCTGTGGCTACAAAGTTTGCCCGCGGCGGTTTAACATTTCCACCGTCTATGCTTCCACGAGGTCAGTCTCGTGTCACCGGTCAGCAGTTCCACGTCACTCCAGTCAAAAAGACATGGCGCCGAACAAGGAAGGGACGTTTAGAACGGATGTCGGGAATCCGAGGAACAGAATAGTATTGTACAGTTAGTTTTCTTTTTTTTTTTAACGTAAACTCGTTACTGAATGCTACATCCGTGTGTACAGTTGTATTTTAACCCTTTTACAAAGTGATTTCGCTTTAATAAAGACCACCCCCCTCCACCGCAGCAAGCTAAGTCCATCATTGCAAAATATCTGCCACATTTTCAAATACAGAGCCAATGGAAATAAAACTACTACTCGTATATTCGTGTTGACGCATGTGCGCGTTACAGTGTGTTTCTACGCACGTGACCACGGGAAAATCTGGATGGATAAACGAAAGTTCGGCTCTCATTCTAATTTAAACGTGTCATTACGCGAAAATGATTTTTGAATTTTCATATAAGTCTACAGACTGTATTTGGTCGGTCCCAGTGGCCGCGCAATCTAAGGCGTAGGTCTGCGGCCGCTCGCCTGCTGAGATTGTGGGTTCGAATCCCGCCGTAGGCATGTTTTGAGTTGCCAGGTAGACGTCTCTTCGACGAGCTGATCACTCGTCCAGCGGAGTCCTACCGACTGTGGAGCGTCGTTGTGTGTCATCTAGAAACCTAATGAATGAGGAGGCCCCGGGATACTGAGGGACTGTTGCTCCAAAATCAAACAAACAACGCATTTAATCGGGCGAAGAAACGCACAAAAATTCTGCGTGTATGCCTGGACAGTTACATCAAATGCAACATTACGGGCCGGTCTGTTTACTTGCTACTAAACGGTTAGAAAAAAGTAGAATTAATCTAAAAGAAGTCATCCCCTGACGATGAATCTCCTGAGTCGAAACACGTTGCAATAATACATTAATTATAATGCTGTGGATCTGGTGTCCGGAATGAAGCAAATGAAAGCGCTGTCGTGACGTAAACTCTTCCATCCTAAACATCGCTAGCCGATACACTTCGGTACAAGACACGTTCAAACGATTAACCCGACCAGACATGGCAACAAAAGCAACGTCATGAGCATATACGGAAAACACTGGAGACAAACAAGAATAAAGCAAATCTTCATCCAACGACGCTCTGGCCAAACAGATTCGAGTAACGCATATACATAAATACAGATAATTATTTGTCGAACGCGAAAAATTCGAAAACATGCGGTATGACAAATATTCTGTAGAGACATAAGAAAAACACCAATACCTTGGGAAAACCCGAAGATGGTTTGGCTTTGACACACAGTGCAGCTATTCAGCGCAACTGTTATCCAACGCTGTCGACAACTGCAACGCCCCCCCCCCCACCCACACACACACACCAATCATCAAACTGCGTGTTCATTAACAAATAAGATCAGAATTTCCTTTACTTTCTACGGTAACGTTCCCGCGCCACCATTAATGCCCACAATATATGAAGTACGTCTAACGCAGATTCACCTAACGCGCTACTCTCGAAGACCGGGCGATACTTAACTACATGCAATCAATAAAAAGACCGCGTTCCACTACTGAAATGATTCCAGGAAGCTCCCACATGCATGTGATCGCCACTGTTTTGGTAAAGAAAGCGGGAGGTATTATAAATAAAATTCGTAAGTAACGTGTTTTAGAGCGCATTTATTTACACCTATGGTTTAGATTTGTCACAGTTCAAAATAACAGCGCCCCAATTACGACAAAACGTTTACAACATTTCCTCAAAATTCTCTCCCTTAAGACGATTACATAAATGAGCCCTGTGACGTCAATAACTCCCGGTAGAGTAAAAAATTCCTGACCGTCGTCGTATATTGTTACAGGCACTGCAAGAAAACGTCAAATCTCATCGTGAACATTGACTCTTGTCGAATGAACTATGCCCTTCAGCTGGAACCAAAGGCTGAGGTCGGCAGGAGCGGGAGCGGGCGATCCGGATACCACAAAACCGGCCCGCTTGGTCCAACCCATCGACGCAGGTAGTGACAAACCGAAAACTGCTTTATGAAGAAAGAATACTACGATTACTATGTCTTGGCACAAAGAATGGCGGCGGAGAGGAATTTAAAAAGAAACAGGAGAATGGAATGGGTAGTCACTAAGGTCCTCAAGAATGCGGAACAAAGCCCCTCCAGCTCTACTGCGCATTGGAAGCTAACGCGCACACCTTGGCTGCCAACAGCCGACCGAACTGTCACATCCTGCAAAAATACATGAACTCGTCCTTTCAGCCGCAAAACGAAAACTGGTTTCTGCGCATGTGACATTACATAGTAATCGGAGTACGAACCACGCAGGCACTCCCATCATGCGTACTAAAGCACGCCCTGTCACGTCACTATGGCATGTCCTCCGGTAGTTGAATTCCTTCATCCACACATCGTGCTCAAAAAGCGGCTGCGACCATATGCTCAAGGAAACAAATGGCTCGACAGTATGGCGGAACACGAGCCTTACAGAGCCTACTTTTTGTAACACGAAATTAACAATGGGTCTGTCATACTATTGAACAAGCAACCGAAATTAAGTCCTTCCATGTATGAGAACCGAGTAAAAATACGAAGTACTGCACACGCAAGGTCCGCAGCTCACTAAAACGAATAAATGAAATTTTGGAAAATAAAACGGAAAGAGACGTACTAAGGCCACATACCAACCAAGTCATGTTGAGGTTTAGGAAGTGAATATTCGGCCACGAGGATACCAGAGCGAGTCAAAAGTACTGAGGAGCAACATACGCCTATGAGACTACTTGCATCATTCTAAAGTAACATGGGGCAGAGAATACCAAATGCACATAAAAGTATCAGTGCGGTGTCAGTATCTTGTTTAGGGTCGTGCACCTAACAGGATGTGAAAATTATTCTGTATTTTTGCTAATATATGCGTCTACAGCAGTCACGGCTTTACACCGATGGGCAAGTACTGCGGTAGAGATTTCCGACGCGATTGGAATCCTTATTACTGCTTTTAAGTTGTAGCAACTATGCCTACTTACTGATGCCGACAAGGAAATAAACCAAGTTCTGGGCGAGGGACCCACACTTTGCTTGTGCAAGATAAGAGACCTACTGCGAAATAAGATATATCACTCAAGTTGTGGGCCGGGTAGCGTAGTCGGTATAGCGACTGGCTACGGGCTGGACGGTCCGGGGATCGAATCCCGGTGGGAGGCGATATTTTTCCGCATCTGTCCAGACCGGCCAAGGGGCCCACCCAGCCTCCTGTAAAATGGGTACCGGGTCTTTCCCGGGGGTAAAGAGTGGCCGGAGCGTGACGCTGACCCCTCACCCCCTTCTAGTGCCGTGGTCAAGAAAGAGTAGAGCTATACCTCTACTCCTTCTATGGGCCGTACGGCCTGTACAGAGCCTCAGTGCGTGTACAAGGGTGCACTTTACCTTTACCTTATCACTCAAGTTGGAGACGAACACATACACATGAAGCAAGACAATGGACCCTAAAAATAAAGATAGGCAATTTAATATACATCATAAACGACAGTCATTCGAAGACCCATAATTAGATAAAAAGAACAGCTTCCGCGGCACTCAATTCTCTAGCTTAGTGGTTCCCGAACTTTTTTCACTTGCGTAAACCTGGGCACATATTTCCATAAATTCTACCCCACCATTCGCCAAAATAACAAAGCGAAGGAATGGGGCTTTTTCTCGAGGTTAAATAACGAAGAAAACCCGCTCCGCCATTCGTCGTAACGTTCAATTAATTTCACAACTTTTGACTTGTATCCTGTCTTACACTGTTGACGTATGTGCCCTTTCCGCCATTATTCTTTTTTTTTCGCGTACCCCTAAATGTCCAGGTTCGTACCCCTGGGGGTACGCGTTCCCCAGGTTGGGAATCACTGCTCTAGCTGTAAAAATAAGATAAAAGGCCTGGTCTAAATGTGAAGATACTGAATACGAAGTTTACGGGTGACCTTGGAAGTGGTCGCCTCAAGTCAGCCTACACAACGCAACAAGTAGTCGCTAGCTCCTGAAGATGGACGTATTAACGTCTGAAACATGTTGAGCAGTAGATAACAAAGCAAGTGTCATCTAGTTGGTCAACCTTTATTCAAATATCAATATGATGCACGGTCCAATACGCATAAGATCTTTAGTATACCTATAAGCTTACAGGGAGACATAACTCCTTATAATAACATTATTAGTCATCTGTAAAAAAAGCAGCAGAACATACAATTTCTACAATTACCCACCATAAATGCGGAAATGGAAAAGTCTGGTTGGTTGGTGATACCCAAAGCGAAGCACGTGTCTGTGGCATTTCCTATTGTTTCCCTCACGCATTCCGAACGAAGCAAGGAAGGGGTAAGCAACAAACAATGACAGCTGCACACAACAAATACACATAAGTCCACGCTACACAACAGATACAAAAAAGCAGACAAGGGCTTATGCACGTTGGCCCTAACCATCAAAGCGACATCATGCTTGGCCTAGGCTTAATCTTCCAACATATAGTAAAACTGGCGGAATAAAGGAAGTCGAAACCAACGAAGCGAGAAACGATAGGCGGGTGAGAGACAACGTAACGAAACACAATAATAAACACCGTTTCCGACCCCAAGGGACGAACACATTTCGCATGTGGGGGGATGAGAATAACACAAAATTTAATGAAAGAAATACACCCGGTCAATGCACAACTACTGTAGCTGTCATCACAGTCGGTACAGTAAAGTTGCGCGTTGACCGGTTATATTTCTTCATCACGCATTCTACAGGCACGCCGGGGATGCCACGCCTTAAAAAATAACATTTGTTTCAAAACCCAAATGGAAGAAATCAACTGAAACATCTTGGCGTAAATGAAAGGATAATATTAAAACAGGATGCCAGGGTGAGACCGCGGTCAACTTGTTCAAGAGCGTCAGACGGGTGGAGCACCTGAATAGGACGGTGAACCTTCGGATTTCATGACAGGGAATTTCTTGACCAGGGGGGCGAATATAAGCTTCCAAAGAATTGCTCTGCACCAAGTTGCGTGTAGTTATATCAAAGATTACACACACATACGTACTCGCACAGGAGTTATGTTAACACTTCAGAAAACCAATCTAAAAAATGTACAAAATATATTATGTACAGCTGTCGAGGAGAGAGACGGCACTCGTAAGACGCCTAGATCTAGAACAGATGCAAGATGCCCGCAAACTCTTCAATTTAAACTAACGCTGCCCCCCCCCCCTTCCCCCTGAATTACCAAACATTTAACTTTGACGTTACTGTAAGCTGCCTTTACAACCATTCCTCATTTTCTACCACGCATGCTACAAGCCCATCCAATGTCATCGTCCTTGACTTGATCACAGTAATTATCTTTAGGTGTTCTGCTCAGATTGATAAATGTGTTTAAAGGAGCTCTGTCATGCACAACACAGTTATATTTCTAAGATGACTTGTTTCGGCCAATTTTTCGGGCCAACGTCAGACCTGTATACCAGAACCCATTAAATAAACTATAAAAATTATTAGTGTCTATTTTCTTTCATGGGTTCTGGTATACAGGTCTGATGATGGCCTGCAAAATGGACCCAAAATAGCTACCTCAGAAATGTAACTGTGTTTTTGCATGACAGAACTCTTTTAAATAAATTTATCACAGTAATTATATTTGGTGAACAGTACGAATTGGGGGTAGGCGGATGTGCAGTTGGTTGAGGCTCTGTGCTATACGGCGAAAGGACGCGGGCTCGATTCCCGTGCAGTCATTCAGATTTTTCATTTATCTAATCCTTCCGGTCGCACTATGGACCTGCGGTCGACTCGGCCTCTGACCGAAATAAGTACCACGGAAATTTCTTGGGGGCTAAAGGCGGCCGTTGCGTAGGGCTAAGAACCTTATCGTCTTCATGTGCCGACTGTCTAGAAGTTCTGGGAGCATCTATCTCCTGGAAGCCTAAGGGCCTGTCCAGGCTTATAATGGGATGGCTTTACCTTTACAGAACGAAACAAGAAGTTCCTCATTATACTGTTTTGTTCATCATGTTACTTACTCTCTTATTTCTTTCTTACTCTTCAGTTATTTCTACCTACTCACTGTAGGTGCAGAGTTTATTCTCACACTTCATCATACTCAGACACACCACGCTCGGTAGGACTCCTCTGGACGAGGGATCGGCCCGTCGCAGAGACCTCTACCTGACAACACACAACGCTCACAACAGACAGACATTCATCCCCCCGGCGGGATTCGCAACCGTAATCCCAGCAAGCAAGAGGTCGCAGGCACACGCCTTAGACCGTGCGGCCACTGGGATCGGCTTGCTTTCTCTCTCCCAGGTACAAACATTCCCAAACACGTACAGTACCCAGACAGCTCAACTGCAGAAGTGTGACCAAGTTCCATACCCATACAAAACAGCGGATAAATCTGAGCCTACTCGCGATCGGTTAAAACGGACAGAAAAAAATTTGGCTGAGTACATTAATTCTTGAGCGTTTTAACGACTTTTTTCAAACGTATTGCTTACTTACAGCCAAATCGTACGATGCTCGTGTATGAGCTTGAAAGCACGTAATTTTTACGTTATCTACGTTAAGGCAATACACCAGCACTTACCTGGAAAGAACAAGAAAAAATTACGAAACCCCTCAAGCAAGACTGACGGTCACGGGGACGAGATTCGAACCTGTGAACTTCCTCACCTGATGACCCAGTATTAATCATATTGAGAAGTAAACGTATCGTAAGGCCTTACAAAGTTGCGGATGATGCCTTAGTGTAAAAAGATTTCAAATCATACGCACAGGAGTAGTACGAACATACATAATTTGATTCTTGCTCACACTGCACAAAATATTGAACATGTCTTCCTAAAGGGCAGCAGGTGACATTTTGTCTGCAATCAAACTGTCAACTACGTAACAGTTTGTTGTAAAACATGCTATACAGCAGAAGACGCTAAACACGAACAGATCAAGAGCTTAATATTACTGACTCTTTGTTCATAAAGTTCATTAACTTATGTGTCCACAGCTGGTGGCGTGTTAGTACGCTGAGAACTGCGCTGGCCGATACTGGATGTTTCCATCGCCTTCTTCTCGTTAAAAAAACAAACCAAACAGCCGATTGGTCCAATATATGTCACTTCAATCTCATTAACTGTTAAAGTATAATTTATAAAAGGATAATTTACACAAGCAGGTGATATTGGAGCAGTTGATCAGGTTACTTCAAAAAGAAGGTTACACTTCCACGTGTTTATTATGAAGAAACCAATACGCCTACAATAGCGTGATACGTATAAATGGTTTCAAAAACTCTCGTCAAGTTCGTAACTAACCAACTGTCCCATCACGTCACTGTAGGCTAAACAGTTACTTCACCACAAACACGCAAAACGGTTGGCTTCTTTTTGAATTACCCTGTTTATGTGTACGTGCTTGCTTGCGCGTCCATAAACTTACAGTAAAGCACAGGACTTTTCATTTTAAGGTACACACCTGAAGTGGTTCTGCAAATGAAGGCGTGATAATATTCAACACATATGTGAAATTTATTATACCCACGTACTAGTGTTCAGTTTTACATGACAAGAAGTATACCGTACTTCCATTTGAATAAAATATATATATATGCATGACAGAATAAAAAAAAAAAGCACACTAGCGGCTGGACTCCTAAAACCCACGCTCTACTCCCCCTTCTCCCACCCCCTCTTCCACTAACACAACACTCTCCAATCTCTAATTATCACATTAAAATATAGCAGAGACATGGAAGAGAGGGAGCAGAAAAGCTTGAAAACAGTTCGGATTATACCCAACACGTGCATGTAACAGTGGAACAACAAGAAGGAAGAGAGGAGAACGCAAACTGAAACAAAAGTCAGAGAATTTTAATCGAATATATTCCCTCTCTTTACGCAACATATACAAATTTTCCCCTTCAGACTTTAACGAGTTATTCAACTTAGTTGTTGGTGGGTAGGCACGTCAGTGAAAACTGTCTGATGATGAAAAAGCTATAGTTTGAGAAGGAGAAGGACCCATGTTCAGGAACCGAGAATCTCACGGAATGGAAAAAGACAGAGGCTGCGACAGCTAACAGAGTAAATTCAGCTGAAAGAGGGAAACTTCAGAAAACTAATTTCTCGAGTGTTCTATACGGAATTGTCTCTCCTGCGTATTTCAGCACAATAACCTGTTTACTTCAGGTATACTTATTTTATTTTTAAATTAATTTATGGAACTTTGTCTTGTTTTTTAAACTCGAAATTCGGAATTAATTTTTATCGAGGATGAAACAAGTCTTTCATAAAAGCACAACATCCTCTCTGAATAATACAGAACTCAGGAAATAATTAGTGTAAGATGTGGAAACAGAGCAATCAGAAATCACAGCTAAATCGTATATGGGAAAGCCCGGACAATATTTACTCTGACTTCGTGGTTTTTCTCTGTCTATAATGGCGGTGACTATAAAACAACCATAACAAATGCCACAACTGCTTCCTTCTACATTATTGGTCTCCAAACATTTTATGGCAAAGGGCCATACCCGTTATTGTGTGCTTTTTCGCGGGCTGAATATGAAAAAATGACACTAAGTTGTATACCTAGCCTAACCGCCTACATTACTGTACGGTTCTTGAATTAAATAAACAATTAACAAATGAGGCTGCGGGCCGCGTAATACAACCCGGCGGGCCGCAGGTAGAAGACACGTTCTGCATGATTAAAATTCATTATCCACCGTCATACCAACATCCGATGTTACGTAATGGTAGAATCAATCAAATCCAACAAAATTAATGTTTAGGATACAACGGATCCGCTCTTAACTGGCACGAACAAAACAAGAACGTGCATCTCACGAGTTCCCAAACTCAATGTCAACACACAAGCCTGGGTCATCAAAGCCTACTTACGGGTCATACAGTCCCAGAATGAATCATTTAAACTGTTCCATAAGATCTTTTTTTTTTTTTAAATCAAGCTACAAATCCAAAGCGTCTTCCTTAGCTGCCGAATAGGCAGCAGTATCGTTTGCATCGACGATGCGTTTCGGTGCTTCAGGTCGCGGACATACGTGCTGGGAACCACCGGTAGGTGAGACGACAAATTTACGTACAAAACAATTGCACGGAAACCCTGTCAACTAATACGAAATCTTTCCAGGTGTTACGACTCTCAGAACCATAACACACGAACATCACTCACAACTACACGGGAACTCACAATGGCTACAATAACAAGACAAATGCAAATTATCGACTTAAGAGAAAAACAGGCCAGCATTCAGGACGACCTATTTTAAAATACTGCCGTAGTGCTGCCTGCTGAAATAAACTGCCTAACATGTGGGACAGACATCTTATGCCTAGAACCAAAAGTATAAAATTTACTTAGCTACAAATAAAGTGGTCATTTACACAGCATCCTACGAGCTTTCTTCCGAGACAAAGGTTAACGGCCATTCGCCTCATATGCTAGGTTTAACAAGACACGCAATGTAAGTACAAAGGTCACCCTGAGGTGCGTTCGTGCAACAACAATTGTAGTGGAAAAGCAGTAAGTATTACGTATTCTGAATGTATGTTTGTAGCCTTAGGTATCCAATATGCAATGCGCATGTGCCATATTGTCATTTGTGGCCTGTCCAGCTCTACAATATTTTTCAAAAATTATCCCATAAAAAGCACGACTGTCGAAAAAAATGTTATCGAACACAAAATGTGTTTTGATTTTCTCTACAACTTTTGTCTCAAATATTTCTCATTCTAAGAAGAAATGATCGAGATATGAACACAAATAGACAATGGTCTTCACGTAAAGTACCCGTTATTCTTGTCTGATTTTAACGAAGCTTCATTTTTCTCGGCAGATTTTCGAAAAATGCTCAAATATCAAATATGATGAAAATCCGTCCAGTGACAGCCGAGTTCTTCAATGCGGACAGATGGGCAGACGAACAGACATAACGAAGCTAATAGTCGATTTTCGCAATCTTGCGAACGTGCCGAAAAAGGTAACTCTGAAATCACACCTCAAGCTATCTGGCCTACTGCGAAACCCTTCTTAAAAACGGGAATAGACCAAACACACCAACCGCAATCCACTGTCCTAAAATGCCTTAAATTTCCTTCACTACATAAAGCAACGCTACTGCTGACCGTTCGCAAAACCACTTCACACCTCAAAACTCGTGCGACCAAAATAATGAACAGTGGGTGGAGGCTGAGTCCAGGTTCGAAGCTGTAGCAAAGAAGACCTCGTAAAGAATCAGACTACGTAACGTATTAAAACTGATAAAGTTACTAAAATTGACAGGGCCTGTGAAATTCATCACATTCCCAATAAATACCTCATGCACATACCATGAGGCTACTGGTAAACTCAACACATTTACTTACTCACTGCATTGGGCTCTCACATTTTCGAACAACCTATTTTGCAAAAAAGCGAAAATGACAACCTTGCCCAAACACGGCAAGGACCCAATTACCCATTTACGCCCGAATAGCCTCGGCTGAACTATTTCAGAAAGGTGGCTAAAAATAGTCCAAAGGCAAACTGAGGGAACGGACCTGTCAGTTTGGTTTTCCTGCACGTCATAGTACGTCACTTCAATGTATGACGAGTATATATCACGTTACTTTCAGCAACAATATGTCTACGGGTTGCGGTATTTTTGGATACCGAGTAAGCCGTTGACATCTCGCGGCATCCTGGCTTTTCGTACAAGTCACTAAATCAAAAATTTCCTTCCGTATAATTAAACTTATTATCTACTTTCATTCAAACGGAAAATGCATGGTTTCGGTTGAAGGCGAAGTGTCCATGCTCAGAGAAATAAAAGCCTCGGTACCACAAGATTTCGTCTTGTTCGCCTACAACGTATATGTCAATGACGTCCACCTAAACACAAGGCACCTGTATGCACGTAGTTTGCCAATGACCGCTAAGACAGCTGTGTTATGAGAAAACTGCAACACGGTCTCGTGCCAAGAGGGTCATAGTGTGACCTCTCGAACATTAAAACCAATGAATATAAGACCCAGGCCACCTGTTCTCCTGTTGAGAACGAACATTCCCTTTGTAAAACGTCAAATATCTCGATGTAATCTTTGAAACAAGGATTACACGCAGAATCCATACAGGAAAGATCTAGGCCAAGGCTTAGTCTGTTGCCTGTTCAAAAGTCAGCGACTAAGCGCTAACATTACATTAACCTATCACAAAGCACAAAGACTTACTGCCTGTCCCGCCTGGGAATTTGCGGCAAACGCCCATCTTCTGAAACGGCAGTGCCTGTGAAGCAAGGTTCGCCGCATGACTGCAAACTCTCTAAGACGCACAAGGACTCACAATTTGCATCTTGCTTTCAAAATCCTGTGCGTTTATAAATTTGTCACAAAACTATGCAGGCAGAGAGCAGAAGTAATACCGACTCGTGAATGAAAATGTTCGTCAACACCGGACAAGGCGAATCCCAACATAGAAATAACCCGCATTATACGCTAAGGTTTTCTGCGACATCACGATATTATGAACTACCGAACGGATTCTTTTTTTAATATACATTTTTAGAAAGCATACGATTTGGCAATGATGGCAATCTCCCTTTGTCTTTAATTCCTTCTTCCTCTGCTTGTAGCACAAAATATTAATTTTAAGAACTGACAGTGTTGCCTCAAGTGGAGGCCCAAGGAAGCTAACATATTTCAAGCACTTGCCTTGGACTCGGCTTGAGGCAGCACTGTCGATTTCAACATTTGTTTTTTAATTAACCGTGGTAGGAAGCTACTGTTTCTTACTTACCCGCCGCGTCTCACCTGTGAGCTCCGAAAGAAATTCCCCAACGTCAAGCATTAGTAAGTACATTGTTTAACGTTAATTAAGATTAGGAAGCTGTAATTTTGTTTGATTAAATATTTTACTATTCCTACGTGCGAATTATTCTCATGAGTAGAACTAGTAGTGCTTAACTTAAAGGGGGTGAAGCTTAAGGACGTTCAAGTGACTAAGGCATTGTTCTAGCAAATTCCTTGTATGATATGGCATGATCTACTGTAGAATGCCTGGACCCACACAAAAATCATGTATTACGTATATATTGTTGGAAGCGTTTAGGCACCATAAATAAATGTGACAGAGGCTGTGACGGCTGGTAAATCATTGGCCCATACTCCGGTCAAAGATGGCACCCCAAAACTGTATTCTCAACACTATACAAATATCTGGTCATTAGCCCTAAGAGGACCTGGACATCAAAACAGCCTGACTGATCGTCAGCCATACAGACCCTAAGATTCATAATTAAAGTATTAAGGAAGCACAGGCGTGGTATCAACCAATTTTAATTCTCTGCATGCGATCTGATCACAAAAATCGTGTGTATGTGCATACAAATAAAAAGACAGTCTGTTTACACGGCTGTTTAAAATGTTACTTTCGTTTTCTTAATTTTTCACTGGACGACAATTATTCTTCTCTTGGGTTACATGGTGCTGGCAGATCGCCAGTTGATAACCAAGGTATGAACAAAATACAATGCCCAAGGATACCTGTCGTCGAAATGTATGGGTGCCAAGCAAGCGCCACAACTTTAAGATGCACACATTAACCACGGCAGGAGACACAGGAACGGTTAGCTTCAATGCTAAGGGAAAGAACCCCTCTGTCCGCTCGAAAAGAGGCAAGGTGGGCTCCAGAACCAGTCCCGTGGTGTATTGGACAAAAGAAGAATATCTTCCTCTGATATAATCTTTAGGCGTCACATTTCCGTCGTGCTCAGATCAACAGATATATTTATTCTGTATGCCGCCATACAAAACACAAACTACAGGGTAAATAATATAAGATAATATAAGAGATCTCATTCCCTTACATAATTATACATATTCCCTAAGTTATATGGACGATTGTACAGTATCTTTCAAATGTTCATGTATTCAGGTCTGATGATGGCCCGTAAATAGGCCGAAACTAGTTACCTTGGAAGTTTGTGTTTTGTATGACAGCATACTGAATAAATAAATCTAATCCTCTGGCATAAACAGAACCCCGGTCTTGAAGCCCGTAGCTAGTCCCTATACTGACTGAGCTATCGTGGCTCCATGTGAGCGACATTTTGCATTTCACAATGCCCTCATTATGTAATACATTAACATCGTGCGAACATAAATAGGAGGCCCGATCATTGCGAACATGCTAAGCCGAGTGACGATTACAGAAGGACTGCTGCTGCCTGCCTGTCTGTCTGTCTGTCCAGCCGAATTCGCCCCCAAATCTAGAACAGTACTTCTCGAACTATTTCGAACAATCCTGTCCACTGCTTAATTCTAAAGCCTTCAAGAATCTACCTTATTGTGCCTTATTCCAACAGAAATACGCTTTAAACAAAAGTTAAATAACAATACATAGGGGGAAGGTAGTTAAAAAACAAGAAGAAAAAAGATACGTAAAAATTCGTTTTTAATAATTACATAATTGGAATACTACAGGAGCAAATAACAAAATAATTTTAACTCTAATTACTACAGTCAGTGCACCACAGGTACAGATCTTTGTCGTAAAAACGCAAGATCGAAACGCGGCAATTTTTTTTCAAGTATGTTAAATCAACAAAAATTATGTTTATATCCTAAGCTTTTAAAGCCCCGTGACAACTATATACACCCCTGCTGCACGATCAAGAAACCTGCGTTTTGTCCACATGGTGTTTTTGTGTTTCGTATCATCATTAACACGAACGGCGATTATTTCCTATATAGCATTAACGTGTCGTTTTTATAACGGAGATGGAATGTGTTTACTGTGCGGTGTTATCTGAATTTTTATACGTAATTCAGACGCAAGCCAATCCTCAAAGAGACAATACTGGGTAAGACAGGCCATGTACGTACAACGTAACATTGTGGCGCGTTCGCGTGACCATTCTTGCCAAGCAAACGCAACAATGTGTATTTCCGCCCGTGAACTATAATTATAGGGGATCTGGAAAGTAATTTTTTCATTCAGTCGTTTCTTTAAAAGAATAATTTCGGACAATTTCCGTCAATCACGGGCACAACTTTACTTGAAGGTTAAATCAGTGATGCACAAAACCGCGCCCTAACAGTCTTCCCCGTAATTTACTGGTCAAACAAGCACCCACTTTCTACTTAAAAAGGGATTCCCAGAATTATAAATTTAATATGCAGCAATTACTAGTGAATGGGAAAACAGCGGGGCAGTAAATCTGCTGTTTACAAACTTCAAGTTAGCCTATCACTCAGCTACCAGGGAAGTTTTGTACAATATTCTAAACGAGTCTGGCATAACCATGAAAATTGCAGGTTTAATTAAAATGTGTACAAAAGAAACCAACGGCAGGGATCACTTGCCATATCTTAATATCAATATTAATACTGACATACGCTTCCTATTACGAACGGCCAGAAACAAGGAGACGCTTTATCGTCATTGCCTTTTACTTTCGCCTAGGGAAGTGCTATTTGGGAAGCAGAAGAAAAGCAGGAGAAATGAAATATAATGGAACACATCATCAACTTCTGGTCTACGCTGATGATGCAGACACTTTACTAATCGCCAGTAAGGCGACTGGTCTAGAACTAAATGCCCAACAGACAAAAGTACAGGTTCATCTCTCGCTAACGGTATGCAGGCCAAGCGCACAACATGTTAGCAGTTAATTATACAGATTTCAGCCATGTCACTAGTACACATGACGTTCTGAAGCACTTTGTTTTCAGACTCTTAGACAACCCCCCTATCCCAGAATAAACACAACATATTTACAGAACCGGAAACTTAAGGAAGTTCAGTGTTTTTATCTCTTCTCCATCCCAAAGCACTTCTGTGGTTTTAATTAGGGCAATTTTCTATTCCTGCGTAGGATGGCTTTGTACAGCTTTTTCCTGTTTGAACAAGGAGAAACATCTGCAAAAAAAAAAAAAAGATGTTGCATGGTACAGTATCTTAAACTAAAATCATGCTAAAAGATAAAAAGGAAATAAGCAAAGCTGAAATGAAATCAAACATTTTATTGGTGTGATGCATAAATTCAGTTCAAAGAGTGGCCTAATTGTTCTGAATCACGCTACCCAGAGAAAAGATGAGGATCAACCATAAATTCTCAGCGCCACGGTCTAATGCAGAATCGCGTGATGCTGAAGATGTGAAAATCGAACTCTGATGTCCGCTGAGGTACATTCCTTCAAAGAAACCCGACGTGCAGGTCAACACTCGTTCATCGTGCTTCGGAAAAATCTTTTTCCGTCTAAACATAATAGTGGATAGGTTTGGTCCAGTTTCCGAACACATTCTTTACGAGTTCCAGCCCTCAATGGTGTTAATGTCCGACAGACATAACCAGAACAAGGGCCAGTTCAATAAAACTGTGGCTCAGTTCGTCAAGACGTTGACTGTGCGTTTGCAACTATATACGACTACAAAATTCTGAACTGTAAATGATGTGGACGGACGCTACCATGGCCTATCTTAACGTCCAATCCGAACATTTGCCTGCTGGGAGTGAGAAAACCATGTAAAGCCTCAGGTGGTCATCACCTCCCAAATGTTAATCACCAGACTGTGACGTCAGCTGCTAATGACCACAACTGCATCAGCCGGTAGCTGAATGTTCCCAAACAGGGTGAAACAGTTCTAAATGCTGTTGGCGTGAAACAAACTCTAACTGCCAGCAGTGTAGTCACAGGGGTGCGTATAAATAAATGCGGCCAAGTGCAGAATTGTACAAGCATGACCGACGAGACACGCGACGCCGACACTAAGTTTATTTTGTGGTTACAATTTTCCGTTTCACCTCAAGTTTTGACATTTTGTTCCACGTCACAAATTACGCAATGACTGATGTTCTGAAACAGGTTTTGCATTAGACACGAATGTCATAATCACTACGAAAAGCGCTTTGAAATTTGGAGAAAACGTACTTTAAAAATTACTTTTAGTTGCAACTTTGTACATTTTACTCCCTCACCGAAATCGCAACTTCTTTTCGTCCTTGCACTTCATTCAATATACGTGCAAAATGTTTCCAGCAAGCTGAAGACCTTTGATAATAAGTACATTTTACGTGCGAGTTATTCTTTAAACAATACACTCCGTCTGATAAGACGTTCTGGGAAGTTAGACTTAAGCTATATGGTAGAGAACCAAAATAAAACGGACCCCACAACTTTGCGCGACCACCAATGCCATATCTAATCAAAATATGTACTCTAAGAAATTAAACTTGTAACATATCCTCGTGCGTTCATTTAGTCGGTTTCTTGTAAAAGAACGCCGTCTTCCAGCGACTTTCATTACGTACGGAAGCACGGTTTCCTCTCAGGGCAGACTACACGTGTGTGACACTCAGCCCTTAGCAAAACTGCATCCGACGGTTCAAACCCTTTCAACAAGCCCCACATGTTCTGCGCGATACTGTTAAAGCGCCGGCAAACACGCGCAAATTTAATAACGTCTACCTACAGCATGTCTGCTGCAGAACAAGTTAAACAAAAAGTCCTGGTAGCTTTTTGATCCGATCATAAAATACGTTAAATGTATTCGTATCACCCCCCACCCCCGCCAGGTTACTGTTACGTGGTGAGGGCTGTGGGGCGAGCGGCGGTAGGGACGGGACGGGAGAGACAGCAAGAGGGCTGCAATCTCTCTGTATAAAACGTACTCCCCATGTATGATATTACGGCACGGAGGAGGAACGATCTGTTTGAAAATGAATTCCTTCACAAACATAGGAGAGGATGGACTGGAAGCGGAGTAAAGCCCGTCTGTCCCGTCGTCCCGGCAGTCGCATGACGCAGATCAATAAACTCCCCCCAGAGAGAGAGCAAGTCAGCAGTAACAGCAGCAAGCTATTCTACCCCAAGATATGTCAGTGTGTCGGAACCTGCGTGTGTGATAAGGGTTAAATTCCTATATGAATGTTAGCAAAGTGACGCCTTGTCAACAACAGCTCAAGCTACAGACACGGACTGTCAGGTCCGAACTACAGGCACTTCTATCATGCACTGGGGTTGTGGTCGAATTCCAAACATAAGGACCAAGTACACCTGCATCCATACTGTAATTATCAAGGGTATTTTCAGGTGCGTTCGCAAAGTTGCGAAGACCGACTATTAGCATCGTCATGTCTGTCTGTCAGCATGGATCATGTCGGCTTCCACTGGACGGATTTTAACGAAATTTAATATTTCAGTATATTTCGATATCTGTCGAGAAAATAAAAGTTTCGTTAAGGCCTCACAAGAATACCGGGTACTTTATATGAATACGAATATACACTTTTGATCACATCCCGCTGAATTCAACTTACAGCGGGATACGTTTCAGACAAAAGTTGTACAGAAAATAAAAACATACATTTTATGTTCAATAACTTTTTTTTCCCCGAAAAAGTGCCGTTTATGAAATAATGTGGGAAATCTTTGTACAGCCAGGAAGACCACACATGAAAATATAGCCCAAGCGCAATGCATGATGGATACCTAAGGCTACAAACACACACTCCGACTGTATAATACTTACTGTTTCTCTGCTGCAACAAAGGTTACACGAACGAGCCTCAATGTTACGTTATATGTACAATGCTGTCTTGTTTATATCTGGTAGGCGCAGCATCAGTTCAGGAGTTTCATTTCATTTCATTTCATTTCATTGTGGATTCACGGTTATTCATCTCTGAAACTCCACGCAATGAAATCCTAGAAAGTTCGAGAATGAAACAAACACGAAATACGTCACTCAGGACAGCCGGTGACGCAACGTTGTTTTAAACCTGGTATCTCCCAGGCAGGAATCGCAATGGTTTACACAATTTTACTGCGCTACGTACTGGGGACAGTACTGTGAAACTGGCCACGGCCACTTCCATCTGTCATTTTAATTTCCTTTCGCCTAAAAATTCTTCCCATTCGGCCCGAAAGAGTACCTTCAGATGATACAGGGTTCGCAAATAATCCACGAAACAACCCATTCAATTGTGGCTTCGTTTAGGTACCGTCGGATGACAGCAACGTGATTAACCGTTCCTGTTTTGCTGTCATGTACATTTTGCAACTGTAATGAGCATATTCCCGAAAATGTCGGTCTATATGGGTTCACAAAAGCTCTTAAAAGTAATTCATAATGAGGAAATCGCACCTCTCCGTTAACATGTTTCAGTTAAATTACTGTACGGAGCCGACGCAATTTGGCACAAGGAGACTCACATTAGTTAAGTGCTACATTTGGAGCATAGCTGTGTATGGTGCTGAAGCGTGGACACTCGGAAAGTAGATTAGAAATCCTTGGAAAGTTTCGAAATGTGGTACGATCAGCTGGACCGATCGTGTTGGAAATGAAGTATTACGCAGAGTCAAGAAAAGAAAGAATGCTAACTGGATTGGTCACATCTTGTGTAGGAACTGCCTTCTAAAACACGTTACTGACGGAAAGATGGAGGGAAGAGGTGGCGGCAAGACGAGTAAGAAGACGTAAGCAGATACTGGATGACCTTCAGGAAAAGAAAGAATACTGGAAACTGAAAAAGAAAGCACCAGATGGCACTTTGTGGAGAACTCACTTTGGAAAAGGCTATGGACCTGTCGCAACACAGACTACAGAATGAATGAATAATTAATAGAGGTTCTACAGTGAAAGCTGCTGGGCGGAACCATGTTTAGTCCGTATCGGCCAAATATAATGCCCATTTGGCAAGAATTTAACGTTATTATTTACTGAAAAAAACCGCTCTTAGTAAAACAGCATATTACAATATATAACTTTCATTTGTGACCGTTTCCACATTTTGTACTCTCTGAAACAAAAGGAAAATAATTCAGTCCTGTAGTTCCCAATACAAGCTGCTAACAGCAGACTTTTCTACTGTTCTGGTTTACCAACTTCACTGCTCATGTCTTCGATAAGAATTAGACATACTGCTTCTAGGGCAACCATCGACACTTTCCTACTCATCTCAGTGGCTTCTAAAAGCCTGAAATACAGCACATTCTAACACTAAAGTGGTTCCACACGATCAGAAAAAACGGAATAAGAAATAGGTTGATTTGTATTCACAGTAAATATCAGTCACACGAAGAAAGGAAAATTCGCAAAGAACGCATGTGGTAAAGGAATTTTGGTAATATGTGTACTTGTATTTATCAATGTGCACTTGCATTTACTGTTTTTTGTATTGTTTCATTTATGTGTATTTTATTCTTATTGTTTTGTCTGTACTAGTGTAAGGATTAATGCCACCGGGTGAAAATTCAATGGCAGTAATAGTAGTAGCCGTAGCAGTCGTAGTAGTGGTAATAATAATAATAATAATAATGTCTGTTCAAATCGCATATAACGCAAAATAAGTTTTACCAATTCCAGTCCGAGGTACTATTTGCCATTAAAGAATTTATTTCAAAGTCTGGTACGGCCAGAGGCAGGACCACACCACCAAACCACTTTTCTCCGCTTTAGCAAATTCAAAAACCATACCGCAGGTGAGATTCGAATAAACGGTGAAGGAGAGCAGCATGACTTATTCTAAGGTAGCACGAAATAATCACTTCAAAGCACTACCAAAATATTACAGCAGGAATTAATCTCCCTATGCACATGATACAACTGTCTGCAAATTGGTAAATACATGCATTTAACACAAATCATAAAGTATTCATGAATAATCCCCAAAATGACAACAAAGTTATATATATATAGTGACGCGAATGATGAATCGGCACTGAAATAAAAGCCAGGGAAATCGGGATTTAACGCTTCGTTATGCAAAACATACGCATTTTCTTCGCTACAGACGTAGCAGATTTCGTAGAACATAAAGTACCGAGCTGCATAAACCCACGAGGAACAAGCAATGTCTCTCCATGTTCATAAAACAAGTTCATAACAACAGACGGCTCTCATGCTAGACTCACTCTGAACTCCGCATGACTAAATTCAGGTTCGAACTGAGGAGCCATTATGTTCCACAAACGACAAACCCAAGTAAGGACCGTTCCTTGGTACACAAGTTAAATTGCACTACAAATTCATTGACCCGTACTGACACGTCCTGTAAGACAAAGGCAGCTACAACCACCTTCTTGGTTTCACACAAGGGCATGCTATGACAGGTGTAGACTAGAATTAACCAAGCCTAAGGGGCCGTATTGTTAAAATGAGACACGCACTGTGGACAGTCAGTTGGCGTGAATCTCGTTCAACAAATCGACCATATACAAAAGAAATGGCTTAAGTCACGGATCTACAAACTTCCCAAAAATCCAGAAGCCAGCCCCCCAAAAGAACGGGCGCTACAAGGGTAACACGAAGTTCATACTGAGAATCCAAGGGTGACAGGAAGTTAAGTTCAATTCTGAGAATCCAACAATAATCGGCGAAACAACACAAAATTTAGCTGCACAGGTGACCAAACGTCGGGGGTTTGTGCACCCCTGGGTTACGTACCTATTTAATTAGGATTAATTTAAGCAGCGGTGGATCGGATACAAATATAGCAAGATTCTGGAGTAGTCTGTCGATTTTGAGTACACAAGTACTATTCCATTAACATGCATCCAATTTCGCAAGTTTCAGTAGGCACAGAAGCAAGGATTTTTGATTCAAAATGTTCGTACTACTTCTGTAGTGGTGTGATGATACCAGAGGCTGTATAATACAATTTTGACCTCCTGATGATGAGCATGTGTGCTCGAAACATGTAGAGGCATGAAATAAATTTATTGTAAAACAAATTTTGTGCATCAAGTTGGTTAATTAGTGAGATAAATATACTGAGATGCACGGTCAGCAAAACATAAAAAAAAAAAATGGTCTGCTACATTGTGGGAGGAACATAGTCTGAGGGTGTTGGAGAAAAGGGTGCTCAGGAATATATTTGGGCCTAAGACGGACGAGTAACAGGTGGTGGAGGAGTTTTATGATCTGTATTCCTTACCAAATATTCTTCGGGCGATCAAAAGCGGAACATGTGGCACAGATGGGGGGAAAGGAGAGGTGCATACAGGGTTTTGGTGGGGAAACCTGAGGGGAAAGATACCAGTTGGAAGACTAACGTGTTGATGGGAGCATAATATTAAAACAAATCTTCAATAAGTGGGATGGGGGACATGGAATGAATTGATGTCTCTCAGGATAGGGAGAAATGACCGGGTCTTGTGGATGCGGAAAATAACCTCGGGATTCCATTAAGTGCGAGAAATTTTTTTAATAGCTGAGGACCTGTTAGCTTCTCATGAAGGGTGTTAAATGGGGAAGGGAGGGCGGATCTTCCTAGTTTTAAACGATATAACTATAACTATCCCATTCGTTGGGCTGTTTCAGAAACGGGCTAGCAAGACACTCCAACCTGAGTAGCATACATGAGAAAATACACGGAAAGTATAATGACTATCTTCACAGTTCGGAAATTCTGTACACCCTCCTCACAATGGACCACATTCTTACTAACATTCATAAGGGCTTTGTGTCACTATCGACATGCATATCCTGCAGGAAGGGCATGCCGGCAAATACCCCCCAAAAAGTAGATAAACAGTCCTATCAAACAGAGCTGTCAGCTATCAATACGGACATGCTTGCATATCCGCAGTACATGTCTTGATTACACATTGATATCTCACGCACCTATGGTTAAGGCTGAAGATACGAAATGTAACATTATTGGTAAAGTGTTCCAAATATTGCGTGGTTGAACGACAATAGTGAAGTCGGGTATAAAAGCTTTTAACAGTCATAAAAAAAATTCTGGCAAACTGGCCTGTTTCATCGCCACTGCAAAGGACGTACTACGTGTGGCGTAAATTAGCAAACGATGATCAGGAATTGTAGATTTGTGATTTGTGAGACATAAATGTGTGTGTGGGTGTGTGTGTGGGGGGGGGGGGGTCGCTCGGTCTATGGCGTGGGTCTGCGGCCGCTCGTTTGCTGGGATTGCGGGTTCGAATCCCGCCGGAGGCATGGAAGTCTGTCCGTTGTGTTGTGTGTTGACAGGTAGAGGGGTCTGTGTCGGGCTGATCACCCGTCCAAAGGAGTCCTACCGAGTGTGGTGTGTCCAATGAGTGTGATCGCGAAGCTCCGTAAGAGGAGGCCATGACCCGGAATCGGGTCGAAGCGCACAGGAATATACACACAAAAAAACACACACACACACACACACACACACACACACATATATATATATATATATATATATATATAAGCCGTGTTCAAAAAGAGACCGAACTTTTAAAATAGCGCGCCAACCAGCACAGAGAGCGCGCAGCGGCTAATGAGCGCAACTAGCTTCAGGTTTTGACAACAAACTGCCATTTGTCCCGTTTCGCTATGAGCTTTAGTCGTCGAGCTACATCCGCTGAACTGAGCACGTGCACAAGCTGTTCGTCGGATTAGTGACAAAGAGACAATGAAAGAGCTTGAAGAACAACGTGTGTGTGTGTGTGTGTGTGTGCGAAACTTTGCTGCAAACTTGGTAAACATTTTACAGAGACATTTCAACTGCTTAACCAAGCATACAGGGAGGACTGCATGAGCCGAACGCAGCGTTATGAGTGCTTTAAGCGTTTCAAAGAGGGCAGAATGTCGGTCGGTGAAGATCCCAGGCCTGGACGACCTTCCACATCAACAAACGACGACCATGTCGAGAGAGTTCGCGTTGTGATTCGTGGAAATCGTCGTTTAACTGTCCAAGAAGATGCTGACGAAGTGGGCATCAGCATAGGATCTTGCCATCAAATTTTTACGGAAAGACTTTAGATGCGTCACGTAAGTGCAAAATTCGTGCCGCGTTTGTTAACTAACGATCAGAAACAGAACCGTGTTGAAATCAGCCATGAACTGTTTGCCAATGCAAATTGTAACGAAAACTTTCTTAAAAACATCATAACAGGAGATGAGACGTGGGTTTATGGGTATGGTGTTGAAACCAAGATGCAATCGTCGCAGTGGATAGGGAAAGGGTCTCCTCGACCAAAAAAGCACGGATGACTCGGTCAAAGATCAAGGAGATGTTGTATGTGTTTTTTTTTTTAATGGAAAGGCATTGTCCATCATGAATTTGTACTACGTGGTAAGATGGTAAACAAACAGTTGTACCAGGAAGTTTTAGCGCGTTTGAGGGATGCTGTGTGCAGGGAGTGACGTGAATTGTGGGAAAACCAGACTTGGATGTTGCATCACGACAATGTGCCGCCTCACGCGTCGCTCCTCATCCGCAGTTATCTGGCAAAATATCAGACATCCGTTGTGCCCCATCCACCCTATTCTCCGGACTTAGCCCCAGCAGACTTTTTCCTGTTTCCCAAACTTAAAACCACTTTGAAAGGACGTTGTATCAAAACCATAGAGGAGATTCAGGAAAATGCGATAACAGAACTGCGCGCCATCACAGAAAGTGCGTTCCAGGAAACATTCGAACAATGGAAGAAACGTTGGGAACGGTGTATCGCCAGTAGAGGGGACTACTTTGAAGGGAACAGTGCTTAAAATGCTGTAAAATAAGCAATAAAACCTTTGTAGTAAAAGTTCGGTCTTTTTTTTAACACGCCTTGTGTGTGTGTGTTTGTTTGTATGTATGTATGTATGTATGTATGTATGTATGTATGTATGTATGTATGTATGTATGCATGCATGTATGTATGTGTGTATGTACACACACACACAATGATTTTGTTGTATTTTAGGTAAATAAAAATGACGCACAACGCTGGTTGCTGTACAGTGCTGTGCCTTTATTAGAGGTAAATACCGAATGCAGTTCACAATCGAAGCGCCTGGTTCGATTCCAGCCAGTCCATGTAGGATTTGTAGTAGAAAATTGGCACTGGGACAGGCTTGTTTCCGTAGCATGACAAAAAGCTGAGTCAATCCAGACATGGTGGTAATGGGACAGATCACTACAGGTATACCATACAAGAAGAGCGCCATACGCGTACCGTTACAGTCGCATCTGCACGGAACACGTCCAGTACAGGTGAAGTTGACCCTGCGATTAATTAAGCACGATACTAAGAAGCACGGGGCAGTAGACGTAGAATTTCACTTATTCTTAATCTTGGAACTAGAGGTGGGTCACATTCCCGCACCGGCCGCTTTACCTCCGGCGAGAGAGCCCATGCTATCCACTGAAAAGGGCCTTGGTCGCCACTAGGCCGGTCTGGACGCTTAAAAAAACCTCCTGCACCTCTCGGGAATCGAACACGATTCCACATTCGTCCAACCTGCAGCGTAGTCTTCATGCCGACATAGGTATTCCGGCTCATTTGCATAGCAAAAAAAGCAATGATCGTAGAATATCATGAGAAACAGGCATGAAAGGATTTACCACTGAAAGGTCTACGCGTACCTCGAATTCACAGGGATAAGGAAGCCAACGGTCGATTGACAGGTGCGAAAATCTTCCGTTCCTGCAGAAAACGACACAGAAACATAATGCAAAGATAAACCCGTAAGTAGGTCATACGGTACACGAGCCTGTCTGGTCGATTCGCATTTATCGAAAGAGACGGAAACTGGGCAAGTGGATGGGTCGGTGGGGGGGATTGTGGGACAGAAAAGAGACAGGAAATACTAAGCACGGAAGAGCGCAGATGAAATGCGCAACAACCCAGTCCTACTCCAGCAAGCCTGTCGCCAAAAGCAGCATTATTCCGTTCAGATTAGTCAGACTGTAACATTCAGTCCACGGTTCGCGATACGTATCCGGCCCGTCACGACACACCTGACGGTCCCTAGCCGGTCAATATCCCTGTTCAGTACTACTGCCTTCAACTGATAATGTGCGATACGTTGCTCCCTAGACAACTATTTTATTTAGCTCTTTTATTTAGATAGAACATGTTGAGTGATACTGATGCTGCTTGGGTGGCCACTGCTGTAGCCCTGTGGTTAGAAAATGAAAAGAGTAGCCGCTGCACAAAAGACTGATGCAAACGAAGATCACAATACAGATACGAAAATCTCTTAAGAGACTACAAAGGACTACAACGTTTTCTGCGGTCGAGTGGTCCCATCATTTGATGAGCTACTCAAAACTGTTCAATCCTTCCGGCCGCAACATGGTCCTGGGGTACCGGGGATATCTCCTGGGGGGTAAAGGCGGCCGGTGCGGAGGGATGACAAACTTCGTGTGCCGACTGTATAGAAATTCTGACAGCCTCAACCTCCTGGAGTCCTAATGGCCTGTCCAGGCCTGTAATGGGATAGTTTACCTTAACCTTTACCTTGCTCTTGATTGTTAGCCCTATTATCGCTAAAGAAACACTAACATGCCACAAACAGTCAATCAAAGTCAGCGTTGATCTATTACACTACGCTATTTGACCACTGGAAACAGTTTTGACGACATGAAATTCATAACTGCTACATCTCCTCAATCCATTGGAACTGTTGTGCACGCGACGTGTTTGCTACCCGGCAGACGTACTGTATATGGTATCTGAATGAATGCTGCGCTCTACACTGTACACAGACTATTCATTTTTTTCTTTCGCACGGTATATCGACTCAAACAAATTTCATTTGATTGAAACAAAATATTAAGCAACCCTTCAATATTAAACGGGGCACGCGGTGGCGCAGTTGGTTGAGGCAGTGCCTCAACCAGGTAGCTTATTCGATTCCCATCCTTGGAATTTTTCGTTGACATATCCTTCGGGCCACACTATGGCCCTAGGGTCGACTCAGCCTCTAACAGAAATGAGTATGAGGAATTTTTCCTGGAGAGTAAAGTCGGCCGGTACGTAAGGTTGACAACCTTACCTTATTCATGTGCCGAGTGTCTTGAAATCTGGGAGCGCGCTGGAACCCTAAGGGCCTATAATAGTTCTGCATAGGGATTACTTTACCTCAATACTAGAACTAGACAATGCAATAATTAATCCGACCGTCAAGGGGTACCTTTCAAACTGAAGTGATGAAGGCACATGGGGAAGATTAAGCACAGCTCTGCTCCTTAACCTCGGCAGTAGATGGAGATGGTCAACTTCACGCCTCGTCCACTTTACCCCCGGAGACAAAGCAGCCGGTACCCATTCAGGAAAGGCTAGGCGGATACCATTGCCGGACTAGATGAATGGAGAAGAGAAAAACCGGTAGACCTACCGGGAATCGAACGATTCCTCGGTTGTCCGCGCGTAACGCAGTCGCTATACCGACCAATATCAGTTTACTTCAGTCGCCGGTTATGTCCACATATGATGCACACGTTACACTACCCAGAACAAAGACTTACGTATGAAACTGGGCATACCCTTGCAATCAAATACCCAAATAAAAAGCACGCCATTGTGTTACCAAGGTCAAAGCTAGAAATCATGATCGAGTACAGTCAGTTCTTGCTTGCTTCACTGGAAGATAACTTCTGCATGAACCTTCCTTAGGTAGGAACTGTGCATTGTGTTAACCGCTCTGCAGCATGCGATCTCTGTTGTTTTAATACTCTCATACTCCGACATTTTTGTTCGTAGCACCACCATTTACTGTATTCTAATTACTCAGATGCGTTCACAGTGTACATACATGCAGAACTACAAATTAGGATGGGAGAAGCCTCATTTTTATCGCCAGTAACATTTCGAAACTGAAGGCCACTAAGTTCAGCTTTACTTCACAACAAAAGTAAAGCAATCCCTGTGCAGGCCTGGACAGGCCCTGATGGTTACATGAGGTTGAGGCTCCCAGATTTCAAGACAATCGGCATATGGCGATAAGGTTGTCAGCCCTACGCACCGGCCGTCTTTACCCTCCAGGAAATATTCCTGGTACTCATTTGTTCGAGGCTGAGTCGACCCCACAGCCATAGTGCAGCCGGAAGAATTATGTCAATTAAAAATTACAATGACACCATCGGGAATCGAGCCCGCGACCTTCCAGCTTGTAACGCAGTACCTCAACCAACTGCGCCAACGTATGGCCCCTCACTACAAAAGTCAGAATTAAAAATAATACAAGCTGTCCCTGTACACGTCATGAAGGCACTGAGGGGAAGGAGCGACACAGCTCCACACATTCTTAACCTCGAGGCTAGATGGAGGTAAGTGGTCAGCTTCACGCCCCCGCCGCTCTATTTCCCGGAAAAACTCCAGCGCCCATTGCAAAGGAGGCTGGGTGGGCCCCACAACCAGTCTGGACGTTTCGGAGAAGAGAAAGATCTCTTGTCCTTGTTAGAAATCCAACTCCCGGTTCGTCTGGCCTGCAGTCTAGTCACTATACCGACTGAGCTATCCTGGTTCACACAGCAATTAGAGACCCTAGTGTAACAACCTATGGGTAACGGGCGAGGTTCACTGGTAACGTCTTGCAATAAATATCGCGAAGGCAGTCAAGTTCACATACAATGTCCGATTTTTGTAAATTCCACAGAACATGTATACCCTACACACGAAGAATTAAATAGGTGCCATGTTTCTGAAAACGTAAACACAATTCTAAAGGAGCTTTCGTATGTGCAAAATATTCAATGGGCCTACAACAATAATGCTGGGTTCAAATGGAGATGTCTTCATTGGCTCTTCGCATAAAGATCAGGAATGTGTCTAGATAATGCAGGTCATGTCAGGGAAACGTACACAACACACA